>Ga0207426_1001025_pt1 | contig 26783 bp, 26 predicted proteins | sample AraplaMF_Cvi_mMS_FD_184265 | JGI IMG/M metagenome (GOLD analysis project Ga0207426, IMG submission 184265) | Arabidopsis root microbial communities from the University of North Carolina, USA - plate scrape MF_Cvi_mMS (SPAdes) (version 2) | ecosystem: Host-associated > Plants > Roots > Endosphere... | reverse complement strand
GAGATAGACGTGCGGATTGAGCAGCGACAGCGCGAGCACCGTGGACGCCGCGCCGATCGCCGTCTGCGAGTCGCCGTCTGACGCGTTCAGATGCCCCGGTCCCCGCCACGCCGCGAGAAACGCGCGCAAGCCATACAGAAACACGAAGATCGCGCCTGCCCAGCGAATCACGTCGAGCAGAAAGGGCGCACGCGCGATGAGCGCGCCCATTCCGCCAACGCCGAGGGCGATCAACAGCACGTCGATGAACGCGCAGATCGACACGACGATACTCACGTGGCGGCGCTTCAACCCTTGCCGCAACACGAACGCATTCTGCGCCCCGATCGCGACGATCAGGCTCGCCCCCAACCCGGCACCCGACAAATAGCTCGACAGCGCTCCTGTGGGAACAGCCGCCGTCATTCGGCGTCCGGCTGCTGCGCCGGAGCGGCCCGTGCAAAGGCGTCGAGCGTGCAGGCGTAATCCGCTATACGCGCGATCGTCGGATACGGCGTCACGTCGATGCCGAAGCGCCGCGCGTTGAACACCTGGGGCACGATGCACAGATCGGCGACCGTCGGTGTGTCGCCGAAGGTCAGCGCACCGACGCGCCTGTCCGTGGCAAGCCGTTTTTCGAGCGATTCGAACCCGGCCTCGACCCAATGCCGATACCACGCGTCTTTTGCTTCGTCCGGCACCTTGACCTGATGCTTCAGGTACTTGAGCACGCGAAGGTTGTCGAGCGGATGGATTTCGCATGCGACCTGCAGCGCGACGGAGCGCACGAACGCGCGATCGGACGGGCTTTTCGGCAGAAGCGGCGGCTCGGGATGCGTTTCGTCGAGATACTCGATGATCGCGAGGGACTGCGTCAGCACGTCGTCGCCATCGACGAGAGCCGGCACGATGCCGTCCGGATTCACCGCCCGATACTCGGGCTTGAGTTGCTGCCCGCCGTCGCGCAGCAGATGCACGCCGACGTAGTCGTAATCGAGCCCCTTCAGATTCAGCGCGATACGCACGCGATACGCCGCCGAGCTGCGGAAATAGCTATAGAGCTTCATGTTCATGAGCTCAGACCACGCGCACGGCGAATTCACCGATGCCGTCGACGCCGCCCTTCAGCAGATCGCCCTTCACAACCGCGCCGACGCCTTCGGGCGTGCCGGTGAAAATGAGATCACCGGGAAAGAGCTCGAAGAGCGTCGACAGATACGCGACGGTTTCACCCACCGACCAGATCAGTTGCGAGATGTCGGAACGCTGCTTTTCCTCGCCGTTGACGCTCAGCCAGATCGCGCTCTTTTGCAGATGCCCGACCTTCGACACCGGATGGATCGGGCCGATCGGCGCGGAACGGTCGAATCCTTTCGCCGTGTCCCACGGACGGCCGAGCTTCTTCGCTTCGGCTTGCAGGTCGCGGCGCGTCATGTCGAGGCCGAGCGCGTACCCGTAGACGTAATCGAGCGCCTTATCGGCGGGAATGTTCTTGCCCTGCTTGCCGATCGCCGCGACGAGCTCCATCTCGAAGTGCAGGTTCTTCGTCTGCGACGGATATGGGAATTCGCCCGTGGAACCCGGCGCGACGTACAGCACGGCATCCGCAGGCTTGCTGAAGAAAAACGGCGGCTCGCGATCCGGATCGTGGCCCATTTCGCGCGCGTGGGCTTCGTAGTTGCGGCCGACGCAGTAGATCCGGCGCACCGGAAACTGCTCATTCGAACCATCGACGGGGACCGCTGCGGCCGGCGCCGGAGGAAACACGTAACTCATCCCGCTCTCCTGTTGCTGTTTTGATGTGCAGATTCATGGGCGAACGCGCCAGCGCGGACGGCCGGCGAGAAAAGGAAGTTTAACGTGCGCGCGCAAATCGTGGCGGAGCTTGTCGGGCGCGGCTTTGCGAGCTTTCGACGAGCCATCGGCGGGTCGACGAAAGCGCCGTCATTCGTAAGCATCGGACACACCTGGCGCGAGACGCCCGCTCGGTGCAGCTTGCCAGCGCTCGTCAAATACGGTACTCAATAACCTTCTTGCACCTTAAAACGCGCGACGGCATCGCTCGCCGTACGAAATCGAGCACCCGATCCGCCCCAACTTTCCGATGACCGACTCCGCTCCCCCCGCTTTCAACTGCGCGCGTTATATCAAGGAAATCGGCCGCGGGCCGAACGGCGCGCGCGCCCTCTCGCACGACGACACCTATGCGCTCTACGAAGCGATACTCGAGGATCGCGTCTCTGAACTCGAACTCGGCGCGGTACTGCTCGCCTATCGCGTCAAGGGCGAAACTGCCGCCGAGCTCGCCGCCATGCTATCCGCCGCGCATCGCTCGTTCGAGCCGCTGCATGTCCAGGATGGACGAGAGCACGCGCGGCCCGTGTCGATTCCGAGCTACAACGGCGCACGCAAGACGCCGAATCTCGTGCCGCTGTTGTCGCTCTTGCTTGCGCGCGAAGGCGTGCCGGTGCTGGTGCACGGTGTCACCGACGATCCGGGCCGCGTCACGAGCGCCGCGATTTTCGCCGAACTGGGTATCGCGCACGCGGCTTCACACGATGAAATCGAAGACAGCCTCGCGTCGCGCCGTCTCGCATTCGCGCCGATCGCCGTGCTCGCGCCCAAGCTCGCGCGGCTGCTGGCGCTGAGACGCCGCATGGGCGTGCGCAATTCGACGCACACGCTCGTGAAGATCCTTCAGCCCTTCGCCGAGCCGGGCCTGAGGCTCGTCAACTACACGCATCCCGAGTATCGCGAGAGCCTCACCGGACTTTTCACCGAGCACCCGGACGCGGCGGCGGGCGGCGCACTGCTCGCGCGCGGCACCGAAGGCGAAGCCGTCGCGGACACGCGCCGCCAGGTGCAGGTCGACTGGTTCCACGACGGCCACGTCGAGACGCTGATCACGCCCGAGCACTCTCAGCCGCACACGCCTCCGGTCGACCTGCCCGACACCCTCGACGCAGCGACCACCGCGCGGTGGATCGAATGCGTGCTGCGCGGCGACGTGCCGGTGCCGCCCGCGGTCACGCGCCAGGTCGAAGTGATTGCCAATGTGGTGCGTAAACCAGCTGTCGGTCAGGCAAATCCCATTTGACACGCTATTCAACGGTGGTTTAAAGTCGATTACATGAGTTTCACCCAGCCCGCCTCCCTCCGAATTATTCCGGGCCGCCTAGCGCGGCCCCTATCGCTACGTCTAGCGTAAGTCGCCAGATGTAGCGCCGAGCGTTGCAAGGCGCCCGGTCCTGCCAGAAGTCCCAGTAGTTCCTTTTCTTACCACCTGTAGTCGTCAGCTTTTCGTTCGCGCATCCCGCGAAACGGAAACGCGAGGGTCAAATGCACGTTGCTCCGCGCACGTTCACGTTGGTCACAGGCGTCACCGTCGCTGGTGATTCCGGGACACGCGCGCGCCGCTCCGTCTCACGTGCATCCCGCCACGCCCGGCCAGCCGCCGGACACGGCCTCTCTCGCAGGCGCTACGCAAACTGTCCGAAGAGAGATCGACGATCATGATGCCGAACCCCGCCGAGAAATACCGCCCGTTTCCGCAAGTCCGTCTGAATGGCCGTCGCTGGCCGACCCGCACGATCGAGAAGGCGCCCATCTGGATGAGCACCGATCTGCGCGATGGCAACCAGTCGCTCATCGAACCGATGAGCATTGCCGCGAAGCTCGAGTTCTTCGAGATGCTTGTGAAAATCGGGTTCAAGGAAATCGAGGTGGGATTCCCGTCGGCGTCGCAGACCGATTTCGATTTCGTGCGCAAGTTGATCGACGAAAAGCGCATTCCGGATGACGTGACCATCGAAGTGCTCGTGCAGTCGCGCCGCGAGCTGATCGAGCGCACGTTCGAAGCGGTCGAGGGCGCGAGCAAGGTGATCGTGCATCTCTATAACGCGATCGCGCCGTCGTTCCGCAAGATCGTGTTCAATCAGTCGAAGGACGAAGTGAAGGCGCTCGCCGTCGAAGGCACGCGCCTCATCAAGGAATGCGCGGCCGCGCGGCCTCAAACGCACTGGATCTATCAATACTCGCCCGAGACCTTCAGCATGACGGAGTTGCCGTTCGCGCGGGAAGTGTGCGACGCGGTCGCGCAAATGTGGCGTCCGACGCCCGATCACAAGATGATCGTGAACCTGCCCGCGACGGTCGAAGCCGCGATGCCCAACGTGTTCGCCGATCAGGTCGAGTGGATGGACCGCAACATGGGCTTTCGCGACAGCATCGTGCTGTCAGTGCATCCCCATAACGATCGCGGCACGGCGGTCGCCGCGGCGGAAATGGCGGTGCTCGCGGGCGCGGACCGCGTCGAAGGATGCCTTTTCGGTAATGGCGAGCGCACCGGCAATGTCGATCTCGTCACGCTCGCGATGAATCTCTACACGCAGGGCATCGACCCGGGGCTCGATTTCTCCGATATCGACGCCGTGCGCCGCGTCGTCGAGCGCTGCAACCAGATTCCGGTGCATCCGCGTCATCCGTATGCGGGCGACCTCGTGTTCACCGCATTTTCGGGTTCGCATCAGGACGCAATCCGCAAGGGTCTCGCGCAGCGCGTACCGGGCACGATGTGGGAAGTGCCGTATTTGCCGATCGATCCCGCCGATCTCGGCCGCAGCTACGATGCCGTGATTCGCGTGAACAGCCAGTCCGGCAAGGGCGGCTCGACTTTTCTGCTCGAACGCGGGCTCGGCTTCACGCCGCCGCGCCGCGTGCAGATCGAGTTCAGCCACGCCGTGCAGCAGATCACCGATGCATCCGGCGCCGAAATCGGCGGCGACGCGATCTGCGAGCTCTTCAAGCGCGAATATTTCGATGCCGGCGGGCCGGTTTCGCGGGTCGATGTATCGACGTTGTCGGTGTTCGGAAAGCGCGTCACGGTTGCACCGCCGGCGAGCACGACGAGCGGCGATGCCTACGCCCAGACGGTCGCCGCAGCGCTCGGCGTGGACGCGAACGTGAACTGGTTCGAGACGGCCCTGACGGCGAGCGGCGACACGGCGGCGTTCGTCGGCTGCCGCGTCGGCGAGGGCCAGACGCGCTTCGGCGTCGCCGTACATGCGAATCCGGCGCTCGCAGTCGCCGATGCGGTCGTGAGCGCAGTGAACCGCTCCGGGCGCGTCGCAGAGAATGTGCGGCAGGACGAAGCCGTAGAAGCCTGACGAACGGCGCGCGTGGCTATTCGAGTGCCACGCGCGTCGCCTGCAGCGCGAGCAGTTGCCATTGGCCCTCGGTCTGCACGTGGACGGCGGTATAGGCGATCGGAAATAGCAGCGCGCCGTTCTTCGATTCCATCTCGACCAGCGCGCGGCCCGAGACGAGGCACGTATCGCGGCCGGCGGGCAGCACGTCCTGCGACTGAATCTCGATCTGCCGGTAACGGCGGCGACCTGCGGTGATCGCGTCGATGAACTGGCGCTTCGTTTCCCGCTTGCCGTTCGTATGGACGTAGCTGACGTTTTCGGCCAGCAGCGCGTCCAGCGCCGGGCCGTCGCCGTCGACCATCGCACGGAAGCGGTCGCGCTCGAGGCCGCGAATGGCCTCAATGGTTTTTGCCGGCATCTGTCGAGTCCCCTTGTGTCGAGGAACCGATGCACCGGCGCCTCGTCAGAAGTTGTATTGCAGATATAGCTGGCTGAAATTTATACCAGGATTCGGCTCTTTGATACCGCCGTTCGACAGATGCTGGAAGCGAAAGCCCGCCTGATAGTTCTGCTTCGCGCCGAAGATCATGCCGACGCCCACCATGTCGGCGAACTGGAACGCCGTCGCGACGGAGAAATCCTCCGTGATGCGCGTATGCGAAAGCAGCCGCACGCCGACGCCCGCCTCGATGAACGGCCGGAAATAGCCGGAGCTTTTTACGAAGCGCACGACCGGCGTAATGCCGAATTCCCAGATGTTCGGGTGGACGGCATTGTCCTCGGTCGTGTGCCAGTAGGACACGTGACCTTCGCCGATGAGCGTGAAGTGGAACCCGCCGATCTCCCACCACGTGAGGCCAGGATCCCAGGCCACGCCGAGGTCGGCTTTCTTGATGTCGCGATCGGCGACGCCGCCTGCAATCTGAAGGCCGAATCGATCGGCATGCGCTGCCGCCGACGCCAGGCCGAACGCCGTGCAGATCGCCACGCGGAAAAGCGTGCGATGCCACGAACTCTTGTTTTTATGCATGAGCACCCCATGTTCTCGGATGACGGGCGTGTTTCACGAAGAGCATTGTCTCGCCGAATTCTAGTGACCTTTTTCAGTACTTGCAGGAAACGCAGCCGGCCACCCGGTTTGTTGAATTTTCTTTCGCCCGAGCGCGTAAGAGCGGTAAAGAATTCGACGCATGCCCTGTACCGGTAGATTCTTCCGTTTATGATGCAACGGACTGTCCTATTGATCCCGCAAATTCGATAGTATTTGTGGGAACTCTCACATTCCCCTCTCCTCTAACACTTAGCACTCGTTGAACCGGAGTGCTAATATCATGTCTGACTTCCGCTGCTGTTAAGCGGCGAATGAATTGTTGATAAGGAGCTTATGAGCGTGACCAATGCGATGACCCTACCGAATGTTGTGAGCTCGGCACCTGCCAAGGCATCTTCGGCAGGCGCGCTGACGTACGCACAGTCGTCGATGCTGACCGGCCAGATCGGCAACATCGATTCATACATACAAGCAGTGAACCGTATTCCGATGCTTTCGCCGGCAGAGGAACGTCAGTACGCCACCGAGTTCCGCGAGCAGGGCAACCTGAACGCCGCGCGTCAGCTTGTGCTTTCGCACCTGCGCCTCGTCGTGTCGATCGCCCGTAACTATCTAGGTTACGGACTGCCGCACGCGGATCTGATCCAGGAAGGCAATATCGGTCTGATGAAAGCCGTGAAGCGCTTCGACCCCGAGCAAAACGTGCGCCTGGTGTCGTATGCAATGCACTGGATCAAGGCCGAGATTCACGAGTACATCCTGCGCAACTGGCGCATGGTGAAGGTCGCAACGACGAAGGCGCAGCGCAAGCTGTTCTTCAACCTGCGCAGTCACAAGACCAGCCATTCGGCGTTCACGCCGGACGAGATCGACGGTCTCGCCAACGAGTTGAAGGTGAAGCGCGAGGAAGTGGCGGAGATGGAAACCCGCTTGTCGGGCGGCGATATCGCCCTCGAAGGGCAGGTCGAGGACGGCGAGGAAGCGTTCGCGCCCATCGCCTATCTGGCGGACTCGCACAACGAGCCGACTAACGTCATTGCAGCGCGCCAGTTCGACAAGCTGCAAAGCGACGGCCTTGCCGAAGCGCTCGAATCGCTGGATGAGCGCAGCCGCCGCATCATCACGGCGCGCTGGCTCGACGTGCAGGACGACGGTTCGGGCGGCAAAACGCTGCATGAACTGGCGGACGAGTTCGGCGTATCGGCGGAGCGTATTCGCCAGATCGAGGCGAGCGCAATGAAGAAGATGCGCTCGGCGCTGCACGACTTCGCGTAACACCTGACTGTGTCGTAACAAAAATTGCAAAGCCCGCCGTCGATGAGACGGCGGGCTTTTTCTTTGACCTTGCGCGAAAAGCAAACGGCACCCAGAGGGTGCCGCCCGCTTTCAAGCATGGTCTATTGCATCACGCCGGCATCGGCGCTGCACCGCCGCCGCTACCCGACAACCGCGCGGAAAGCTGCGTGGCATAACGCTGCGCCGCCGCGCCCACGACGATGTGGAACGTATCGGCCGACACCCACGCCACATCCAGCGACGACAAACGCTGACGATCGACCGACGACGGATCACGCACGACCACGCGCAGGCGCGTCTGGGCGACCGCATCGAGCGATGCGACATTGGTCGCGCCGCCGAACACGGCGAGCCAGCGGAACGGGTCCGGATCGAGCGGGCCGGGCGTCTGATCGACGCTCACCGCTGCCACGGCCGGTTGCGCCGGCGTCGACGATGCGGGCGTTGCGCCGCGCGTCGACGAGTGCTCGAGCTCGCTGCGGATTTCATCGGCGATCAGGTCCGCTTCCGGTCCGATGATCACCTGCACGTTGGTCGCGCCGCGCTTGAGCACGCCACGCGCGCCGATGGTCTTCAACTGCGGCTCCGACACTTTCTCCGAATCCACCACCGACAAACGAAGACGCGTCGTGCAGGCATCGACGAGCGTCAGGTTGGACGCGCCGCCGAGCGCCGCGACGTACTTTGCAGCGCGCGTGTTCGATGCCGCCACCGCCGCGCCCGGAACCGGCGGAATCAGGCCGCCTGCGACGGTCGTGTCGGCGTCGGTTTGCGCATCGGTCGTGGCCGGCTCGCGGCCCGGCGTCGCCATGTTGAACTTGCGGATGAAGAAGCGGAACAGACCGTAGTAGATGATGAAGTAAACGACGCCGACGACGAGCGCCATCCAGCCGCGCTGCGACAGGCCGTAGTTCAGCACGTAGTCGATCGCGCCCGCCGAGAACGTGAAGCCCAGATGGATGCCGAGCGCCGAGCAGATAGCGAGCGACAGGCCCGTCAGCACCGCGTGGATCGCGTAGAGAACCGGCGCGAGGAACATGAAGCTGTACTCGATCGGCTCGGTCACGCCCGTCAGGAACGCGGTCAGTGCCATCGAGAACAGCAGGCCGCCGACGATCGCGCGGCGCTCCTTCGGCGCCTCATGGAACATCGCGAGGCAGGCTGCCGGGAGACCGAACATCATGATCGGGAAGAAGCCGGTCATGAAGCCGCCCGCGGTCGGATCGCCCGCGAAGAAGCGATGCAGGTCGCCATGCACCACCGCGCCGCCGCCGGGCGGCGTGAACGAGCCGAACACGAACCACGCGAGCGAGTTGATGATGTGGTGAAGACCCGTCACGAGCAGGATCCGGTTCAGCACGCCGAACACGAAGGTGCCGAGCGCGCCGGCCGTCGTCAGCCAGTTGCCCGCGGCGTCGATGGCCGCCTGCACCGGCTGCCAGACGTAGCCGAACACGATGCCGAGTATCAGACACGCGACGCCCGTGACGATCGGCACGAAGCGCTTGCCGCCGAAGAACGCCAGATACTCGGGCAGCTTGATGTCCTTGTACCGGTTGTACAGATAGCCCGCCACCACACCGGCGATGATCCCCGACAGCACGCCCATGTTGAGCTTGTCGTTGATGTCCTTCATCACGGCCACTTCGATGAGGTAGCCGATCGCGCCGGCGAGACCCGCCGTGCCGTTGTTGTCCTTCGCGAAACCCACCGCCACGCCGATCGCGAACAGGAGCGGCAGGTTGGTGAAAATCGCATCGCCGGCGTCGGCGATCATCTTGATGTTGAAGACGTCGGGCTGGCCGAGACGCAGAAGCAGGCCGGCCACCGGTAACACGGCGATCGGCAGCATCAGCGCGCGACCTAGTCGCTGCATCTTTGCAAACGGGTTGGCGTCCATCGGGTTCTCCAAAAATATAAGTCTTGTCGTTACTGCTTCGGGGATTGCTGGGATTGAAGGATCCGCGAATCCGTCTGTGGCTTCGAACGGGACCAGGGCGGGCGCCGAGGCGCCAGCTCTGGTCGACGAATCGGACGCTCAGTCCTGCGGCCAGATTTCGCGGCTTGCCGCTCTTACTGCCTGCGCCGATTCGAGCGCGAGGCAGTCCTCGGCGCGCTGGCGGCACAGTTGGTAATCGAGATTGCGCACGCGCGCCTTGATGCCGGGCACGGACCCCGGATCGACCGACAACTCGGTCACGCCGAGGCCGACGAGCAAGGGCGCCGCGACCGGATCGCCGCCGAGCGCGCCGCACACGCCGACCCATTTGCCGTGCTTTTCCGCGCCTTGCACCGTCGCCTTGATGAGGCGCAGCACAGCGGGATGCAGGCCATCGGACTGCGCGGCGAGATCGGGCTGGCAGCGGTCCATCGCGAGCGTGTACTGCGTGAGATCGTTGGTGCCGATCGAGAGGAAATCCGCGTGTTTCGCGAGTTGATCCGCGAGCAGCGCCGCCGACGGCACTTCGATCATCACGCCCACTTCGATCGGCTCGGTTCGGCCCGCTTCGCGCGCCAGTTCGTCGATGCGCGCACGCAAGCGCTGCAACTCGCCCGCATCCGTCACCATCGGCAAAAGGATGCGCACGGTGCCGAGCGGTTTCACGGCGAGCAGGCCGCGCAACTGGTCGTCGAGCAGATCGGGGCGCACCTGCGCGAGGCGGATGCCGCGCAGACCGAGCGCCGGATTTTCTTCGGGCGGCAGCGTCAGATAGTCGACTTCCTTGTCCGCGCCGACATCGAGCGTGCGGATGATCGCGGTGCGGCCCTGCAGCGCATCGACGATGCCCTGATAGCTCTGCGCGTGCTCCGCGACCGTCGGCGCCGACTGGCGATGGATGAACAGCAGTTCGGTGCGCAACAGGCCGACCGCATCCGCGCCGTTTTCGACGGCGGCCTTCGCGTCGTCGAGCGTCGCGATATTCGCGGCGATTTCGATATGCCTGCCATCCTTCGTCGATGCGGTTTGCCGCGAAAGCTTGCGATTCGCCTCGCGCACGCCCGCGAGCCGTTCGCGTTCGTTGCGCGCGCGTTCGACGTCGAGCGCGGTCGGCGCATGCTCGATCCGTCCCGCCGATGCATCCACGACCACTTGCGTGCCTTCGGGAATCGCGTGCAGCGCATCGCCGATGGCGACGAGCGCCGGAATGCCGATCTGCCGCGCGATGATCGCCGCGTGGGAGGTTGCGCCGCCGCGCGCCATGACGAGCGCGGTGACGCGCGTGCGGTCGATCGAAGACAGATCGGACGGCGTGAATTCCGCGGCCGCGAGCACGGTCTCTTCGGGCAGTTCGCGCGCCGCGGTGTTGTTCAGACCGAGCGCGCGCAACACGCGCTTTTCGATATCACGAAGATCGGCGGCGCGCTCCGCGAGCAGGTCGTCCTGCACGTTCGAAAGCAGCGCGATTTGCGCGCGGATCGCCTCGCGCCACGCGAAGCCCGCGCTCTTGCCGAGGCTGATCAGATCGCGCGCGGCATCGACGAGCGTCGGATCTTCGAGCAGCACGCGATGCACCGCGAAAATGCCCGCTTCGCCGACTGCGCCGCGCTGCGACGCGGTGCGCACCGTTTCGCCGAGTTCGGCATCGACCTGGGCGATGGCTTTGTCCAGCGCACGGCTTTCCGCCGCCGACGAGCCGCCCGCCTGTTCGGGCGGCACGATTTCCTGATCGTCCCAGCGCACGAGCTTGCCGACCGCGATGCCCGGCGCCGCGCACACGCCGGCGAGCGTGTTCGGCGGCAGCGGCTCTCCTGCACCGGCTGCCCTGGCGACCGGCGCGGGCGACTTCGCGCGCGCGGGCGTCTCTTCGACTTCGCCTTGCGCCGCGCGCAGCAATTCGGCGGCAACCGCTTCGATCGCCTGCTGCGCCTGCCCGCCGATAGCAACCAGTTCGATGGTCGCGCCCTCGCCCGCTCCGAGACCGAGCAGACCGACGACGCTTTCAACCGGCGCCTTCCTGCCTTGGTAGCGCACTTCGACCTTCGCGTCGAAACCGCGCGCCGCTTCGCGCGCCCGGGCAGCCGGACGCGCATGCAGACCGCCCGCGTGCGCCAGCGTCACGCTGCGGCGCGCTTCCTCCAGCACGACCGCGCCCGCGCGTGCCGTTTCGGCTTTCTCGCCTTGCTTCGCGCGCAACACCAGCATGCGTGAGCCCGCCTTCAGCACGCCGCGGCCAGCGCGATCGATGACGTCGAAGGCATCGCCGTTTGCGACTGCAATCACGGAGACCAGGCTCGGCGCGTGCTGCGCGACGAAGTCCGCATCGAATTCGATGAGCGGATCGCCCGCGCGCACCGTCGCGCCTTGCTCGACCTTCGGCGCGAAGCCCTTGCCGCTCAGCTCGACCGTGTCGATGCCGATATGCACGAGAATCTCCGCGCCTTCTTGCGTGCGCACCGTCACCGCGTGATGCGTGCGCGCGAGATGCGTGATCGTGCCGTCGCAGGGCGAAACAAGCACGTTATCGAGCGGATCGATGCCGATGCCGTCGCCGAACATGCCCTCGGCGAATACGGGGTCCGGCACGTCGGCGAGCGGCACGACGGGACCGGTGAACGGCGCGAGCAGCACGACATCGTTCGGATTATTGACGGAATGGTTCAACAGTGACTCCTCGGCACGGCGCATCGGCTATCTCGCTCAATGGGTTTCGGTGACCTTGTTCAGGTGGCGCGGCGCGTCGGGATTGCGGCCGCGTGCGGCGGCCAGACCCGCGGCCATCACATAAAAAGAAAGGATCGCGGCGATCGGATCGAGCGCCGGGTGATCGGTGGCGACGAGCGGCAACTCCGCGTCCGCAACGTCCTCGGGTGCGGCGAGCAGCACGCGCGCGCCGCGAGCGCGCATATCCGCGGCAAGCTGGATGAGGCCCGCCTGCTCCGGCCCGCGCGGCGCAAACACCAGCAGCGGATAGTCGCGGTCGATGATTTCCATCGGACCGTGGCGCACTTCCGCGCTCGAAAACGCTTCGGCCTGGATGCCCGAGGTTTCCTTCAGCTTGAGCGCGGCTTCCTGCGCGATCGCGAGGCCGAGGCCACGGCCGATCACGATCATGCGATCGACGTCCGTAAGCTCGGTCACGGCGCGCGTCCAGTCGAGCTTGCCCGCGGCACGCAGCGCGTCGGGCAGCGATTTCAGCGCATTGAGCAATTCGACGTCGCGCTGAACGTGCGCGATGACGATGGCCGACAGCGACAGCATCGCGATGTAGCTCTTGGTCGCTGCGACCGACAGCTCGGGACCGGCGAGCAGCGGCAGGAAATATTCGCACGCGCTTTCGAGCGGTGAACCGGTGACATTGACTGCCGCGACGGTGAACGCGCCCGCGTCGCGCAGCGCCTGCATCGTACCGACGAGATCGGGGCTCTTGCCGGATTGCGAGAACGCGACGGCGAGTTGCCCGGAGACACGCAGCGGCGCCTGCTGGAGCGTGGCGACCGACATCGGCAGCGATGCGACCGGCACGCCGACACGGCTCATTGTCAGGCTTGCGAAATAACTGGCGGCGTGATCGGAGCTGCCGCGCGCCACCGTCAGCGCGACGTGGCGCGGCTGCTCGGCGAGCTTGACCGCGAGCTCTTCGATGCGCGAGGTATCGGCGAGCTGGGCCGCGACGACGTCGGCGGACTCCAGCGCCTCATTAAGCATATTCGACAATTGATTCTCCTTCGACATACGTGGCGGTCAGCGCGTGTTCCCGGTCGAGCACGACGAGATCGGCCCATGCGCCGCGCGCGATGCGGCCGCGGTCTTCGAGCCCGAGATAGTCGGCGGGGAAACGCGACAGGCGATTCGAGACGTCCGCGAGCGGAATGCCCAGCGAGACGAGATTGCGCAGCGCCTGATCCATGGTCAGGGTGCTGCCGGCGAGCGTGCCGTCCGCGAGACGCACACCGCCCATGCATTTGGTGACGTGCTGGCTGCCGAGGCGATATTCGCCGTCGGGCATGCCGGCCGCCGAGGTGCTGTCGGTCACGACATAGAGACGCGGGATCGCGCGCATCGCGGCGCGGATGGCGCCCGGATGCACGTGCAGCAGATCGGGAATGAGCTCGGCGTATTCGGCATGCGCGAGCGCCGCGCCGACCATGCCGGGATCGCGGTGATGCAGCGGCGACATTGCATTGAACAAGTGCGTGAAGCCGCGCGCGCCATGCTTGAGCGCGTTGACGGCGTCGTCATACGTGCCGAGCGAATGGCCGAGTTGCACGCGCACGCCGCGCGCGGCCAGTTCCGAAATGATGTCCAGATGGCCCGAGATTTCCGGGGCGATCGTGACGACGCGGATCGGCGCGAGCTCGAGGTACTTCAGCACTTCGTCGCGCACCGCGACCGCAGCGGCGTCCGGCTGCGCGCCGAGCTTGCCCGGGTTGATGTACGGGCCTTCCAGATGCACGCCCAGCATGCGCGCGCCGCCGGCGGCGCGGTGTTTCGCCTGTTCGCCGAGACCCGCGACGACTTCCATCAACTCGTCGCGCGGCGCGGTCATCGTGGTGGCGAGCAGGCTCGTCGTGCCGTGTTGCGCGTGCTGACGCGCCACGGTGTCCGCCGCATCGCCGCCTTCCATGATGTCGCGGCCGCCGCCCCCATGCACGTGCAGATCGATGAAGCCTGGCAGGATGTACGGCGCGTCGTTGGCGAGCGGATCGGCGATATGGCCTTCGAGCGCCGTCACGCGGCCGTTCTCGACGCGGATCGAACCGTGGATCCAGCCGTCGGTCGTGAGTATGTTTCCTTTCAGCATGAAGTTCTCTGGAAGTACGCGCTGCATGGATGAGGTTCAGTGCCGTCCGCGCCGTGCTGCGAGCAGGCTTTCGTCACGAAAAAAGCGAACGGCTTCCTTGGGTCCTCTCGTTCTCTTGTTTGCTCTCTCGATGCGTATCGGGTCATGCGCGTCTGTACCGACGCTTATCGATGCAGTTCGGCGACGAAGTCGTAGTAGTCGTCGCGACAGTAGGTGTCCGTCAATTCGATCGCACGTTGATCCGCCGAATAGCCGATCCGCGTGATCACGAGCAATGCGGCGCGCGGCGCCACGCCCATCAGCCGCGCGATTTCCGCGCCCGCGTTCACTGCACGGAAGTGCTGCAATGCACGCACCACCGACAACCCGCGCTCCTCGAGATGCCGATACAGCGACGCGCCGATCGCGAGCGGGTCCGGCACCACGGCGACGGGCAAGGCCGAGTGCTCGACCGCCATCACGATGCCGTCCGCGCGCCGCAGACGTCTTAGGCTCGCAACGGACGCGCCCGGCGACAGACCTAGCCGCACCGTTTCGTCGCGACTCGCTGTGCGCAGTCCGCGATCCAGCCAGATCGAATCCGGCGTAAAGCCGCGCTGTTCCATCTTTCGGGTGAAGCCGGTGAGCCGGGAGAGCGGGTCTTCGACACGCGGCGTGATGAAACTGCCCGCGCCGCGCACGCGCCTGATCAAGCCTTGCTCAACGAGCAGTGCGAGAGCCTTCCTCGCCGTGATACGCGATACGCCGACGCCTTCGGAGAGCGTGCGCTCCGAAGGCAGCGCCTCGCCGGCCGCCCAGTTTCCCGCATGAATCGCTTTGGCGAGACGCGACGCCAACTGTAAATAAAGTGGCGTATCGCTCTGCGCCTCCGGCGTCAAATCCTGCCAGCGATGCTTCATCGAACGCTCTCAGTGCCGAATTGGAGCCCATTATATAACCAACATAATACCAGTCAACGTTAAACCGGCATCGGAGGACGATCGTCAAATTTTCAAACAAATCAAATAGTTAAGTGCTTTTGCGAGGACGAATCGGAACAAACATGCCATCAGGACTTACCCCTACACGCAGCCCAGTGGATGAACTGGTCAATTAAACGGCCGATAGCCCTTTTTTCGGGCATTTTCGTATTCGCACGATCGTTCTTCTTTGGCACAATGCGCGCATTAATTCGGATTCCGATTAATTCCAACAATATCGATGAGAGACTGACGCGATGGGCTGTTCCGATCCGAGCCGGGCTGTCGAAGCGGTGCGCCGCTTTAACCGCTTTTATGCGCGCCACACAGGCGCACTCCACGAGCGGCTACATAAAAGCAGCTTTTCCCTGACGGAAGTACGCATCCTGCACGAGCTGGCACAAGCGCGGGCCACAACGGCCGCAGACTTGTCGCGCAACCTCGGGCTGGACACGGGCTATTTGAGCAGGTTGATCAACAACTTTCACAAGCTCGGCCTCGTCGTGCGGCGAAAGAACGAGCTGGATGGCCGCGCGCACCTGCTGCGCATCACGCCCGAGGCAAAAGCAAAGGTCGACGAGATCGACCTGCATGTTTCCGCGGAAACCGCCATGCTGCTCAAACGGCTGACTACCGCCGAAATCGATCAGCTATGCACTGCAATGGCAGACGTCGAACGGCTTCTTTCACCGGGGTGCGCCGAAGGAGAAGCCCGGCTTCGCGTCCCCCGCGCCGGAGACTTCGGCTGGATGATCGAGCGTCAGGCTCATCTGTATTCGGGCGAGCGGCCGAAGTTTTCCAGCGAGGCGCGCACGGCGAGGGCGGTGGCGCACTTTCTCGCCGAGATGCAGGCGAGCACGCCGCGCATCGCCTGCTGGGTGGCCGAACAAGGCGAGGCCATGCGCGTCGGCGCGGCGCTGCTTACTGCGGAGTCTGAAAGTCAGGCGCGAATCGAACTATTGTTCGTCGAACCGGGCGCGCGGCGGCGCGGGCTCGGCGAGCGGCTCGTCGCGGCATGCACGAACTTCGCGCACGGCGCTCGCTATGATCGGGTCATCTGCCGCCTGGATGAACCGCATGAAGAGCTTTGCGCCTTGTTCGTGCGATCCGGCTTCACGCCCGTTACGGAAGGATCCAAGGGAATGGTGTGGCAACGAGAACTGCAGCCGATCTTCGTCGACTGAACGGCGGCCCAAGTAAAAAACGGCGTCCCGTGGGACGCCGCTGCATATGCGTGCGCAATCGCTCTCAGAACGACGGCACGACCGAACCTTTGAACTCGGTCTTGAGGAACTGGCGCACGTCTTCGGACTGATAGGCCGAGACCAGCTTCTTCACCCACGGCTGGTCCTTGTCTTTTGCTCGCACCGCGATCAGGTTCGCGTACGGGCTATGCACGTCCTCGAGCGCGATCGCGTCCTTCGTCGGTTGCAGACCCGCCGCGAGCGCGAAGTTCGTGTTGATCGCGGCCGCATCGACATCGGCGAGCGTGCGCGGCAGTTGCGCCGCATCGAGCTCCACGAGCTTGACCTTCTTCGGATTTTCCGCCACGTCGAGCGCCGTCGCATTATTGCCGTTCGTGCCTGCGCCCGCCTTCAGCTTGATCACGCCTTGCGATTGCAGCAGCAGAAGTGCGCGATTCTCGTTCGACGGATCATTCGGCACCGCGACCTTCGCGCCCTGCGGCAGATCCTTCAGCGACTTCAGCTTCTTCGAATAGACGCCGAGCGGCGAAATATACGTGAGCCCCGCGTTCACGATCTTGTAGCCACGCTGCTTGATCTGGCTGTCGAGATACGGCTGATGCTGAAAGCTGTTGGCATCGAGATCGCCGGCGTCGAGCGCTGCGTTTGGCTGAACGTAATCGTTGAACTCGATCACCTTCACGTTGAGCCCCTCGCGCTTCGCGACCTTCTGCACGACTTGCCAGATCTGCGCGTCCGGGCCGCTGATGGTGCCCACCTTGATCACCTTGTCATCGGCGTGAGCGGCGAGGCTCGTGAACAACGCGGCGGACGCCGCGACGGCGGTAATGGCTTTGAGCAAATTTCTGCGCTGCATGGTGTTCCTGTTTCGATGATGCGTTCTTGCTGGAATTGCCTGAGTCGTGCCCGGCGAACGATTCAAACCGGGTGACGGATGTTCGCACAGCAACGGTGCGGGACGAAATACAGATTGCTCATGTGAATATCACCTGCGCAAGGTGCGGCTAGAATTGCCATGGAACGTCACGAACTCTCATGCCGGAGGCAAGCATCATGTACGTAATCAATCTGCGATATACCGGCGCGCTTGCCGAGATCGACGATGCCCTCGACGCGCATCGCGTCTATCTCGAACGTTATTTTGCGGCGGGCGTCTTCGTGATCGCAGGGCCGAAGGTGCCGCGCGAAGGCGGCATCATTCTGGCGTCGGGCATCGAGCGCGATCGCCTCGATGCGATCATCGCGGAAGATCCGTTCGCGCAACAGGGACTCGCGCATTACGACATCACCGAGTTCAAGGCGACGCGGCTTGCGCGCGGCTTGAATCTGCCCGAGCCATCGTTGGATAGCTGAAAAACAAAGTGGCCCGCGCGGGCCACTTTCACCATCAGTCGACCAGCAGCTTCAAGTCGTGAACCCACGGCTCGACGCCCTGCCCGTCGCGCGCGAAGAGACGCAGCTTCCCGTCCTTGTCGAACACGTAGCTCGCGGCGGTGTGATCCATTGTGTAATCGTCGGGCGTCTTTCCCTGCGACTTGGCGTAATACACCCGGAAGTCCTTCGCGACCTGTGCGAGCTGCGCATCGTTCGCCGGACGCAGACCGATATACGACGAGTTGAACGCTGCCACGTATTGGCCAAGCAGATCGGGCGTGTCGCGCGCCGGATCGACGGTGACCATCAGTACCTGCACGTCCTTCGATTTGTCGCCGAGTTGCTGCATGGCTTGCGAGAGTTCGGCGAGCGTCGTCGGGCACACGTCCGGACAATGCGTGTAGCCGAAGAACAGCACGACAGCCTTGCCTTTGAAGTCAGCAAGCGTGCGCGTCCTGCCGTGTGTGTCGGGCAGGGAGAAATCGCTGCCGAACTGCTTGTTGCCGGTGATATCGAGATTCTTGAAATCGGGCGCTTTCTCACAAGCCGAAAGCAGCGCCGCGCAGGAGAACACGAGCGCCAGCAGCGCAAATACGCGACGAAGAGCCATCATGCGCCGATCACCGTACGCACGTAATGATCGACGAGCAACGCGCCGAACAGCAACGACAGATACACGATTGAATATCGGAAGGTCTTGCGCGCGAGTGCATCCGAATAGTCGCGATACATCTTCCACGCGTAGCCGATGAAGCCCGCGCCGAGCGCAATCGCGCTCGCCAGGTACACGACGCCGCTCATGCCGGAGATATAGGGCATCAGCGTGACCGCGAACAGCACGAGCGTGTACAGGAAGATGTTCAGCAGCGTGTATTTCTCGCCGTGCGTGATCGGGAGCATCGGCAGGCCGGCGTTTTCGTAGTCCTTGCGGCGATACAGCGCGAGCGCCCAGAAATGCGGCGGCGTCCACACGAAGATGATCAGCACGAGAATCCACGCGTCGCCGGGCACCGTGCCGGTTACCGCGGCCCATCCGAGCGCGGGCGGCATCGCGCCGGACGCGCCGCCGATCACGATGTTCTGCGGCGTATAAGGCTTGAGCAGCAGCGTATAGATGACCGCATAGCCGACGAACGTGGCGATGGTGAGCCACATCGTGAGCGGATTGGTGAACGTGTAGAGCGTCCACATGCCGATGCCGCCGAGCACCGCCGAGAACGTCAGAATCTGCGTCGGCGTGATTTGCCCGCGTGCCGACGGACGCCACGCGGTGCGGCGCATCTTCGCATCGACTTTTTGCTCGACGAGACAATTGATTGCAAATGCCGCACCGGCCAGCAACCAGATGCCGACGACGCCGCCGATCAGCTTGTCCCATGGCACCATGCCGGGCGTGGACAGGAACATGCCGATGACGGCACAAAACACGGCGAGCTGCGTGACGCGCGGCTTTGTCAGCGCGAGGTATTGCGACGCGCGATTGCCGAGTGGGGAATTGAGTGTCGTGCTATCCATGATGTGGAGTCACGCTGAAACGACGTCGCGCGCGGGAACTGCGGCGCGGCCGGGACGGCTGGAAGAGATTCGAAAGTTTAGCATAACGAGTAGCAGCAACAGGATCGCGGCCCCGCCGTTGTGCGCGACCGCGACCGCCAACGGCCATTGCAGCACGACGTTTGACATGCCCGTCAGGAACTGGACGACGATCATCAACAATACGCCGTTTGCGGGCTTTCGCAGAGATTCGAAACGTCGCAGTCTCAGTGCAAGCCAGAGCAGATACAGTACGACGACCACCGCGAACGTGCGATGCGTCCAGTGAATTGCGACGAGCGCGTCCTGCGAGATCACGTCGCCGTCGCCGGTCATGCCGAGGGCGCGCCACAGATGGAAGCCATGCTCGAAGTTCATCGGGGGAACCCATTGGCCATTGCACAGCGGGAAGTCCGTGCACGCCAGCACCGCGTAGTTCGTGCTGACCCAGCCGCCGAGCGCGATCTGCGCGACGAGCAGCAGCAGCCCGAATGCCGCGGCGGGCATCCAGCGCGCGGCGCCCGAATCGAGCGATGGAATCGGCGTCATGCGCGCCGCGAGCCAGCCGAGCACGCCGAGCAGCGCGAGGCCGAGCAGCAGGTGCGTCGTGACGATCACCGGTTGCAGCTTGAGCGTGACGGTCCACGCGCCGAACGCACCTTGCAGCAGGATGAGCGCCAGGATCCCGGTCGGCCACCACGGCGACACATGCAGCGGACGCTTCTTGATGCGCGCGGTCCACGCGATGATCACCTGCGCGATGATCAGCACGCCGATCGCCATCGCGAAGTAACGATGCAGCATCTCGATCCACGCCTTCACCATGCTGACGGGGCCGGTCGGCATTGCCTGATACGCGGCAGAAATTTGCGCGTGCGCGATGAACGGCGACGACGTGCCGTAGCAGCCCGGCCAGTCGGGGCAGCCGAGGCCGGAATCGGTGAGGCGGGTGAAGCCGCCGAACATGATGAGATCGAGCGTCAGGAACGTCGTCAGCCAGACGAGCTTCCTGAACTTGTTGTCATCGGCCTTGACCCAGACATACGAAAGCGGCAGCAGCGCGATGCAGATGCCGATCAGACCCAGTTGCAGTAAAAACATGCTCTCTTACCTTCAGCCCGCGTTTTAACCGATGCGCGACCACTTCAGAAGCTTCGCCAGATCCGCGTTGATCTTCTTCGGATCGGGGTTCTTCGGAAAGCGCATCATCAGATTGCCATTCGGATCGACGAGAAAAATGTGATCCGTGAGTTTCGTGCCGTCGTCGACGGGCAGCCACGCCGCGATCGACTTGTCGTCCGCGACGAGCATGCGCGTATCCGGCTGCGGGTATGCGGTCTTGATGACGTCGGACACTGGTTTGTCATCGGTTCGTAGCCAGACGTTCACGACGCGATCGCGCTCGCCCGATTGCAGCGCGCGCACCTGGCGCATGAAATAGAGGCGCGTCGCGCATTGTTCGTCGCAGTCGCTGCCGTTGACCGTGATCATCAGCCATTTGCCTTCGAGCGACTTGAACGGCAGGCTCTGCCCCTTCTCGTCGATGACGACGAGTTGCGCCGGGATCGGGCGCTGCGGGTCGATCAGCGCACCGTAGCTCGACGTGCCGCCTGCCGGCTTGAACACGTAGTACATCAGGTACGACGCGATCACCGGCGCGGCGCACACCAGCGCGAGCAGCAGGAGCATCCAGCGGCCGCTGATCCAGGAGCCTTTTCTGGCGGTTCGTTGTGGCGTGCGCGCCTTGTCGTCGGCGGCGGTGGGGCGTTGTGATTGCATCGGTGGAGACTTGTCTCTGTTCGGTCGATTGTCAGGCGTGGTGCTCGGCTTCGTCGTCGCGCTCGTCGGGCTCGTCGCCCTTCTTCGCGGCGCGGCGCGCGGCATACAGGCCAAACCCGATAGCCGCGGCCGCCATGCCCCACCACTGGAGCATGTATCCGTAATTGCGCTCGACGCCGAGCGTCGGCGCGGGCCAGTTGCGCACGAGCTTGTCGCCGGTGTCGTTCGTCTGCTGAATCACGAACGGCTGGAAGGCGAGCCCGGTTTCGGCCGCATACGACCTGATATCGAGGTTCTGCCGAATTTCCTTGTGCGCGGCCGATCCGCCGCTGCCCAGCTCGAACGCCTGCGACGCATTCGCGCGCGCGATGCCTTGCACCTCGACGACGCCCTTCGGCGTTTCATACGACTCGATGCCCGTGCGGTCCGCCATGTTGCGCGGCAGCCATCCGCGATTCACGAGCACATAGCCGCCGCCCTCGAGTTTAAGCGGCATCACGACATAAAAGCCCGGCTGGTCGTTATACGGACGATTGTCCAGATACACGACGCGTTCCGGCAGAAACTCGCCGCGCGCCTCCACGCGGTGGAATTCGATCGACTTGAGCGGTATCGGCTCGACGCCGACTTCTCGCACCGGTGCGTCCTCGAACGCGACGATCTGTGCGTTGAGCGCTTCTTTCTGATGCGCGCGATCGCGTTGCCAGAAGCCGAGCCGCACGGTCACCGCAACGACGATCAGAATCAGCAGCGCGGGCCAGAACCGGATCTTCATGCCGCCAGCCTTACTGCCGGGATCCGGTCGGGCGCCGCACGGCGCGATCTGTCGAGTGAGATAATGAGATGATCCAAATTCATACTGCTCGCTGTGGTTCCTGAGCAAAAACGCTGGCTGGTTTCATGCACATCATCGTTGCTATTGCATTCATCCTTATCATCGGCAGCCTGGGTTCGGCGCTCTACTTCATGATGACCGACCGGGGCAGGACGAAGCGGATGGTCTGGTCGCTCGCGGCACGCGTGGGGCTGTCCATCTCGCTCTTCCTCTTCATCCTGTTCGCGCACTGGATGGGCTGGATTCAGTCGTCGGGCATTCCCATCGGACGATAACCCACCGCCCGGGTACGGCCCTACGAGACGTATTGTCGCGCCGCGGCACCTTTCGACGTCCTCGAAACGACAACGCCGCCCCTTGAGACGTCGAGGGCGGCGTGTTGGTCACTGCTTCTTTGCTCTCGGACCGGCGTCGCCGCCGGCCTTGCATCGCGGACGGCGCACCGCGCGCGCCCGCTTCGATATTCATTACAGCCAGTAGACGACGACGTACAGACCCAGCCACACGACGTCGACGAAGTGCCAGTACCACGCCGCGCCTTCGAACGCGAAGTGGTGCTCCGCCGAGAAGTGGCCGCGGATCAAACGGAACATCACCACGGCCAACATCGTACCGCCCAGGAACACGTGGAAGCCGTGGAAGCCGGTCAGCAGGAAGAACGTCGAGCCGTACACGCCCGAGTTGAGCGTCAGGTTGAGTTCGTTATACGCGTGAAAATACTCGTAGCCCTGGCAGAACAGGAAGATCAGACCGAGCAGCACGGTCGCACCCAGCCAGATGATCGCCTTCTTGCGATGATCTTCACGCAGCGCGTGGTGCGCCACCGTCAGCGTTGCGCCGGAGGACAGCAGCAGCGCCGTGTTGATGGTCGGCAGGGGCCACGGCACCATCGCGCGGAAATGCGGCACGAGCGCGGCAGGGCCGTTGTTCGGCCACACGGCGGTGAAGTCAGGCCAAATGAGCTTGTAGTCGAGGCTGCCGAGCTCATGCATCGCGATTGCGCGGGCATAGAAGAGCGCGCCGAAGAACGCCGCGAAGAACATGACTTCGGAGAAGATGAACCAGCTCATGCTCCAGCGGTACGACACATCGACGCGCTTGCCGTACATGCCGCCTTCGGATTCGGAGATCGCGTCGCCGAACCAGTGCCACAGCACGAACAACACGAACAGCAGGCCGATGAACGTGCCGGCCGGCCCGAAGCTATGACCGTTCACCCACGACGCCAGCGAGGCCAGCATGATCAGCAAGCCAGTTGCAGCCATCACCGGATGCCGCGACGGATGCGGCACGAAATAGTACGGGCTCTCGTTTTGACCGCTCATTGTTGATTCTCCACTTCGATCCAGTTGCTTGAATTTTCTTTTGCCGCCGGTTGCCCGACTGCACGTGCGTCGGCCATGCCCTGCCTTTTCCGTCTATCCCACTACCGCGCGCACGACGAGCAGCAACACGACGATGAACAGCACCGCTCCGATGACGCCCGCCGCAATCAGATGCAGCGGGTTCAACTGCGCGGCATCGCGTTCCAGGTCGGCCCGGCGGCGCACCCCGAAGAACGACCAGAACACCGCCTTCACGAGTTTGAGGAAACCGCCCTTGTTCGGGGTGTCCGCGCGCATGGCGTCATGAACCTTTCGCGACCGACTTCGGCGCGTTCAACTCGAAAAACGTGTACGACAGCGTGATCGTCTTCACATCCTTCGGCAGCTTCGGATCGACGACGAACACGACCGGCATGCGCTTGGTCTCGTTCGGCGCGAGCGTCTGCTGCGTAAAACAAAAGCATTCGATCTTCTTGAAGTACTCGGTGGCCTGCTTCGGCGCATAGCTCGGGATCGCCTGCGCGTTCACCGTGCGATTCTGCTCGTTGGTCACGTCGTACATCACCGTCATCACTTCGCCCGGGTGAATATCCAGCGTGTTCTGCTCGGGCTTGAACCTCAGCGGCCCGCGCGCATTCGCGTCGAACTCGATCGAGATCGTGCGGGTCATGTCGACCTGCGTATTCTTCGCCTCACGCGCACCGACATCGCGCTGCACGAGATTGTTGATGCCCGTGATCTGGCAGATCGCCCTGTACATCGGCACGAGCGCGAAGCCAAAGCCGAACATCAGCGCCGCCACGACGAAGAGCTTAACCAGCATCGACCGGTTGAAGGACCGGTCGACATGCGAATTTTCCTGCTGAGTGGACACGTTGCTTTCCTACCCTCGCGACAACAGATATTGCCTGACGACGATACCCAGAAAGAAGACGGCGGCAACCAACACCATGATGATTCCGAGCCGCTTGTTGCCCGCGCGAATTTCCTCGGGCGTGCGTCTTTTTTGTGGATTCGGGGCCATGCTTTCCTGACTTTTTCGTTCGCGGGGCACGTTCAACGAAGCCCCGCGAACCAGACTGACTACTTATTCGACCGTCGGCGGATGCTCGAACGTATGGAACGGCGCCGGGCTCGGCACGGTCCATTCGAGGCCTTCCGCGCCATCCCACGGCTTGTCGCCCGCCTTCTCGAGTTCACCGCCGCCACGATAAGTAGGCAGCGCGACCGCGAACAGGAAGTACACCTGCGCGAGGCCGAAGCCGAATGCGCCGATCGTCGCGACCTGGTTGAAGTCCGTGAACTGCGCCGGATAGTCCGCATAGCGGCGCGGCATGCCGGCGAGACCCAGGAAGTGCATCGGGAAGAACGTGATGTTGAAGAAGATCATCGACGCCCAGAAGTGGATCTTTCCGCGCATTTCGTTGTACATCCAGCCGGTCCACTTCGGCGCCCAGTAGTACCAGCCCGCGAACAGCGCGAAGAGCGAACCCGCCACGAGCACGTAGTGGAAGTGCGCCACCACGTAATACGTGCCGTGCATCTGGATGTCGAGCGGCGCCATCGACAGGATCAGGCCCGTGAAGCCGCCCATCGTGAACACGAACAGGAAGCCGATCGCGAAGAGCATCGGGGTCTCGAAGGAGAGCGCACCGCGCCACATCGTCGCCACCCAGTTGAACACCTTCACGCCCGTCGGGACCGCGATCAGCATCGTCGCGTACATGAAGAACAACTGGCCCGTCACCGGCATGCCGGTCGCGAACATGTGGTGCGCCCACACCATGAACGACAGAATCGCGATCGACGCGGTCGCGTACACCATCGAGCTATAGCCGAACAGCGGCTTGCGCGAGAACGCCGGGATCACCTGCGACACGATCCCGAACGCCGGCAAGATCATGATGTACACCTCGGGGTGACCGAAGAACCAGAAGATGTGCTGGTACATGACCGGATCGCCGCCGCCCGCCGCGTTGAAGAACGACGTGCCGAAGTGACGGTCGAAGAGCACCATCGTGATCGCCCCGGCGAGAACCGGCATCACGGCGATCAGCAGGTACGCGGTGATGAGCCACGTCCACGCGAACATCGGCATCTTCATGAGCGTCATGCCGGGCGCGCGCATGTTCAGGATCGTCACGACGATGTTGATCCCGCCCATGATCGACGACGCACCCATGATGTGGACCGCGAAAATCGCGAAGTCCATGCCCGGGCCCATCTGCGTGGAGAGCGGCGCGTAGAGCGTCCAGCCCGCGGCGGTTGCGCCGCCCGGCACGAAGAACGAGCCGACGAGCAGCACCGCAGCGGCCGGCAGCAGCCAGAAGCTGAAGTTGTTCATCCGCGCGAACGCCATATCCGATGCGCCGATCTGCAGCGGCACCATCCAGTTCGCGAAACCGACGAACGCCGGCATGATCGCGCCGAACACCATGATGAGGCCGTGCATGGTGGTCAGCTGATTGAAGAACTCGGGACGCATGATCTGCAGGCCCGGCTCGAACAGCTCGGCACGGATGCCGAGCGCCATCACGCCCCCCGAGAGGAACATGATGAAAGAGAACAACAGGTACAGCGTACCGATGTCCTTGTGGTTGGTGGCGAAGAGCCACCGGCGCCAGCCATGCGGCGTCTCGTGCGCATGGTCGTGCGCGTGGTCGTGACCTGCGCCTACATCGTGTCCGATGCTAGACATGACAATCATCTCCTAAAGCGAATACTCGGGGCACTTGGCAATGACGCGTGGCTTTTCGTTGCTGTCGGGCGAAGGAAAGCGACACGCTCGGCACGTCAAGCAGCCGGACTGATTTCCACGCGGCGGGCTTCCTTGTTATCGGCGCCGCCCGTGATGGTTTCCGGTTTCTTCAGCACGATACGGTCTTCCGACACGCCCGCGGCCTTCAACGCGTCGCGCACGGCTTGCGCGCGGCGCTTCGCGAGATCGGCGTTCAGATCGGCGCCGCCGGTCGCATCGGTGAAGCCGGACAGCGCAATCTTCGCGTCCGGATGCGCCTTTGCGTAGGCCGCGGCGGCCTCCACCGCGCTTTTCGCGTCGGCGGGCAGCGTGTCCTTGCCCGTCTCGAAGTAGATGCTCGCGGGCAGCCCGGCGGCTTGCGACGCTTCGGCGCCCGATGCCGCAGGCGCGCTTGCTTCGGCTGCCGCGGGCGCGGCGCTCGCAGCTTCAGGCGCCGATGCCGCCGCCGCAGTGCCGCCGCCTGCCGGCATCTTGCCCGCTTTGGCGTCGATCACCTGCTTCGGCTGGAGGAGGTCGCCCGTGTGGTTGCCCCAGTTGTTGCGCTCGAACGTGACGACCGATGCAATCTCGACGTCGTTCAGCACGCCTTGCCACGGCGGCATCGCACCCTTGCCGTGCAACACGATATTCAGATGGTCGGCGATCGAGCCGTTCGCGATCTTGGAGCCGTCGAGCGCCGGGAACTGGCCCGCACCCTTGCCGGTCGGCTGGTGGCAGACCGCGCAGTTCGACGTGTAGACCTGCTGGCCGCGCGCCTTCAGCTCTTCCATCGTGTAGGTCTTGAGGGGATCGTCGGCGC
>Ga0207426_1001023_pt1 | contig 26852 bp, 18 predicted proteins | sample AraplaMF_Cvi_mMS_FD_184265 | JGI IMG/M metagenome (GOLD analysis project Ga0207426, IMG submission 184265) | Arabidopsis root microbial communities from the University of North Carolina, USA - plate scrape MF_Cvi_mMS (SPAdes) (version 2) | ecosystem: Host-associated > Plants > Roots > Endosphere... | reverse complement strand
CGACCGAGAGCTCCGGATTGACCTGCTTCAGCCGGATCGCCGCCGCAAGACCGGCCGGACCGGCGCCGACGATCACAACGTCGAATTCCATGCTCTCGCGTTCGGGCAGATCAGTCGTCTCGGTCATTCACTCGTCTCCGCTTGGCCGCACGCGGCCGTCATCCCCGTCATGGCACTTTCTTGTCAAAACAAGAAAGCATTGTCGAGCCGGGATACGACAGCCAATCTTCCAATTCGCACAATGATATGCCTCGTCAGTCAGAATTATATAACGTTTACGTCAACGTCAATTATCAAACGCCGCCAACTCGGCGACATTCCCTTTCCTTTTCCGCCGCTTGCGCCTTATACATCGCTGGAAATATATCGGAGGATATCATGGATCTCGGCATCACAGGCAAACGGGCGCTTGTCCTCGCCTCCTCGCGCGGCCTCGGCCTCGGCATCGCCGTGGCGCTGGCGCGGGAAGGCGCGAACGTGCTGCTCTGCGGGCGCAGCGGCGAACAGCTGGAAGCCAATTGCAAGGCGATCAACAGCGAAGGCAAAGGCCGGGCCGACTGGATCTGGGCCGATCTCGGCGACGAACGCTTCGTCGAGATGGCGACGACGGCGGTGAAGGAAAAGTTCGGCGGGCTCGATATCCTCGTCAACAATACCGGCGGACCGACGCCGGGCACGACGGAGGAGATGACGGGCGAAAAGCTCGAGACCTATTTCTTCTCCATGGTCGCCCGCGTGATCACGCTCACAAACGCGCTGCTGCCCGGCATGAAGGCGCAGGGCTGGGGCCGCATCCTGACGGTTGCCTCATCCGGCGTTATCGAACCGATCACCAATCTGGCGCTGTCGAATACGCTGCGCCCCGCCCTTGCCGGCTGGAGCAAGACGCTTGCCTCCGAAGTCGCAGGCTTCGGCATCACCACCAACCTGCTCCTGCCGGGTAGCATCCTGACGGCACGGCTCGACGATCTCGATGGGGCTGCGGCTAAGCGAACGGGCAAGAGCCTCGAGGAAATCCGCGCCGACAAGGAAGCGCGCATTCCGGTCGGCCGCTACGGCAAGGTGGAGGAATTTGCCGCAACGGCTGCCTTCCTGTGCAGCCAGCCGGCAAGCTACATCACCGGCTCGCTCATCCGCTGCGACGGCGGCGCGGCACGGTCCGTCTGACCATCGCCTCTCAGCCGACGCGGGCGGCCGCCGCCCATGTCGCCACACTTCGGATCATCTGTTCGACGTTCGCCGGATCGTCCGCCAGTTCGGCGAGTTCGGAAAGGCGATGGAAACCCGTCAGGATCGCAATGCGCCGCCGGTCGAGCCTGCGTCCGGTCAGCATTTCATATGCCGATACGATGCGGGCGGTCAGATCGGGCGAGATGAAGTTCGAATAGATGAATTCCTGGTGCAACGGGCCAAAGCCTGAATCGGCAAAATCATAAATGCCGTTCAGCCGCTTTTGCCTATGGTCGAAGGCCATGTTCCAGCCATGGCCGTCGAAGAAGCCGTAGATGCTGCCAAAAGGATCGGGCGGCAAGGCTTCGAAATCGGAAATGATGGCCTGGGCAAAGCTCCTGATGTCCGGCGCCAGCAGCGGCAAGGCCCTCGTTCGCACCGCCTCCGGCGATTGCCATGGCTGAATGGGGCCGGCACCGGCCGAGCGCAGCCGATCGGCATCGAGCACGTGCAACTCGGCGTAAAAACGGGCGAGATCTTCTGCGAGGTGCTGACGATCGCCTTCGCGAAGCGCGTCGTAATCTTCGGCAATGAGATGTTCGCCGTCGAGCTTGGCATGGCTGGAGAAGATCGGCGGCCCGTCGTGAATGCGCATGTCTGGAACCGCCATCGACAGCGACGGCCGAACGATGTCGAGCAAGGCGGCTTCCTTCTGAAGCGCTCTTTCCGCGCCGAGATTGCGGGGAAACTTGAAGATCAGCGTGTCATCGACGTCGACCGCCATCGAATCCCAGCCCTTCGCCGCCAGCTTGAAGACGGAGGCCGTGAGTTCAGGAAACACGCTTGTGATGAGAGAGCGAAACTCGCTGGCATCCAACTCAGTCATGACGACCTGCCTTCTTTGGTTTTTTCCCGTGTTCTTCCCGCGCAATGGACGGCATGCAGATCGACATTATCGCCGGGCAAACCGCCTGCGCATCGGCCATCGGGTTACACTGGATCTATATTAGTATAGTTTGAATATTACGGAATATTCATTACAAAAATTTAAGCCGTTATAACCACTTAGTGATCGCGCTCCGGGAATTATGTCTTTTTTGCGCCGCAATATAAGCGGCTCAATCAGAGCATAAAATTCGCAACCTTGCCCCCGCAACCTTGCCCAAAGACCGGTCTCGCCCATGAAGAAATTTTGGATCACCGTCAGCGTTATCGCAGTTGCCGCCGTCGGCGTCTGGCAATTCGGGAATCTGATCCCTTATGCCTCCCGCATCCCCTACCTCTCGCAGTTCATTAAGCAGCCGGCAGCCGGCAATGGCGGCGGGCAGCAGGCCGATCAGGCGCAAACCGATCAAGCGCAGAACGGTGGGCAACATCAGGGCGGTGGGCGCAGACGCGGCGGTGGTGGCCCGACCGTCGTCAAAACAGTCGCAGCGGTGAAAACGACGCTGCCGACGGATGTGACCGCTTCCGGCTGGGCCGATGCCGATGACAATACGACCATCGCCGCACAGGAACAGGGCTTGATCGTCAGCATCAATGCGCAGGATGGAACGACCGTCAAAGCCGGCGACCTGATCGCCAAGCTGGACGACCGGACGGCCAAGGCGGCCGTCGACAAGGACAATGCGATGATCGTGCGCGACAGGGCCACCCTGTCGGAATCCGAGACCGCATTGACGCGCGCGCAGGATCTCTTCAACCAGAAGGCCGGCACCCAGCAGAGCCTCGACCAGGCGGTCGCCGCCCGCGACACCGCCGCGGCCACCGTCGATGCCGACAAGGCCTCGCTTGCCTCCGATCAGATCATCCTCGAGAACACCGACATCCGCGCTCCCTTCGACGGCCGGCTCGGCGATATCGCCATCAGCAAGGGCGCCTTCCTCAATGCCGGCTCGGCAATCGTCACCATTGCGAAATACGATCCGATCTATGTGAAATTCCACCTGCAGGAGCGCTATCTGCGTGAGCTGAAGAAAGCTCTGGCAGCCGGTCCGGTCGAGGTCAGCACCGCGCCCAGTTCCGCCAAGGGCCAGGTCAGGAAGGGCGAGATCAGCTTCTACGACAACACCGTCGACACGGCATCGGGCACGATCCTCGCCAAGGCGAAATTCGAGAATGCTTCCGGCGCTCTCTGGCCCGGCCAGTCGGTCAACATCGTGGTGCATTTCAACAACGACGAACAGCAGGTGGTGGTGCCGACGGTTGCCGTCAGCCCCGGTCCCGAGGGTTTCTTCGCCTTCGTCGCCAAGGACGGCAAATCGCATCTGACTCCCGTCACCATCGCCCGTGCAAATGGCGGCTTCACCGCCATCGAATCCGGCCTTCAGGCTGGCGACCATGTCGTCGTCGAGGGCCAGGGCCAGTTGAGCGACCAGCAGGCGATCAACGAGCAGTTCGACGAAAAGACGCTTGATGTCGCCTCCGCCGAAGAGCCTCGGCAGCAGCAGTCCGAGACGATCACGGTCGGAGCTCAGCAATGATCCCCAATTTCTGTATCCAGCGCCCTGTCGCGACGACGCTGCTTGCCATCGGCGTCATTCTGGCCGGCCTTGCCGGTTACCAACTCGTGCCGGTCGCGGCCCTGCCGCAGGTCGACTTTCCCACCATCAACGTTTCGGCGCAGTTGAGCGGCGCCTCCCCACAGACGATGGCGACCTCGGTTGCGACGCCGCTGATCAAGCAGTTCGAGACCATTCCCGGGATCAGCGAAATCAGCGCCTCCAGTTCGCTCGGCAGCACCAGCATCGTGCTGCAGTTCGACCTCAACCGCGATATCGACGCGGCCGCAGCCGACGTGCAGGCGGCAATCTCGCATGCGACCCGGCAACTGCCCGACAACCTGACCACGCCGCCGAGCTATCGCAAGACGAACCCGGCCGATGCGCCGGTCATGCTGCTCTCGGTGCAGAGCAACACCATGCCGCGCAGCAAGCTCGACGAGATCGCCGAGGACATCATCTCGCCATCGCTTTCCACGCTTCCCGGCGTTGCCCAGGTCAGCGTCTATGGCGCCCAGACCTACGCCGTGCGCGTCGAGGTCGACCCCAACAAGCTTTTGACCCGGGGCATCGGCATCGACACCGTCAACAAGGCGCTTGCTGCCGCCAACAGCCAGCAGCCCGTGGGAACGCTGCAGAACAATTCGCAGAGCATGACGATCACGGCGAATACGCAGCGCATTAACGCCGAACAGTTCCGCTCGCTGGTCATTGCCAATCCGAACGGCGCGCCGATCCACCTTGGCGACATCGCCGATGTGCAGGACAGCGTCGAGAACCAGTATACCGGCAGCTGGTATGACGGCCAGCGCGGCATTATCCTCGCCATCCAGCGTCAGCCGGATGCCAACACGGTCGATGTGGTCGATGCGATCAACGCCAAGCTGCCGCAGCTTCACGCCGAAATTCCGCCTTCGGTCAACACCGTCGTCATGAACGATGCGGCAAAACCCATTCGCGCCGCCATTGCCGACGTGAAGTTCACGCTGCTCCTGACGATCGGTCTCGTCGTTCTCGTCATCTACCTCTTCACCGGCCACGCCACGGCAACGATCATTCCGGGACTTGCCGTTCCGCTGTCGCTGATCTCGACCTTTGGCATGATGTATGTGCTCGGCTACAGCATCGACAACATTTCGCTCCTGGGGCTGACGCTCGCGGTGGGGCTGGTAGTGGACGACGCGATCGTCATGCTCGAGAACATTCTGCGCCATGTCGAGGAAGGCATGCCGGTGCGGGAAGCGGCGATCAAGGGGGCGGGCGAAGTCAGCTACACCATCATTTCCATGTCGGTTTCGCTCATCGCCGTCTTCATACCGATCCTGCTGATGGGCGGCGTCGTCGGCCGCGTGTTCAACGAATTCGGCATGGTGGTCGCCATCGCCATCATCTCGTCGGCCATCGTCTCGCTGACCGTGACACCCATGCTCGGTTCGCGCCTGTCCAACAATCACAGCCGCCCGCCGCTGCTCATCCGCATCTTCGATGCCGGCTTCGAGCGGACGCTCAACGGCTATGACCGGGCGGTCGGCTGGTGCCTTCGACATCGCCTGACGATCCTCGGGATTTTCCTCGGCTCGGTGGCGCTGACGGTCTATTTCTTCATGACGCTGCCGACCAGCTTCTTTCCGCAGGAGGATATCGGCCGCCTGACGATCAGCACGCAGGCCCGGCAGGATATTTCCTATTCCGCCATGGAGGCGCTGCAGCAGCAGGCGGCAGCCGCCGTCAAGGCCAACCCGGCGGTCAACCACGTGATGTCGACGATCGGCGGCAACCCGAACAAACCGCAGAACAACGGCTCGATGTTCGTCGAACTCAAGGACAAGAAAGAGCGCCCGCCGCTTGACCAGACGCTGCGCGAACTGCGCACGGCGATCAACAAGATACCTGGCCTGCAGGCCTTCGTGACGCCGAACCAGAGCCTGCGCTTTGGCGGCCGCCAGACCGCCAGCCAGTATCAGCTGGTGGTGCAGGCGCTGAGTGCCGATCAGACCAACCTCTGGGCCGGCAAGATCCAGGCGGCGATGCGCAAGGACCGGCTGTTCACCGACGTGACGTCGGACGCCCAGAACAACGCGCTGCAGGCCAATATCGTCGTCGATACCGAGCGGGCAGCAGCCTACGGTATCGACAACGACACGCTGCGCACGACGCTGCAGGAATCCTTCAGCGGCTATTCAGCGGCGGAAATCCAGTCGACCGGCGACAGCTACGACGTGATCGTCGAATACGACACCAGCAAACCCTGGGACGACCAGAAGCTCTCGGAGATCCGTGTCGCCTCGTCCAATGGCAGCTTGGTGCCGCTTTCGAACTTCGCGCATGTCCAGCGCACCACCGGCCCGGTCACCATCAACCAGACGGGCCAGTTGGTCTCGACCACCGTTTCCTTCAACCTGCCGGAAGGCGTCTCGCTCAGCGATGCGACGGCGGCGATCGATCAGATCAAGAAGGACATCGCCACGCCGGCCGACGTCTTCACCTCCTATGGCGGCACGGCTGAGATCTTCGAGCAGTCGCAGGGCAATACGCCCTATCTGATCCTGGCGGCCATTCTGACAATCTATGTCGTGCTCGGCGTGCTCTATGAAAGCTTCATCCATCCGCTCACCATCCTCTCCGGCCTGCCGGCCGCCGCCTTCGGTGCGCTGCTGGCTCTGAAGATCATGGGCTTCGACCTGTCGATCATCGCCCTTATCGGCCTGTTGATGCTGATCGGCATCGTCAAGAAGAACGCGATCATGATGATCGACGTGGCGGTGGAGACCATGCGCACGACCGGAGAAAAGGCGACAGCGGCGATCCACGAGGCCTGCGTGCGACGCTTCCGACCGATCATGATGACGACCTTCTGCGCCCTGCTCGGCGCCCTGCCGATCGCGCTCGGCACCGGCGCAAGCTCGGAGCTGCGCCAGCCTCTCGGCATCGCCGTCGTCGGCGGCCTTGTTGTCTCGCAGATGCTGACCCTGTTCATCACCCCCGTCATCTTCGTCGAGATGGACCGCTTCGGAAACTACCTCGGCCGGCTGATGGGCCAGAAGAAGGTCGAGGAGCCGAAGGTGCAGGAGGTAAGGGCGATGGCTGCCGAGTGATGACGGCCCTCTGAGTTCGGCGTTGCCGATCAGCCCTTGCGGCGCACTTCTTCTTCCAACCGGGAGAGGAAGTGCGCCGCGATCACATCAACTTCCACTCCTCTTGAATGTGTCACGCCTCTGTGGCATCACCCGCCCTCCTTGATCCGGGCGTTCGTTCGCCCTTGCGGAGTAAAGCTCCGTCTCCAATAACAATCGACATGAAGAGGTGCGGGCATGGCTCAGGCGCTGGGTTTCGACTTCGGCACGACGAATACGGTTCTCGCCCTGGCGGATGGCGGGGCGACGCGCTCGATGGCGTTCACGAGCACGGAAGGCACGGCCGACAGCATGCGCACGGCGCTTTCCTTCATGAAGGATGCACAGCTCGGCGCATCAGCGCTGAAGGTGGAGGCGGGCCATGCGGCGATCCGGCAGTTCATCGACAATCCCGGCGAATGCCGCTTCCTGCAATCGATCAAGACCTTTGCGGCGAGCGCCCTGTTCCAGGGCACGCTGATCTTCGCCAAGCGGCATAATTTCGAAGATCTGATGGAGATCTTTATCAGGCGCCTGCGCAACTATGCCGGCGACAACTGGCCTTCTCAAGTCAGCCGCATCGTCACCGGCCGTCCGGTGCATTTTGCCGGCGCCAGCCCCGATCCGGCCCTGGCAACCGAGCGCTACAACGAGGCGCTGTCGCGCTTCGGCTTCCCAGAAATCCACTATGTCTACGAGCCGGTCGCCGCCGCCTTCTACTTCGCGCAGAACCTGAAGCAGGACGCCACCGTGCTGGTCGCCGATTTCGGCGGGGGCACGACCGACTATTCGCTGATCCGCTTCGAGACCGTTGCCGGCAAGCTGACGGCAACGCCGATCGGCCATTCCGGCGTCGGCGTCGCCGGCGACCATTTCGACTACAGGATGATCGACAACATCGTCGCGCCGCTGATCGGCAAGGGCAGCCATTTCAAGAGCTTCGACAAGATTCTCGAAGTGCCGTCCAACTACTATTCCAGCTTCGGCCGCTGGAACCAGCTGTCGATCTTCAAGACCACGCGCGAATTCGAGGATCTGAAGAAGCTGGTGCGCACCAGCCTGGAACCGGAAAAGCTCGAAATCTTCATCGACCTCATCGACCATGACGAGGGCTATCCGCTCTATCAGGCGGTGTCGGCGACGAAGATGGCGCTCTCGGCCTCGGAAGAGGCGCCTTTCGATTTCGCACCGCTCGGTCGCGGCGGGCGTCGCAGCATCAAGCGCAGCGACTTCGAGGGCTGGATCGCCGAGGATCTCGCCCGCATCGAAGGTGCACTCGACGACGTGCTCGAGAAGACCGAGACGAAGCCCTCGGAGATCGACAAGGTGTTCCTGACCGGCGGTACCTCCTTCGTACCGGCGGTGCGCCGCATCTTCACCGAACGCTTCGAGCGCGACCGGATCGAAAGCGGCGGCGAGCTGTTGTCGATCGCCCATGGCCTGGCGCTGATCGGCGAACGCGACGACATCGGGCAATGGACTGTGCAATAGCACTGACAAGGGCCTGCAATCCGTCGCCTGCCCTTTCAATGCCACTGTCTCTCCGCTAAACCTGTCGCATGATCTCCGCCAACGACCTTTCCCCCGCCGAGCTTGCGGCACTTCTGCATTTCCATGCGGATGCCGGCGTGGAATGGCTGCTGGAAGAAGCGGCGATCGACCGCTTCGCCGAGTTCGAGGCGATGAAGGCCGCCCGCCGCCCGGCGGCGACACAGGCGCAGCAGCAACAGCCGCCCGCCGGCGAACGCCAGACACCGCCGCGTCCGAATGCAGCGGCGCGCCCGGCGCCTGCCGAACGCGCAGCGTCCGGCCCGCAGCCTGCCATTCCGGATGGCGAGGCGGTGCAGCAGGCGCGTTTCGTCGCCGAAACTGCGCGATCGCTCGCAGAGCTCAAGACCGCGATCGAAGCCTTCAACGGCTGCAATCTCAAGCACAGCGCCCGCTCGACGATTTTTGCCAGCGGCGATGTCGAAAGCGGGATCATGGTGATCGGCTCGGCGCCGAGCGCCGAAGACGATCGTGAAGGTGTGCCCTTCTCGGGAAAATCCGGCCAGCTGTTCGACAAGATGCTGGCGGCGATCGGGCTGACGCGCTCGACCGTTCTGCTGACGCAGGTCATCCCCTGGCGGCCACCTGGCAATCGTGCGCCGTCGGCGGCGGAAATGGACATATGCCGCCCGTTCATCGAACGGCAGATCGCGCTTGCCGAACCCAAGGCGATCCTACTGCTCGGCAATTTTTCGGCGCGTTTCTTCTTCGGCGAAAACGACACGATTCACGGCCTGCGCGGCCGTTGGAAGGAGATTGCGGTTGCGGACTGTGTCATTCCTGCCATAGCCAGCCTGCATCCGCAGGATCTATTAACCGCACCTGTCAACAAGCGGCTGGCCTGGAACGACCTGCTGGCCTTTCAAGCAAAGCTTAAGTCCCTCTCTTTGCTTAGAAATTAGTCAATGTTGAATATTTTATGAATCAAGCCATGCACCTTTCGCATGGCTGCATCCCGCCGTGACGCATTGCGAAATCAATGCTGCATCGCAATATGAAGATGTGTCTTGGGAGGAATCACAGGAACCAAGGCCATGAACAAGCGTTTTCGTCCTATCCATTGCGGGTTTGAAACCCTTCGCCTCGCCGGCGACCATGTTCGCTCCACTCAGGGCTACAGCCGTTACGGCTTTGCCACGAACGAACAGATGATTGCCCGCGGCACCGGCATCAACAGCCGCACGGCGCGCCCCGACGCGATTTTCTCGGACTTCCAGCAATATTGAGCGGCAGCCGCCGACAGCCGCTGCGCGTCTTCGGACGCGCAAAGGATGCTGTCGCACCTCGAATTGCCGCCCTTTCGTATCAAGAGTAACGCCAATGTCGACGATCCTGATATCGCTTTTGCGCAACATCGAAACCTTCGAGCATATCCGCGTCGCCGTCTGCGCCGCGCGGGAATATGAGCGGGAGCTTTCCGTCAAGCCGGCTGATGGCGGCGAGCGTATTGGCGCAGGCGCTGCGGCGATCGTTCTCTGATCAGCCGGCCATATCCTCGATCTGGGCTTTCGCCCATTCGAAAGCTTCGTCGACATAGGCGAACTTGACCGACTGCCAGGCGCAATATTCCTCGACGAAATCCCGCGATATCCAAAGGTGCGTCTTGCGCGGCTCGTCATACCAACCGACGCAACCGCGCTGCGCCGCCTTTGCCAGCACACGCTGCAGATGGGTGCGCGACATCATGAAATCGGCAGCGAGCGCCCGGGTTTCGACGCGGCCGACGGAAAACCTGTCCGGCTCGCGGCTTTCTATATCCATCCGGGCGATGAAGTTGTCGACGACGAGGCCGCCGGCTTCCGTCCAGAGGAACAGTGCCACCTGCTCCGGCGGCTCGCGCCAGGCGGCATCTTCCAGGCAATGGCGGGCGATGCGCGGCTGAACGAGCCGCATCAAGGATGGGTTTGCCTGGAAAAAGACTGCCCTTTGACCGCCGTCGAGCAGATCGAGCGCAGCGAGATTGCCGAGAATCCAGGCAAACATCGCCTGATGGCTGACATCGGCCGGCTCGAAATGACGTGGCCGCCGCCGCTCGTCGCCGGGCGTGTGGACAATGAAGCGGTAGGTAAAGAGCTCTTCGATGAAGGCGAGCACGGTGTTACGGCTCGCCACCTTGTGCCCGGTGATGCGTCCTGTCAGCCGGACGGCGGTGAAACCCGAGGTCGGGTCGCGCGGATCATATTCCAGGTTGAGGGCATAGGCCGTCTGGGTCAGAAGCCAGCGCTGATGCGAGGCGAGCAGTCGCGCCAACCGCGGACCGGCATCGAACATGCCGCGCATCTGCCCAGCCAAAAAGCGGATGCTCATCAGAAAGGAAGGGTTCCCCGCCAATTGCGCCGCTGTGAATGTCATTATGCTTTTCTCCACCTCCGCTCGCAGGCCAGCGTTCGGAGCAACGACACCGAGAGCTCCTCCGGCATCAGCGGCCATTCAAACATGCACAGCTTGGAATAAATGATACTCTCTCATCTTCAACAATCACATTCCGCAGGCCGGTGGTATCCCAAGAATTCACCATTCTTTTCATGCTTTGAGAGCAAGCATCAAGCGTGGACAATCCCCGCGTTAAAACCTTCGATATCATGTGCTTGCGGGTGTCAGGCTTGCGGCGTCGAGGCCTTGCGCGCCTCTCTCTGTTCGATGCCCAGCTGATGCTCGCGATAGATGATGAAGATGCCGGCGGCGACGACGATCGCGGTGCCGATCAGCATGGTCACGCTCGGCACATCGCCGAAGACGAAATAGGCGACGATGCCGCCGAGCAGGATCGAGGTATATTCGAACGGCGCGATGGTGGAGACGTCGGCATGGCGGTAACTTTCCGTCAGCAGGATCTGCGCGACACCGCCGCAAAAACCGGCAGCGATCAGGTAGAGCGCCGAAGGCCACGGCAGGATGAGCCAGCCGAAGGGAAGAGAAGCCAGCGAGAAGACCGATGCGGTGATCGAGAAATAGAGCACGATCGTCGCCGTCTTCTCCTCCTCGACGAGGCGGCGCACCTGGATCATCGCCATGCCGCCGAGAACGGCCGAGAGCAGCACGCAGAGCGCGCCGACGGCCTGCTCCGCCTCCATGCCGCCGTTGCGAAACAGTGTGAGTTTCGGCCAGGAGACGATGGCGACGCCGACGATGCCGACCAGGACGGCGCTCCAGCGATAGATCCGCACGGTCTCGCCGAGAAAAACCGCGGCGAAGACGACGGCGACGAGCGGCAGGGCGTAGCCGAGCGCAATCGCCTCCGGCAGCGGCAGATGCAGCAGGCCATAGAAACCGAAAGCCATCGACATGATGCCGATCGTGCCGCGCTTGAGGTGACCGATCGGATTGGACGTGTAGAAGGCGGCGCGCAACTGTCCAATATAGGCGAGGTAGGCCATGATCGGAAAGAGCGCGAAGAAGGACCTGCAGAAGGTGACCTGACCCGGCGGGATGTCTGAGCCGGCCAGCTTGATGAAGGTCTGCATGGCCAGGAAGACCACGACCGACGAGACTTTCAGCGCAATGCCTCTCATCGGGTTTCTGAGAACCGAGTGCATGATCCTGGCTCTTATATCGACTTAAGCGGAATGGGGAGACGCGTTCGACTCGGGAACGCAATGGATGACATCTGCCATCGTAGCGAAAGAAAATCCCGATGGGCGAAAAAACCGCAAGCCACGCATGAGAATCATAAAATCGCGTTCAGCCGCAAGCGCAACCGTGCCGCATCCGCGCCACCGCCCTTAAATCTTTATCCCTTAAGCCGTTTCACCCTAAAATGTTCACCGCTGACCGCTCGGCGTTAATCAATTGAAAACCATAGGCAAGCATCGTTTGTGGCTTATCTCGACATTTCTTCGCCACATAAACAATTGCCCGTTCCTTCCAGGATCATTTTGATGAAACCGCTTAGCGCCGAAACAATTGCCAAGTCGCAGAACGCGACTCCGCGCTCGATGCGCGTCGTCACCGACGGCATCAGCACCGACCTTGAGCGCTTCAGCGCCGACAACACCAATATCGTCAAGCAGATCAAGCTGCTGGCGATCAATGCGTTGATCGAGGCGGCCCGGGCAGGCGAGACCGGAAAGGGCTTTGCTGTCGTTGCCAACGAGGTGCAGCGGCTGGCGCAGATCGCAACCGACATTACCGGCAGGTTCGAGAGCAACGTGCTCGGCCGCATCGGCCTCAGCCGCGCCATGGCGGATTCGCTGGTCGAGGAGATGGAAGGCGTTCGCCTGACCGATCTGGCGCAGACGCTGGTGCAGCTCATCGTCCGCAATCTCTTCGAGCGCACGGCAGATGTGCGCTGGTGGGCGACGGACCCATCGCTCTGGCAGGCCCTGCAGAACCCGGACCGGGAAACCGTCGCCTTTGCGGCGGAGCGTCTCGGCGCCATCAACCGCTTCTACACCGTCTATCTCGATCTCGTCATGACCGATCTCTCGGGCAAGGTGATCGCATCGGCCAATCCTAAGTTCCAGCGCAAGATCGCCGGCACGAGCCTGGCCGGTGATCCATGGTTCCGCGCCGCATCGGGCTGCGCTTCCGGTGACGCCTACATTGTCGACGATGTCAAAGCGAGTCCGCTGCACGACAACAGGCATGCGCTCGTCTATGCCACAGGCATCCGCGAAGAGGGCAAGCTCGACGGACGGATGATCGGCACGCTCGGCGTCTATTTCGACTGGCAGAACCAGGGCCAGGCGATCGTCGAGAAAGAGGCGAACCTGCCGCCGCAGCTGGCGGAAAGAACGACGGTCATACTGCTCGACGGCAGGAGCCGGGTCATCGCCACCACCAATCCTGCCTTGCTGTTTTCCCATTTCGCGCTCGCCAACCCGTCCGGCCAGGCAAAAGGCAGCTACTACGACAATAACGGCTCGATCGTCGCCTTCGCCCGCACCCTCGGCTACGAGGATTATGACGGGCTCGGCTGGTACGGCGTCGTCGTGCAGCAGACCGAAAGCGACGCGACGATCAAAACCGCGCTCAATCTGAAGTAGAACCTCTCCCCTTGGCAGCCGCGTTCATCAGCCCCAACACGGTATTTTGCCCGCGAACTTCGTGTTCGCGGGCAATTTGCTTTAACTTTAGTTCAGACTTTAATGTAATCATGCCCGGCAAAATTTATGGCAGAGTGCGCCCGCCTCTGTATTCCGCGGTTGTCTAATAACGGTCTTCAGGAAACACCATGCGAACAGATACCGGCCAGGTCATTCATCTGGCAGATTACCGTCCCACCGACTTCGTGCTGGAACGCGTGGACCTCACTTTCGAACTCGACCCGACGGAGACAAAGGTCGAGGCGCGGCTGATCTTTCATCGTCGGCCGGGCGCCGATCTCAAAGCGCCGATCGTTCTCGACGGCGATGAGCTGATGCTGTCGGGGCTGCTGTTCGACCAGGTGGAGCTGGAGCCTTCGCGATACGACGCGACACCGGAAAGCCTGACAGTGCGCGACCTGCCGGACAGCGCACCCTTCGAGCTGACGATCACCACGATCATCAATCCTGAAGCCAATACCCAGCTGATAGGCCTTTACCGCACCGGCGGCATCTACTGCACGCAATGCGAGGCGGAGGGTTTCCGCCGCATCACCTATTTCCCCGACCGGCCCGACGTGCTGGCGCCGTTCACCGTCAACATCATCGCCGACAAGGACGCCAACCCGCTGCTGCTGTCGAACGGCAACTTCCTCGGCGGCGCCGGCTACGGCCCCGGCAAACATTTCGCCGCCTGGTTCGACCCGCATCCGAAGCCGAGCTATCTCTTCGCCCTCGTCGCCGGCGATCTCGGCGTCGTCGAAGACACGTTCACCACCATGTCCGGCCGCGAGGTGGTGCTGAAGATCTATGTCGAGCACGGCAAGGAGCCGCGCGCGGCCTATGCCATGGACGCGCTGAAACGCTCGATGAAGTGGGATGAAGAGCGGTTCGGACGTGAATACGACCTCGACATCTTCATGATCGTCGCCGTCTCCGACTTCAACATGGGGGCAATGGAGAACAAGGGCCTCAACGTCTTCAACGCCAAATACGTGCTCGCCGATCCCGAGACCGCGACCGATGCCGACTATGCCAATATCGAGGCGATCATCGCGCATGAATATTTCCACAACTGGACCGGCAACCGCATCACCTGCCGCGACTGGTTCCAGCTGTGCCTCAAGGAAGGCCTGACGGTTTATCGCGACCACGAATTCTCGTCCGACCAGCGCTCGCGCCCGGTCAAGCGCATTGCCGAAGTGCGCCATCTCAAATCGGAGCAGTTCCCGGAAGATAGCGGCCCGCTGGCGCATCCGGTGCGGCCGACGAAATATCGCGAGATCAACAATTTCTACACGACGACCGTCTATGAAAAGGGCAGCGAAGTCACGCGCATGATCGCGACTTTGCTCGGCAAGGACGGCTTCAAGAAAGGAATGGATCTCTACTTCGACCGCCATGACGGCCAGGCGGTGACGATCGAGGATTTCGTCAAATGCTTCGAGGATGCGAGCGGGCGCGATCTCACGCAATTCTCGCTCTGGTACCATCAGGCCGGCACGCCGCTCGTCACCGCATCGGGCAGCTATGATGCGGCAGCCGGCAGCTTCTCCCTGTCGCTCGAACAGATGATCCCGGCAACGCCCGGCCAGCCGAGCAAGGAGCCGATGCATATTCCGCTCAGCCTGGCGCTGTTTGGCGAAAACGGCGGCAAGATCGAACCGACCGCGGTCGACGGTGCGGAATATGCCGGCGAGGTGCTGCATCTCACCGGCCGCACCCAGACGGCGGTGTTCCATGGCGTTGGCTCGCGGCCGGTCGTTTCGATCAACCGCAGCTTCTCGGCGCCGATCAACCTGCATTTCGATCAGAGCCCGGCCGACCTTGCCCGTCTCGCCCGCCATGAGACCGATCATTTCGCTCGCTGGCAGGCGCTGACCGATCTGGCGCTGCCGAACCTCCTGAAAGCGGCGCGCGACGCCCGCGAGGGCAAGCCAGTCGTCTGCGAGGCGACTTTCGTCGAGGCGCTGATTGCGGCAGCGGCCGACGAGAGCCTCGAACCTGCCTTCCGCGCCCAGGCGCTGGCTCTGCCGAGCGAATCCGATATCGCCCGCGAACTCGGCGGCAACAACGATCCCGATGCCATCCATGCCGGCCGGCAGGCGATCCTGAACCAGATCGCCGATGCCGGAAAGGACGTCTTTGCCGGCCTTTACGCGGCGATGACGACGTCAGGCGATTTCAGCCCGGATGCGAAAAGCGCCGGCCTGCGGGCGCTGCGCAATACCGCCCTCACCTACCTCTCGCATGCCGAACAGACTCCGGCCCGCGCCAAGGCCGCCTTCGATGCGGCCAACAACATGACCGATCTCAGCCATGCGCTGACGATCCTCGCCCATCGTTTCCCTGACAGCGCGGAGACCAGCGAGGCGCTGGCACGTTTCCGCGACCGCTTCACGGACAATGCGCTGGTCATCGACAAATGGTTCGCGATCCAGGCCGGCATTCCCGGCGCAAAAACCCTGGAGCGGGTCCTCGCCCTGATGGACGACCCGCTGTTCAAGCGGACCAATCCGAACCGCGTGCGTTCGCTGGTCGGCACCTTCGCCTTTACCAATCCGACCGGTTTCGGCCGCGCCGACGGCGAAGGCTATCGCTTCCTCGCCGGTCAGATTCTCGATATCGACGAGCGCAACCCCCAGCTTGCCGCCCGCATTCTCACTTCGATGCGCTCCTGGCGCTCACTGGAACCGGTGCGGGCCGATCACGCCCGCTCGGCGCTGACCGAGATCGAGCAGTCGGCCGATCTTTCGACCGACGTGCGCGATATCGTCGAGCGCACGCTTAAAGGGTAGTTTTGATTCGACTGGCCGCCGACGAAAACTCGGCGGCCGGCCGCCGATCGGTTCGAATCGTCTGAAAAGCACAAAATTATAAATAGTTAACGGATTTTTACCTTTGCCTCTGGACAAGGCGAATCACCCATGATTCTCTAAGTCAGGTTCGAGCGAGCGGCGCGCGAATCACACGAGGGACAAGGCGAAGAGATGATGGACGTGCGACGGGCAACCGTGGCCGAAGGACGGCTGCGTGTCGATTTTGACGGGCTGAAAGCCTGGCGAGACAGCCTTTCAGGCCGCGCGACATCGGAGCCGCTGCTTCGGCACCTGCCGAAAGCCGAGCTCGTGCTGAAGCGGGCCATTCCGGCGCTGATCGTCGCTTTCCTCTCCGTCGTCGCCGCCTCGCATTTCTTCGGCATGATGAGCGAATATGGACGGCTGGAGTCCTCGGCCCGCCATGCCACGGCCCTTTCGGCGGCAACCGCCTCTGCCGTGTTTGCCGATGCAGCCGACATCTTCGATAGCGGCGACGTCGACCAAGCGCAGGCCCGGCTTGCCAAATTCCTGCCGCAGGACCGGCTGGACAACGGCGCCTTTGTGCTGCTCGTCCAGGCAAGCGGCAAGGTTTTTGCCGCGACCACCGCCGGGCTTTCGCATGTGGGCAGCAATGTCGGCGATTTCTTCCCCGAGGTCTCGGCGATCCGGCGTTTCGGCGATCGCGCCGGCGTCATCGAAACGACGATCGGCGGCGTGCCGCACTATGCCGAGATCACGCTGATGGGCAATGCCGGCGGTTATATCGTCGCTGCCACCTCGCTCGACGAGATCGGCCGGCTCTGGCGCGAGCAATTGGCGCTCAACGTCACGCTGTTTGCCGGCATCTCCTCGATCCTGCTGGTCATCCTCTACGCCTATTACACCCAGGTGAAGCGCGCCCGCGATGCCGACGACATCTTCCTGGAATCGAACCTGCGCGTCGAGACGGCGCTGTCGCGCGGTCGCTGCGGCCTCTGGGATTTCGATTTCGAGAATCGCGAATTCTTCTGGTCGCGCTCGATGTACGACATGCTCGGCCTGCCGGGTTCCGACAAGACGATGGGCTTCGGCGAAGCCGCGCGGCTGATGCATCCCGATGACGGCGGGCTCTACGAGATCGCCCGCGCCATCGCCAAGGGCGATTCCGGCCAGGTCGATCAGATCTTCCGCATGCGCCACGCCGGCGGCCATTATGTCTGGATGCGCGCCCGCGCCCAGGTGATCCGCAGCAATTCCGGCCGCATGCACCTGATCGGCATCGCCATGGACGTGACCGAACAGCATCGGCTCGCCCAGCGCTACGCGGAAGCCGACCAGCGCCTGGCCGACGCCATCGAATGCACCTCGGAAGCCTTCGTGCTCTGGGACAAGAACGATCGCCTCGTCATGTGCAACACGCATTTCCAGCAGGCCTATGGCCTGCCGGACAGTGTGCTGGTGCCCGGCACCGAGCGCTCGGTGGTCAATGCCGCCGCCGCCCGTCCCGTCATCGAGCGGCGGATCGCCGATGCCGACGGTTCGGGCTATTCGCGCACAACGGAAGTGCAGCTTGCCGACGAGCGCTGGCTGCAGATCAACGAGCGGCGCACCCGCGATGGCGGCAGGGTCTCGGTCGGAACCGACATCACGCTGATGAAGCGCCATCAGGAGCGGCTGCGCGAATCCGAACGCCGGCTGATGGCGACGATCGGCGATCTCTCGGCCTCGCGCCAGACGCTGGAGATCCAGAAATCCGAGCTTTCGACGGCCAACGCCAACTATCAGGCGGAGAAGGAACGCGCCGAGGCTGCCAACCAGGCGAAATCGGAATTCCTCGCCAATATGTCGCATGAGCTGCGCACGCCGCTCAACGCCATCCTCGGCTTCTCGGAAATCCTGCAGAACCAGATGTTCGGGCCGCTCGGCTCGCTGAAATACGACGAATATGCCCGCGATATCCATGACAGCGGCAAACATCTGCTCAACGTCATCAACGACATTCTCGACATGTCGAAGATCGAGGCCGGCCACCTCCGGCTGCACCGCGAGCGCATCGACCTCGTGCCGCTGATCGAGGAAAGCCTGCGCTTCACCGCCATGCCCGCGGCCGAAAAGAACATCGTCATCGAACAACGCATCTGCTCCGGCCTGACGCTGATGGCCGACCGCCGGGCAATGAAACAGGTGCTGCTCAACCTGCTCTCCAATGCGGTGAAGTTCACCGACAATGGCGGCCGCGTCGCGGTGCGCACCCGCCGCGTCGACGGCGCCGTCCTCGTCACCATCGCCGACACCGGCATCGGCATTCCCCGCTCGGCGCTGGCAAAAATCGGCCAGCCCTTCGAACAGGTGCAAAGCCAGTATGCCAAGAGCAAGGGCGGCTCCGGCCTCGGGCTCGCCATCTCCCGCTCGCTGACCTTGCTGCATGGCGGCCGCATGAAAATCCGCTCACGCGAAGCTGTGGGCACCGTGATCTCGCTGCGCGTCCCCGACGATATTTAAAGGCCACGTCAAAATCCGACCTTTGTCAGCCGGCCGATGCGGCGGTGAAAACCGCCAACTGAGCGGCGAAAGCACGCTTGTATGCAGGCCGCGCTTCGCCGCGGGCGACATAGGCGGAGAGGTTCGGATGATCGTCCAATATATCCGATCCCTTCAGCCTGAGCAGCACCGTCACCATCAGAAGATCACCGGCGCTGAAGGCGCCGTCCAGCCAGTCGGCATCGCCAAGGCGACGGGAAAGATCGTCCAGCCGTTTCCGGATGCTGACCTCGAGGGCATGCAGGCGCTGCTCATACCAAGGCTCGTCGTGCTCCAGGATTCTGGCGAGAGCGCGGTCGAAGATCGGCGGCTCTATGGTGTTGAGCGCGGCAAACATCCATGCGATCGCGCGCGCCCGGGCATTCGCATCCTCCGGCAGCAGGCCCGCATGACGCTCGGCGATATGGAAGACGATTGCTCCGGACTCGAACAGCGCGAGATCGCCTTCCTCATAGGTCGGAATCTGTCCGAACGGTTGAAGTCTGAGATGCGCGGGTTCTCTCATCGCCTTGAACGAAACAAGGCGAACATCGTAAGGCAGCCCCACTTCCTCGAGTGCCCAGCGAACGCGCATGTCACGCGCCAGCCCCTTGCCGCGATCGGGCGAGTGTTCAAAGGCGGTAATGGTAATCGTCATTGGTGTTCTCCCGAGCGTGCCTGCCTTGAAGACGACCGGCTAAACGAGATTCCGACAGCCCATGTTCGAGATAATCCTCGCGGTCATTCCAGCTGATGTGAAATCATGCGCCTGAATTACCGGGCTTCACGACATTCTGGAATATTTTCCGAACCGCTTTCGAAAGCCGCTTTACCTCGGCTTCCAGGGTCTTGATGTCAGGGCAGTCGCCGGCGCGGCAGACGAGTTCGACGAGACCCGACGGCGCCTCCTTCGGATCGAACGGACCGTCAATGGACAGGCGGATCAGTTGCGAGAGGCCGGTATAAAGCGCGAAGGCCTCAAGGCATGTGTCGAGATCGGCTGTCGCCATCAGCCGGTCGCCAAGCACCTTCAGGGCCTCGCCGGTACTCATCCCGTTCACGGCAATGCCGACGCCCCTGGTCGGCGCAATCAGCGCCAGATATTGGGCGATGAATTCGAGATCGATGACGCCGCCGGGGATGAGCTTCAGATCCCACGGGCCGGATGGCGGCTTTTCCTTGTCGATCATTTCGCGCATCTCGGCGACGTCATGCGCCACCTTGGCAACGTCGCGATCGGTCGACAACACCTCCTGGACGATATGCTCCGCTTCGGCGATCAGGCTTTCATTGCCGCAGATCAGTCGGGCGCGGCTGAGCGCCATATGCTCCCAGGTCCATGCCTCCTCGCGCTGGTACTTGCCGAAAGCATTGATGCGGGTGGCGACCGGCCCCTTGTTGCCGGACGGGCGCAGCCGCATGTCCACCTCATAGAGCACACCTTCTGCGGTGGGCGCCGAGAAGGCGGCGATCAGCCTCTGGGTGATGCGGGTGAAATAACGCGTCGCGTCGAGCGGCTTCGGTCCATCGGATTCAGAGGCCGCATCGTCGTAATCATAGAGCAGGATCAGGTCGATGTCGGAACCGGCCGTCAGCTCGAAACTGCCGAGTTTGCCCATGCCGGCGATCGCGATGCGGCCGTCGGGATAATCGCCATGGGCGGCCCGCATTTCGCTCACCACGGCATCGAGTGCCGCCGCGATGATGAGATCGGCCAGATGGGTGAAGGCGCGTGCGGCCATCGCACCGTTGATCGCGCCGGTCAGCAGGCGGATGCCGATCAGGAAACGCTGTTCGGCGGCAAAAATTCGCAGCCGGTCGAGTACCTCCTCATAGTGGCGCGCCTGGGCGAGCGAGCCCTTCAGCCGTTCGCCGAGATAATCGCGGGTCGGCAGTTCGGCCATCAGACCGGGGTCGAGCATGCCGTCGAAGACATGCGGCTTGGCGGCGATCACCTCGGCAAGCCGGGGGGCCGAGGACATGATGTTGACGATCAGCGACAAGAGCGCCGGATTGCTGCCGAGCAGCGAGAAAAGCTGGATGCCGGAGGGAAGGCCCGAGATGAAGCTGTCGAAGCGCAGCAGCGCCTCGTCGGCGCGCTTACTTTCGCCGAAGACCCGCAAGAGCTCCGGCGCCAATTCCGTCAGCCTTTCGCGCGCTTCCACCGATTGCGTCGCACGGTAGCGGCCATAATGCCAGGTGCGGATGATGCGGGAAATGTCGGACGGCCTGGTGAAACCGAGTTTCTTCAGCGTCTCCAGCGTATCGGGGTCGTCGCCCTGGCCGGTGAAGACCAGGTTTCCGGTGTCAGTGGAAAGCCTGCTCTCCTGCTCGAACAGGTGGGCATAACGCCGCTCAACCGTTTTCAGCACGCCAACCAGCCGTTCGGAAAAGCTCGGCGTGTCGGTGAACCCCATCATGAAGGCGATGCGCTTCAGGTCGGCATCCGTCTCCGGCAGCAGATGGGTCTGCTCGTCGCGCACCATCTGGATGCGATGCTCGACATCGCGCAGGAACCAGTAGGCCTCCGTCAGTTCGTCACGGGTTTCCGCGTCGATCCATTTTGCCTTGGTGAGTTCACCCAGGGTCTCTTCCGTCGCCCGGCCGCGCAAGGCCGGCATGCGGCCGCCGGCGATCAGCTGCTGGGTCTGGACGAAGAATTCGATTTCGCGAATGCCGCCGCGGCCGAGCTTGACGTTGTGGCCCTTGACCGCGATCGCGCCGTGGCCCTTATGCGCGTGGATTTGCCGCTTGATCGAATGGATATCGGCGATCGCCGCGTAATCGAGATATTTGCGGAAGACGAAAGGGGCGAGTCCGCGCAGGAAATCGCCGCCCGCCGCCAAGTCGCCGGCAACGGCGCGCGCCTTGATGAAGGCTGCCCGCTCCCAGTTCTGGCCCCTGCCCTCGTAATAGATCATCGCCGCATCGACCGGGATCGCCAGCGGCGTCGAGCCGGGATCGGGGCGCAGTCTGAGATCGGTGCGGAAGACGTAGCCGTCGGCCGTGCGCTCCTGCAGGATGCGCACCAGCCGGCGCATCATTCTCGGAAAGACCTCGATCGCATCATCCGGGTCGGGCACCACGCCTGCTTCTTCGTCGAAGAAGACGACGAGGTCGATATCGGAGGAGTAGTTGAGTTCGGATGCGCCGAGTTTGCCCATGCCGAGCACGATCAAGCCCGAGCCGTCACTGGGTGCCGCCGGATCCCGCAGCCGCAGCTTTCCGCCCTCATGCGCAGCAAGCAGCAGATGGTCGATGGCAGCAGCGACCGAAGCCTCGGCAAGCTCGCTCAGCCAGGCCGTCGTCGCCCGGCCGTCGAAGATGCGCGAGAGATCGGCGAGCGCGACGAGGAAGGCCACCTTGCGCTTGATGATGCGCAGCCTGCTCATCACCACGGATTCGGCGGGTGCCGCCCCCTCGCCTTCCGGTCGCCAGCAACCCCTGGCCTCAGCGACCAGCGCCTCGATCTGCGGCTCCAGCGGCTCGGTGACGGCGCCGGCGAGGATGGCGGGGTCGAGATTGGCGATTTCGCGCAGGTAGGGCGACAGCGTCAGCACCGCCGCAATGAAATCGCGAAGCGGCCCTTCCGTCTTCAGCATCGTCGCCACCGACGGCTCGCTTTTGCCGGCCTCTTGAAGGTCGGCCAGCGCCAACTTCAATTCCGTCTGGTTCAGCGGACGCAGCAGCCCTTCGGCGACATCCTTCAGGCCATGCGTCGATTTCGTCAGCATGCGCTCTCCCTGCTTTGGCACCTCAGGAAACGACGACGCAGAATCGCAGTCCGCGCCTTCAATCGAGATTAAACTAGGGTCTTGGCCGAAAACCGCCAATACACGATTCAACCGATCGTATTTCGGCGGAAGAGATCAGGCAGCCTTGGCCGGGAAGATCATGCTGACGGTCAATCCGCGCTGTTCGGGTTTGTCGGGATCGGTGTCGGAGAGTTCCAGACGGCCGTTGTGCAGCTCCATCACCGCTTCCACCAGCGAAAGCCCCAGGCCGGTCCCGGGTTTCGACCGGCTTTCATCGAGGCGGACGAAGCGCTTCACCACATCGTCGCGCCGGTCGGCCGGAACACCCGGTCCGTGGTCGGCGACCGACAGGCAGATACCATCAGGGCGGCGGGAAAGCTTCAGCGACACCTTGCCCGCGCCTTCGGTATCGGAGGAATATTTGATCGCATTGTCGAGCAGATTGAAGATCGCCTGGCCGATCAGCTCGCGATTGCCCTGCACCTCGACATCCGGTTCGATGCTGGAGCTGAGGCCAAGCCCGGCTTCTTCCGCCGCCGGTTCGTAAAGCTCGGCGCTGTCGGAGACGATCGCCGAAAGCTCCACCGGCGACATCTCGGCGGCGACCGACCCGGCCTCGACGCGGGAGATCATCAACAGGGCGTTGAAGGTGCGGATCAGCTGATCCGATTCGGAAATAATGCCTTCGAGTGCCGTACGCCGCGTCTCACCATCGCTGATATCGAGCGCATCGGCCGCCTTGTTGCGCAGCCGCGTCAGCGGCGTCTTGAGATCGTGGGCGATGTTGTCGGAGACCTGCCGCAGACCCTCGTTCAGCTTCTCGATACGCTCCAACATGGTGTTCAAAGACATCGACAAACGGTCGAATTCATCGCCCGAGCCGCCGACGGGCAGGCGCTGCGACAGGTCGCCGGCCATGATCTTCTTGCTGGCATCCGACATGCGGTCGATGCGTTTCAGCGCGTTGCGGCCGATGGCGAACCAGATGATGATGGCGCCGAGCCCCATGATCGCCAGGGCCACCATCAGCGCCTGGCGCACCAGCAGACGGAAACGCTCGGGATCGCCGAGGTCGCGGCCGATCAGGATTCTGAGACCGTTGTCGAGCACGAAGATATTGGCGATCGCCTTGTGGCGGCGCTCGATACCGCTGTCGGTATAGCGCTGATAGATGAAGGGCGCGGAGGTCCAGCCGATCTCCTCGAAGACACCCGGCTGCACCGACGCGACGTTGCCGGCGAGAATATCGCCCGAGGGACCGGCGATGATGTAGAGATTGGCGCCCGGCTGGCGGGCACGCCGCTCCATGGTGCGCAGGAGAAGGTTCATGCCGCCGGTGTCATAGGCGCGCTGCACCTGCTCCACCTCCTGGCGGACGGCGTCGCGGATCTGGCCGGTCAGCAGCCGTTCCGACATCGCCGTCACATAAAAGACCAGCGTCGCGGCGCAGATGGCGAAAAGCAGGATATAGAGTGCCGAAAGGCGGACTGCGGTGGACTTGAAGAGAACCCTGAAACGGCTCATCCCTCATCCTTGATCATGTACCCCGCGCCCCGGATGGTCTTCAGGAGGGGCTGGTTGTAGTCCTTCTCGATCTTCGAGCGCAGGCGTGAGACATGTACGTCGATGACGTTGGTCTGCGGGTCGAAATGGTAGTCCCAGACATTTTCGAGCAGCATGGTGCGGGTCACCACCTGGCCGGCATTCTTCATCAGATATTCGAGCAGGCGAAATTCGCGCGGCTGCAGCAATATCTCCTTGCCGCTGCGGCGCACCTCGTGGGAGAGGCGGTCGAGTTCGAGATCGCCGACGCGATAGACGACGTCCTGATCCGGCGTGCCCTTGCGGCGGCCGAGCACTTCGACGCGCGCCAAAAGTTCGCTGAAGGCATAGGGCTTCGGCAGGTAGTCGTCGCCGCCGGCGCGAAGACCGGTGACGCGGTCATCGACCTGACCGAGTGCGGAGAGGATGAGGACCGGTGTATGGATGGCCTTCCGGCGCAGCTCGCTGATGACGGAGAGCCCGTCGCGGCGCGGCAACATGCGGTCGATGACGATGACGTCGTAGGTATTTTCCGACCCCATGAACAGGCCGCTCTCGCCGTCGCTGGCGTGATCGGCGACGATGCCCGCCTCACGAAAGGCTTTCGTGAGGTAGACCGCGGCTTCGAGATCATCTTCGATGATGAGAATCTTCATGCGGCCGACATTACCCACCGGCTGCGTTTCGGCAAGGCTCAAAGCATTTTCCTGCGGGGCGGCGCTCATGGCGATCATCCTTCAAAGCTCAGAAGAAACGAGCCGCGCGGACTTTCGTCCGCACGGCTCTCGTTTTCTTAAGGATCAGCCCTGGCCGTTGATCGGAAGCGCGACGAAACGGCTTCCTTCACCGGACTGGATCTGGAACAGCGCACGGGTGCGGCCGTCCTTCTTGGCCTGGTTCAGCACCTTGACGATATCTTCGGGGCTGGAGACCTCCTGGTTGTTGACCGAAGTGATCTTCTCGCCTTCCTTGATGCCCTTGTCGGCAGCGTCGGAATCCGGGTCGATGCCGGTGATCGCCAGTCCCTTGCCGTCGTCGGAAGGACCGACCGTCAGGCCGAGATCGGCAAGCGCCTTCTCGGAAGCCGGTGCCTCAGGCTGCTGCGGCTGGTTGTTGTCATCGGCCGACGCATCCTTCTGATCGATCGGCAGCGTGCCGAGCTCGACGGTGAGAGACTGGGCCTTGCCGGCACGCCAGACCGAAAGCTCGACCTTGCTGCCCGGCTGCATCGCACCGATGCGGCGGCTGAGATCACGTGCATCCTTGATCGTTTCGCCATTCAGCGCAGTGACGACGTCGCCCGCCTTCATGCCGGCCTTGTCACCCGGCGATCCAGCCTGCGGGGCGACAACAAGGGCGCCGCTCGGCTCGGACAGGCCGATGGACTCGGCGATATCCTTGGTCACCGGCTGGATCTGCACGCCCAGCCAGCCGCGCGACACCTGGCCGTCCTTCATCAGATCGGCAACGACATCCTTGGCGGTCGAGGCGGGAATGGCGAAGGCGATGCCGACGCTGCCGCCCGACGGCGAGAAGATCGCGGTATTGATGCCGACGACTTCGCCGCTGAGGTTGAAGGTCGGACCGCCGGAGTTGCCACGGTTCACGGCAGCATCCACCTGCAGGTAATCGTCATAAGGGCCGGAGCCGATATCGCGGCCACGGGCCGAGACGATGCCTGCTGTGACCGTGCCGCCGAGACCAAAGGGGTTGCCGACGGCAACGACCCAGTCGCCGACGCGGACATTGTTGTCGTCGGCCCAGTTGACGTAGGTGAACTTCTTACCCTTGCCGTCGACCTTCAGCACGGCGAGGTCGGTGCGCGGATCCTTGCCGATCAGCTTGGCATCGAGCTCGGTGCCGTCATTCATCACGGCGACGAAGGCCTGGCCATCGGAGACGACGTGGTTGTTGGTGACGATATAGCCGTCTTCGGAGATGAAGAAGCCGGAGCCCTGGGCGACGGGGCGCAGACGACCCTTGCCGCCCGGACCGTTCGGGCCGCCATTCGGGCCGTTCTGGCCGAAGCGCCTGGGATGGCCCTGCTGGTCATTCGGATCCTGGCCGAACTGCTTGAAGAACCGCTTCAGCGGGTGATCGTCGGGAAGGTCGTCGAAGCCGCGGCCGTTGAAATCGAAGGAGAAGCCGTCATTGTTGTCGGAGACGGGATTGACGCGGTTTTCGACCCGGACGGAAACGACGGCCGGCGAGACGGCGTCGACCACATTGGCGAAGCTCGGAACGGCAGGCGCCTGAACCTTGACAGCTTCGGCATAAGACCGGGTGATTTCGAGCGGAACGCCGGTTGCGAGCACAGCGGCTGCGATACCGGCGACGGTAGAAGCCTTGAGCACAGTGGCGAGGGACGGACGTCCGTTGAAATTCTTGAGCATTGGAGCACCTTCTCTTGTTCTTAAATCTTCAGACCGGCGACGCCGGATCAGTCGATGAATGAAGATATAGGACGCCGCACCTTACTGCGAACTGTCCGGCCAATGAAAAGTTGGTAATGTTTGTAATGTTTGCTTTTGGCCAAACGTGCCGCCAGCTTCCCGGGTAGCGCGGACGCGGCCAGATATGCTCGTCCGCCGGCTCAGCCCGGTCGGTTATTTCTTCAGAAGCTCGCTCAGCTTCGCCTGTTCGTCGGCTGTCAGCTTGCTGCCGGTCGGCTTACCGGCCCTGTTGCGCGCAAAGACCAGCAATGACAGCCCGCCGGCGATCACCAGCAGCACCGGCGCGCCCCAGAGCAGCATCGTCTTCATGCCGATACGCGGCTTCAACAGCACGAACTCGCCATAGCGCGAGACGATATAGTTCAGCACCGCCTCGTCGCTGTCGCCATCGGCGATGCGCTCGCGCACCAGCAGGCGCAGATCCTTGG
>Ga0207426_1001022_pt1 | contig 26892 bp, 21 predicted proteins | sample AraplaMF_Cvi_mMS_FD_184265 | JGI IMG/M metagenome (GOLD analysis project Ga0207426, IMG submission 184265) | Arabidopsis root microbial communities from the University of North Carolina, USA - plate scrape MF_Cvi_mMS (SPAdes) (version 2) | ecosystem: Host-associated > Plants > Roots > Endosphere... | reverse complement strand
CTCCGGCGGAATGAAGCGCCGCGTGATGATCGCGAAAGCGCTGTCGCACGAGCCGCAGATCCTGTTCCTGGACGAGCCCACCGCCGGCGTCGACGTCGAGCTGCGCAAGGGCATGTGGGAAGTGGTGCGCACGCTGCAGCAGTCCGGCGTCACCATCATCCTCACGACCCACTACATCGAGGAAGCCGAGGAGATGGCCGACCGCATCGGCGTCATCAACAAGGGCGAGATCGTGCTGGTCGAGGACAAGGCGACCTTGATGCAGAAGCTCGGCAAGAAGCGGCTGACGCTGCATCTTCAGGGCAAGGTCGCATCGCTGCCCGAGAGCCTCGCCCACTACGAGCTCGACCTCTGCGACGGCGGCGCGACGCTGGTCTACGACTACGACACCAAGGGCGAGCGCACCGGCATCACCAGCCTGCTCGGCGATCTGCGCGCCGCCGGCATCCGCTTCAACGATCTCGACACGACGCAATCGTCGCTCGAGGACATCTTCGTCGACCTCGTGAGGACGTCATGAATCACCGCGCCATCCGCGCCATCTATCTGTTCGAAATGGCGCGCACCTGGCGCACGCTGCTGCAAAGCATCGTCTCGCCGGTGGTCTCCACCTCGCTTTATTTCGTGGTGTTCGGCGCCGCGATCGGCTCGCGCATCAGCCAGGTCGAGGGCGTCAGCTACGGCACCTTTATCGTGCCGGGCCTGATCATGCTCTCGGTGCTGACCCAGAGCATCGCCAACGCATCGTTCGGCATCTACTTCCCGAAATTCACCGGCACGATCTACGAGATCCTGTCGGCGCCAATTTCCTATTTCGAGATCGTGCTCGGCTATGTCGGCGCCGCCGCAACCAAGTCGATCATTCTGGGCCTGATCATCCTCGCCACCGCCGGCCTGTTCGTGCCGCTGCACATCCATCATCCGGTCTGGATGCTGACCTTCCTGGTGCTGACGGCGGTGACGTTCAGCCTGTTCGGCTTCATCATCGGCATCTGGGCCGACGGCTTCGAGAAGCTGCAGATGATTCCGATGCTGGTGGTGACGCCGCTGACCTTCCTCGGCGGCAGCTTCTACTCCATCGACATGCTGCCGGCGGGCTGGCGCTCGGTCGCGCTGCTCAACCCGGTGGTCTATCTGATCTCGGGCTTCCGCTGGAGCTTCTACGAGATCGCCGACGTCAGCGTGTCCGTCAGCATCGGCATGACGCTGGCGTTCCTGGTGATCTGCCTCGGCATCATCTGGTGGATCTTCCGCACCGGGTACCGGCTGAAGAATTGACACGCGTAGCCCGGATGAAGCGCAAGCGTAATCCGGGACCTTCGTATCCGTCAGCACCGGCCCCGGATTGCGCTGCTCCATCCGGGCTACGAGATCGTCACCTGTAGCAATGAAAGCGGTGGTAGCCGTCGTAGTATCCGCGGCAGTGACGATAGTGGCGGTGGGGAATGCCGAACACGCCCTCGACCGCACCGACGGCCCCTCCGACGCCGGCGCCGACCGCGCCACCCACCACGCCGCCCACGGGACCGGCGATCCTGTTACCTTCATAGGAGCCTTCCTGCGCGCCGCGCACGATGCCCTGGGCATGACCGGCTCCAGGCAACGCCAATAGCGCAAGGAGGATGGCGGCGGCTGCGAACAGCAGGCGGACAGGCAAGCCAGCCGGCAGGGCGGCGGCGCCGACCGGTAGCGCGGCGGCGGTAACACGGGCTTTGTTCATCTTCAGTCCCAAGGGGTAAAACGGTGGCGAATGCCGCCGTTGGGCAGGCCATCATCAACGCACCGAGCGGCCGAATGGTTGCGCCTTTGTGACGAATTGTCGGCGATGTGAACGCACGTCCGCTCGCGAAAATGTCAGCATCGCAGCCAGCGGCGCGGCACAAAGCGGCCTTGCTTACATCGGACATCACGTTAACGATGGGTGGGCAGGCCGCTGGAACGAAAGCCGGATTGCAGGCATATTGCACGCCGGGGGACGGAGAGCCGCGGCGCCAGCGTGAACAGGCCGGAGGCCAGAAGTCAGATGCGTTCGTTTTTTATCGCTTTTACATCCCTGATGCTTTTGAGCGCGGGCACCGCGCAGGCCAAGGTCGAGATCACCGTCGACAAGGACAATCAGCAGATGACCGTCGCGGTCGACGGCGTCGCGCGCTACCACTGGCCGGTGTCGACCGGCATCCCCTCGCGCGAGACCCCGAACGGCGGCTTCCGCGCCTTCCGCATGGAAGAGGATCACTACTCCAAGGAATTCGACGACGCGCCGATGCCGCACGCGATCTTCTTCACGAAAGTTGGTCACGCCATCCACGGCACGGACTCGGTCGGCCGGCTCGGCTCGCCCGCATCCCACGGCTGCGTGCGGCTGTCGCGGCAGAACGCATCGACACTATATGCGCTGGTGCAGCAGCAGGGCGTGCTCAACACCACGGTGACGCTGACCGGCTCGGCGCAGGTGGCGCTGGCGCGCAATCCGCGCGGCCGTGCCAACACTGCGGTCGCCCGCGCTCCGGCCCAGCCTGCCGAAGAGCAGTATGCGACCACGGGCGATCCCGTGAACCTGACGCCGCCGCAGCAACCCGCCCGCCGCTACATGCCGCAAGATGACAATTACATCTATCCGGCCGACGGCAGCGACACCGGCGCGCGCTATCCGGCACCGCGCTCGGCCGGCCGCCCGCTCTATGACGCGCAGGTCTACCAGCAGCAGCCGCAACAGCAGTACTACAATCAGGGCAACGGACAGCAGGGCTACTATTATCAGCCGCAGCCGCGGCAGGTTTATCAGCCGCGCGGCTATTACTACCAGAACTAACCCGCGCCACACTTTGCGCTAACGCGGCCCTCCGGGTCCGGATCATCTCTATCTGAACGCGGCATCGCTGCGTTCGACGATCTTCCGTGCAGCATCGACGAAGGCACGGGCGACCGGCTCGAGGATTTCGGGCCCGGTCGCGCCGAGATCATCCGACGGCGTGTGGAAGGTGCGATGGCGGCCGGCCATGCCGAGGAAATTGGCGTAGCCCGCCGCGTGCACGTCGCGCAGCTCGCCGACTGCCTGCTTCTCCGTCACCAGACGTTTTGCCGCGACGTTTGCAAAAGCCTCGTCGGTCAGCGCGACCGCGGATTTGCTCAGCACGAGATAGCGTTCTTCCTCGGGCCGATCGGTGCGGGCGCCCTTCGCAAAACCATAGCAGGCGTTTGACGAGCCGAAGTGAATCCACGCCAGCGTGTCCTTCGGCGCCGGCGCGCCGTGCTTCAGGAACAGCTCCATGCCGCCATGGCCGATCTCGTGGCCGGCGGTGGCGATGAAGACGAAATGCGCCGGCCATCTCTCGGCAGCGACGGTGCGCGCCAGCGCGAGGAAATTGGCGATGCCGGGGCCGCGCTCGCAGACGCAGGAGTACCAGCCGGTCATCGGCGTGGAGACGACGATGGTCGGGCCGCGGCCGGTCCCGATCTCGGCAATCACGTTCCGGCCGGCGACATCGCGCTCGTAATAGCCCCTGACGTCGAAGGTGACAGGCGTGCCCGCGGCGAGCGCGCGCTCGAACGCCGCGCGCGACTTCGCGCCAACCACGATCACCGGCACCGGCCAGGGCGCATCCTCCTGCGTGACGTTGTAGGCGAAGCGGTCGTCTGCGGGATTGCCGATCGTCAGCAGGATCGCCGCCGGCTTCTTCGCTGCCGCTTCACTGATGGCGGCACGATGGCCCGGCCCCAGATAGGCACCGCGATCGAACGGCAGATCGAGCAACAGGATCTTGCCGGCGGCATCGCCATCGCGTGCGAGCGGCGCGGACAGGCGGAAGCTCGCCCGGTCCTCCGGCGGCCACCAGAACGGCGTCGCCTCGACAGTGGTGCCGGCGGCCTCGGCACTGGCCTGCTCGACGACATATTGCCGGCCGAGCACCACGGGCTGAAAGCTGACGTCGAAACCCGCCTGCTTCATCTCGCCAGCGATCCAGTCGGCGGTCGCGCGGTCGCCGGCCGAGCCAAAGCGATGCAGGCCGAAGGAGGCATAGCGTGCCACATCGTCATAGAGGCTCGCGCCTGAAAGCACGTCCTTGGCTGCCGCTTGTCCAACCATGAGAATCACGATCGCCGCGATGAGGATTGGCCGCATGTGAGCCCCCTGCCTTTTTTGGCGGCCAGTTTCCGCGTTCCGCGACGGCCGTCAACCGCCCTCGGCGGTCGGCACCGCCGCAAAATACGCCCCACTGTGCGTCAATTGAGCAGCCGGGCGACGCAGGAAGGCAACAGTCCCCAACCTTCAACGCCGCGGCGTCGCGGCTAAATTGACAACCTTGGGGTCACCCGTATTGTCTTTCCCATTATTTCTGGGACATGACATGACACGCGAGCAGATTTCGGATTTCTGCGTTACCGCACTGGCCAATATCCTGCGTATCTCCAAGGATCGGGTCGACACCGGCACAAAGTTCAACCGCCTCGGTCTCGATTCGGCGATGCTGGTCTATCTGATGATGGAACTCGAGGAGAAGCTGGATCTCGAACTGTCGACGGACGACTTTTACGACCATCCGACCGTCGAGGCCTTGTCCCGATTTCTCGCCGACAAGCGCGCCATCCGCACCGCCGCCTGAGAGCGGCTAGACCCGGCGCACTCCGATGGACAATTTCCGCTCGCTCGTGGCTGTGCTGGCCCGGCGCGCGGCGGAACAGGCCGACGACCGCGCCTATGTTTTCGTCTCCGATCGCGGGACGGAGGAAGCAGCCCTCACCTTTCGCCAACTGCACGACGCCGCCAGCGCGCTCGCCGCGCGCCTGAGTGCGGCCGCACGGCCCGGCGATCGCGCCATCCTGGTGTTTCCGCCCGGCCTCGAATTCCTGGTGGCGTTCTTCGGCTGCCTGATGGCCGGCATCATCGCCGTGCCGATGATGATGCCGCGGCGGAACAGCGCGCGCGACGCCAGCGCCGCAATCCTTGCCAATTGCACGCCGGCGCTGGCGCTGACCACCTCGGCGTCCGCGCTCCGCGGCGATCCGCAGGCGCGCTTTGCGTTCGCGAACATCCGCTGGATCGAGGTCGATCTGGGCCGTGACGGCGCGGCGGCCGATCTGCCCGCGCCGGCGCCGGACGACATCGCCTTCCTGCAATACACGTCGGGCTCGACGTCCGAGCCCAAGGGCGTGATGGTGAGCCATGCCAACCTGCTCGCCAATCTCGAGATGATCCGGCTCGCGCTCGGCAACACCAGGCAATCGACCTATGTCAACTGGGTGCCGCTCTATCACGACATGGGGCTGATCCTGAACGCGCTGCAGGCGCTTTATGTCGGGTCTCCCTGCGTGCTGATGGCGCCGAACGCGTTCATGCAGCGGCCGCTCGGCTGGCTGCGCGCGATCTCGCATTATCGCGCGGAGGTGGCGTGCGGCCCGAACTTCGGCTTCGACCTCTGCATCAGCCGCTATCGCGCCGAGCAGATGGACGGCATCGACCTGTCCTCGCTCAGGATCGCGCTCAACGGCGCCGAGCCGGTGCACGCGGAAACCATCGACCGGTTCGTCGCGACATTCGCGCCGCATGGCTTCGATCCGCGCGCGATGTATCCGGCGTACGGCATGGCGGAGGCGACGCTGTTGATCTCTGGCGGCCGCCGCGGCGATGGTCACACCACGCGCACCGTCAGCCGTACCGCGCTTCAGGCGCATGCGGCGGAGACGCCGTCCGGCGACGACGACGCGCAGATCGTGGTCGGTTGCGGACGCGCGCTCGAGGGCGAGCGGATCGCCATCGTGGATCCGAAGAAGCGTACACGGCTGCCGGCGGACCAGGTCGGCGAGATCTGGGTCAGCGGCGCCAACGTCGCACGTGCCTATTGGCGCAACGATGAAGCCACGCGCGAGGGGCTCAACGCGGAGATCGCCGGCGAGGACAGCCCCTGGCTCCGCACTGGCGATCTCGGCTTCCTCGACGACAGCGGCGAACTGTTCGTCACCGGACGGATCAAGGATCTCATCATCATCCGCGGCATCAACCATTATCCGCAGGACATCGAGCGCACGGTGCAATCGCTCGACGCCGCCTTGCGCGAAAACTGTGGCGCGGTGTTCTCGGTGCCGGACGAGACCGGCGAGGAGGCGCTGGTGATCGTGCAGGAGGTCGAACGCACCGCACGCCATACGATCGACACCGGGGAGATCGGGGGCCGAATCCGCGAGGCCGTTGCGGACAACCACGAGCTTTCCGCGCGCCACGTCGCGCTGATCCGGCCGGGCAGCCTGCCGAAGACCACCAGCGGCAAGATCCAGCGCAAGCTGGCGCGCCGGCTCTGGCTTGAGGGCGGTTTCGAGGAGATCGGCTGAGCCGGCTCAGAAATCGATCTTCGCACTCTCCCCGTCGCGCAGGCTCGCGGCAATGCCCTGCTCGATCTTGCGCGCAAGAGGTCGACGGTAGTGGATGTAGTCCGCGAAATTGGCGCGGTCGCGTGTGAGTTCGTTGTCGACGCGATAGCTGATGAAGTTGCTGCGCGGGCGGCCCGCCACGACCTTCTTCAGCGCGGCGTCGCAGGCACTTCGCTCCGCGGCGGTTTCCGTGCCGGGTTTCGGCACGGTGGCCGCGAAGGTCGGCGGCACGACGATGACGACGGGCACATCCGCCGGCAGCTTTTCGACGAGGTTCGTCAGCGCCGCAATCTCGGGAAATGTTGCCCGCATCTCGGCCGACGCAACCGGCGCGGGATCCGTCGGCCAGCCGACCTCCCTGAACTGGCCAGGCGGCCAAATATCCTCGTAGCTGACGAAACCGTCCGGATTCATCCGCGGCCGCCGGCCGAGTCCGATGCTGATGCGCTGAAAGGCGAACTCGATCGCCTGCCAGGAGATCAGCCGTACCGCATAGGTGACGACGCTTCTGTCGTAGAGCCAGTCAGGGAACGGGACGCCGCCCTCTTTCTTCTCCCGCGCGTGCGCGCACCAACTCGGATCGGCTGCGATGACGAGCGCGCCCACTTCCTTGTGGTTGCGCAAGTAAAAATCGAGCACCGCGAGCTGTTGGCGGGGAAGGCCGCCGGTCATGTAGAGCTGCACAAAGCGCAGACCCGTCGCACGCGACAATTCCGCCGGCTCGATCATCTGCGCGGTCGAATTGCCGAGGATGGCGGCATTGAAGTCCGGATTCCGTGCACGGCTCGCGGCCGTGATCTGCGTCAGGCGATTGTCGACGCCGTTTATCCCGAGCAGGCCAAGCTTGCCGCTGTCGTAGGGATCGACCAGTACCATCAGTGCAAGCACCAAGAGCGCAGCGCCGATCAGCGTGCCCAGGCATGCAAGCAGGCCCCGTCCCCATCCGGGATCGGTCTCAGAACTTGAAGTAGACGAACTCATGGAGATCCCGACCACCCATGTGAAGCAGCATTGCGAACAACACCAGACCGAGCAGACCCGCCAGCCAAGGATGAGGGCGGCGAGTCAGCGCCGCGACGATGTCCTGGCTCGCCGGCAGCAGAAAGGCGAACAACGGCGCCGCGATCAGCGGCCACAGATGTTTGCCGCGATCGAGGGGCAGCGGTTGGGCAAGCCCGGCAAACACATGCCACGCCGCCTCCACCGATCCCGCGCGAAACACGACGCCGGTGGCGAGCACGAACAGCACGGTGAGCGCCCAGCCCAGCCATGATGGAAAATCCGGCCCGTAGCGGCGCCAGAGCGAACAAGCGACCTGCGCAAGGCCGTGCAGCACGCCCCAGAGAACAAAGGTCCAGCTCGCGCCGTGCCAGAGGCCGCACAGCGCCATGGTGACCATCATCGCGCCGAAGAACTGCACCGGCAGAAGGCGCCGCGGCAAGAGGCGCGTGTTGACGAGCGGGTAGAACACATAGTCGCGCAGGAACAGCATCAGGGTGATGTGCCAGCGCTGCCAGAAATCCTGGATATTGGTCGAGCGCAGCGGCGCATTGAAATTGTACGGCAACTGCACGCCGAACAGCAGGCCAAGGCCGATCGCGATATCGGAATAGCCGGAGAAGTCGAACAGGATCTGGAACGAGAAGCAGAAGGCGAGCCAGGCATCGCCGCTGGCAAGCGGCCCGCTTGCTGCCTCCTCGTAAATGGGATCGAGCAGATGCGCCAGACTGTCGGCGATCACGACCTTCTCGAACAGGCCGAGCGCGATGAAGCAGGCCGCGATGCAGAACTGACGCTGCCAGCCCGGCGCATAGACCTGCCGGCCGAACTGATGCATCACCTCCGACCAGCGCGCCAGGGGACCGGCGATCGCCTGCGGGAAGAAGGCGATGTAGAGCGCATAGCGGTCGAGCGCGTAGAGCGGCGCCTTGCCGCGCTTCAGATCGACCAGGTACATGATGTGGTGGAAAGTGAAGAAGGAGATGCCGAGCGGCAGCCCGATCTCGAGCGACGGCAGTTTCGTACCCAGCACGAGGCCGAGATTGGCGAGCAGGAAGTTGGCGTATTTGAACAGCGCCAGCACCGCAAGATCGAGAACGATCACCAGCGTCAGCACCGCTTTCCACTTCACCCGCCCATAGGCGACCGAGGCGGCCCAGTTGATCGCGATCGAGGCGATCAGGAGCACGATGAAGGACGGGCTGCCCCAGGCATAGAACGCGAGCGACAGCGCCACCAGCACGCCGATCCGAAGTTGCGGATAGGGATCGGCGAGGCGAGCGATCAGCAGTGCCGCCGGCAGGAAGACCAGGAGAAAGGGATAGTCGTTGAAGAGCATCGGATCAAAGCCGCGCCATCACCGGCCCTCGCGCCGGCCGATGACGCTCAGCCCGTTTCCAGATCGGGCGCCGTCGCATCGCCCGGCTGCCGCAGCATGCGCCGCGCGATCTTCTCCTCGCTCGGCACCTTGACGTCCCAGGCAAGTCCGAGCGCCTCCAGCGCGCGGATGAAGATGAAGCCGGGATCGAACTCGAACCAGCGCAGACCGAAGGCGGCGGAATAGGGAAAGGCGTGGTGATTGTTGTGCCAGCCCTCGCCCCAGGCGAGCCAGGCCATCACGCCCAGATTGCGGCTGTTGTCGTCGCGGGTGACGAAGGGCTGCGTACCGAACGTGTGCATGATGGAGTTGATGGCGGAGAAAGTCTGCTCGACCACGAACATGCGCACCACGCCGCCCCAGAGCAGGCCGGTCAGCGCGCCCCACAGGCTCATGGTGGCGAGGCCGCCGATCGCCGCGGGAAGCAGCAAACCGAGCACGACCCAGCTATAATAGTAGCTGTTGACGGCAACCAGCCTGCGGTCCGCCATCAGGTCCGGAACATAGTGCGCGACGTTGGGATAGTCGTGCGCGATCATCCAGGTCAGGTGCGCGTGCAGGAAGCCCCGCAGGCGCCCGATCAGGCCGCCGCCATGCAGCCGCGGTGAGTGCAGATCGCCGTCGTGATCGGACAGCTCGTGGTGGCGCCGATGCATCGCCGCCCAGGACAGCATGGGGCCGCGCCCCGCCATCGACCCCATGACGATCAGGATCGCGCTCATGGTCGCGGAGGTCGCGAAGGCGCGATGGGTGAACAGCCGGTGGTAGCCGACGGTGAGGCCGAGGCCGGTGATCAGCCAGAAGCCGAGAAAAAGGCCGAGCTCCATCGCGCCGATCGGACGATAGAACAGAAGGCCAAGTGCAACCAGCGTGCCGACAAAGGGCAGAATGTCGAACACGATGAAATGCCGCCGCTGCATCTTGTGAAAATGCCGGCTGCGAATGATGCGGTGATCGCGTTTTTGTGGCACGAGCAGGATTCCGGGGCGGCGTCCATGAGTACATACAAGCCTGACGGACGCAACCCAAGCCGCAGCCCAAGGTTTCAACAGGCGTAAAAGCCTATAGAATAGGCCGGACCTGCCAAATTCTTTTGAATTCCGCCGTCCTCTTGCCCCCGGACTGTGATGCCGTCACGTGCCACGACAATCCTGACCGTGCTCGCGGTTCTCACTGCGGGACTGGCCCACACGGAACAAGCCATGGCCTTCGATCTCGAAGCGCATCGCGGCGGGCGGGCGCTGCTGCCGGAGAACACCCTGCCCGCCTTCGCCAACGCGCTGTCGATGGGCGTGGACACGCTGGAGCTCGACGTCGGCGTGGCCGCCGACGGCGAGATCGTCATCTCGCATGAACGCGGGCTCAATCCCGATCTCGCCCGCGATGCGAGCGGCGCCTATGTGGCCGCGCCCGGCACGCCGTTGTTGAAATTGCGGCTCGACGAAATCAGGACCTATGACGTCGGCCAGATCCGCCCCGACAGCGCCTACGCCAGGCAGTTCCCCGAGCAGCGCGCCGTGCCGGGGACGCGCATCCCCACGCTGAAGCAGCTGTTCGCGCTGGTGCGCAGGTCGGGCAACACCAACGTGCGTTTCAACATCGAGACCAAGATCGATCCGAACCACCCGGACGAATCCCTCGACCCGCAAGGTTTCGTCACCGCGCTGCTTCAGTTGATCGACGCCGAAAAATTCTCCGATCGCGTGATGGTCCAGTCGTTCGACTGGCGGACCCTGCAGCTCGTGCAACAGCGGGCGCCCAAGATTCCAACCGTGTATTTGACACTCCAGCGCGGCTCGGCTCCGACTGTGGTGCTCGACAAGGCCACCAGCCGGACCGCGGGTTTCAGCCCGGCCGATCACGGCGGCTCGCTGCCGCGGACCATCAAGGCTGCGGGCGGCGCGGTCTGGTCGCCCTATTTCGGCGATGTCACCGCGGCGCTCGTTGCCGAGGCGCGTGCGCTCGGATTGCGCGTGGTGGTCTGGACGGTGAACAAGCGTGACGACATGGCGCGGATGATCGACATCGGCGTCAACGGCATCATCTCGGACAATCCGGACCTGTTGCGGCAGGTCGCAGGCGAGAAGGGAATTGCGCTGCCGGCAGGAACGCCGGTGGAGCCGTAGGCTGGTCTCGTGTCCCGGACGCGGTGCAGCGTGCAACGCTGCTCCGCAGAGCCGGGACCCAGAATGCCGCACCATGGGCCCCGGCTCTGCAGCGCACCGCTGAAGAAGCGCTGCGCTGCGTCCGGGGCACGAGATTCCCCGTAGCCCGGATGGAGCAGCCCTACTCCCCATCCCGCAATCGCCGGTACAGCGCGCCCAGGATGTTGGAATAATCGTCGGTCCAGACCCGCACCCTGTCATCGGCTTCGGTCTGCTCCCACGACTTGGAGGCGGCGAGCTTGCCGACGTCTTCCTCTTCCCGCGCGGAGATCACGACGTCGGTCGAGAAGATGTAGTCGGCATCGCGGCCCGAATCCTCGTTGAAGACCCAGCTCTTGAGATCGTTGGCGTCCGCAATGCCGACCACGACGGTCTCGAGATCAAGGTGGCGGTTGGAGACGTGCATCACCACCGCGCCGTGCGGCGCGAGCTTGTCCTTGTAGATCTTCATCGCCTCTTCGGTCGCGAGATGGATCGGGATCGCATCGGACGAATAAGCGTCGACGATGATGAGGTCGTAGGCGCCGTCGGGCTCCTTGGCGAAGGTGAGGCGCGCGTCGCCGATGACAGGCTTCATGTCCGGCATGCAGCTCGAGATATAGCGGAAATTCTTGGGGTCGCGCGCGGCATCCACCATGGACTGGTCGATCTCGAAGAACTTCCAGTCCTCGCCAGGCTCGGCGGCGCAGGCGAGCGTACCGGAGCCGACACCGATCGCGGCGACCTTGAGCGGCGCGCCCTTGCGCTCGCGGATCGCGGTGACGGCCTGACCGATGCCGCCGTCCTTGTGATAATAGGTGATCGGCTCGGGACGGCCGATGACCGGCGTGCCGTCATTGTTGCGGAAGCGCTCGGCCCCGTGGATGGTGGTGCCGTGCATCAGCACATGGAAATAGCCGCCGGGCGTCTCCACGATCTTGTGCACGCCGAAGAAGCTGCGGACCGTGGTGACGCGGCCCTCGTCCGCCGGATAGATCCGGATCAAGGCCAGTGCCAGCGCGACGGTGGCGAAGATCTTCCAGCGCCCGGCGTTGAGCGCCAGCGTCAGCAGCGCGGCGAGCACGCCGACGCCGCCGGCGACCCAGACGCGGTGATCCTCGAACCAGGTCGAGAGATTGCCGGTCGTATAGGACGGCGCGATCAGCGCCACCGCGAGCGCCGCGAGCGCCAGCCAGTACCATTTGACGATCCCCGCGAGACGCTCGTTCGCGGACGGCCGGCACAGCGCGGCAAGCGCGACCAGGATCGGGTATTCGGCGATCCAGGAGAAGGTGAAGGGCGCAACGAGGCCGGCAAAGAGGCCGCCGACCATGCCGCCGAACGACAGCGCGACATAGAAGCCGGTGAGATATTTGGCGGCCGGCCGCGTCCGCGCCAGCTCGCCGTGACAGGCCATGGCGATGACGAAGAAGCACAGTTGATGACCGCCGAGCGTCAGCAGCAGGTTCTGCTCGCCGCCGAACGCCAGGAGGACGACGACGCCCGCGATCGCCACCGGCTGCAACATCAGCATCCATTTGTGCGGCAGCAGTGGCCGCGACTGGAACACCACCACCCAGGTCAGCAGGTACAGCGACAGAGGCAGCACCCAGAGCAGCGGCGCCGCCGCGACGTCGGTCGAGATGTGCGCAGTCACCGCGATGAGCAGGCCGGACGGCACCGCGGCGAGGAAGATCCAACGCAGCCGCGTCATCAGGCCGGGTGCCGGCGCATTGACGTCCGCGGTGCGCGCATCAGTCACGGCGAGCTTCGGGGAGCGCAGCAGCAGCACACCGCAGGCGGCGATCAGGAGGATCAGCAGGCCGTAACCGCCGGTCCAGAACCGGTTCTGCGTGTGCAACGAGAACATCGGCTCGAGCAGGAACGGATAGGACAATAGCGCGAGGAAGCTGCCGATGTTGGAAGAGGCATAGAGGAAATAGGGATCGTGCCCAGCGGGATGGCCGGTGCGGACGAACCAGGCCTGCAGCAGCGGATTGTTGGCGGCAAGGGCAAAGAACGGCAGCCCGATCGAGACCACGAACAGGCCGAGCAGCCAGAACGCGTAGCCCGAGGCCGGCGGCTCGCCATAGGCGGTGGCGATGCCGAGCGGCAGCGTGACGAAGGCCAGAACCAGCAGCACCAGATGCACCACGACCGGAACGATCCGGTTCCTCGCCTGCATCAGCAGATGCGCATAGGCATAGCCCGCCAGCAGCAGCGACTGGAAGAACACCATGGCCACCGACCACACCGCCGGCGAGCCGCCGAGCCGCGGCAGCACCATCTTCGTGAACAGCGGCTGCACCGAGAACAGCAGCAGCGCGCTGACGAAGATCGCAGCGGTGTAGACCGTCAGCAACAGCCGGTTGCGCGACGACGACGGCTGCTCCGTGGCGGCGGGATGCACGATCGAATCCATGAAAGCTCCGGCAAAGCGTTTTCCAGCGAAGTAGGCACCGGTTCGCGCGGGAAACGCGTCGGATATTGCCCCCGGCGGGCGCCGGATGGGCTGCAATGGAGCACAAGGCGACTGAACGGGCAATAAAGGGTGTCGTGATGTTGCAGCGAGGAATGCTTGATGTACAGATGTCGTTCCGGGGCGATGCGAAGCATCGAACCCGGAACCTCGATACTCCGGGTTCGATGCCGCGAGTCGCCCCGGAATGACAGCAAGGAAATCATGACCGAAACCGACGTCGTCATCATCGGCGCTGGCCATAACGGCCTCACCTGCGCGGCCTATCTCGCGATGGCGGGCCTGCGCGTGCGCGTGGTCGAACGGCGCAAGGTGGTCGGCGGCGCCGCGGTGACGGAGGAGTTTCATCCCGGCTTTCGCAATTCGGTCGCGGCCTACACCGTGAGCCTGCTCAATCCACAGGTGATCGGTGACCTCAAGCTCACCGAGCAGGGCCTGCGCGTGGTCGAACGCCGTGCGCAGAATTTCCTGCCGGCGCCGGACGGCAGCTATCTCCTCACCGGCGAGGGGCGGACGAAAGCGTCCGTGGCGCGGCTCAGCGCGCATGATGCGGAAGCGCTCGACGGCTTCTCGCGCGAGCTCGAGGACATCGCCGACGTGCTCAGGCAGTTCGTGCTGCGCGCGCCGCCGAACCTGCTCGACGGCTTCGGCACCAAGGCGATCCGCGAGGCCGTGAACGCATTCCAGAGCGCCAACATCCTGCGCGGCCTGACGCTGGAGCAAAGCCGCAGCCTGCTCGATCTGTTCACGCGCTCGGCCGGCGAAATGCTGGACGAACGCTTCGAGCACGATCTGGTCAAGGCATTGTTCGGCTTCGATGCCATCGTCGGCAATTACGCCAGCCCCTACGCCGCCGGCTCGGCCTATGTGATGCTGCATCACGCCTTCGGCGAGGTGAACGGCAAGAAGGGTGTCTGGGGCCATGCCATCGGCGGCATGGGCGCGATCACACAGGCGATGGCGCGTGCCGCGCGCGACAAGGGGGTTGCGATCGACACCGATGCCGGCGTGCGCGAGGTGATCGTCGAGCGCGACCGCGCCGTCGGCGTCGTGCTGGAGAACGGCGAGAGCATCCGCGCCAAATATGTCGCGGCCAACGTCAACCCGAAGCTGCTGTATACGCGGCTGATCGCGGCCGACGCGTTGCCGAAGGACTTCCTCGCCCGCATCAGGAACTGGAAGAATGGCTCCGGCACCTTCCGCATGAACGTGGCGCTGGACCGCCTGCCCTCCTTCACCGCGCTGCCGGGCGAAGGCGATCACCTCACCTCCGGCATCATCCTGGCGCCGAGCCTTCCCTACATGGACCGCGCCTATCTCGATGCGCGGGCGCAGGGCTGGAGCAGCTCACCCGTGGTCGAGATGCTGATCCCCTCGACGCTCGACGACACGCTGGCGCCCGCCGGCAAGCATGTCGCGAGCCTGTTCTGCCAGCACGTCGCGCCGGAGCTTCCCGATGGAAAATCGTGGGACGACCATCGCGACGAGGTCGCCGATCTCATGGTCGCGGCGGTGGACAACTACGCGCCGGGTTTCGCCTCCAGCGTGCTCGGCCGCCAGATCCTGTCCCCGCTCGACCTCGAACGGCAATTCGGCCTATTGGGCGGCGACATCTTCCACGGTGCACTGACGCTGAACCAGCTGTTCTCGGCCCGGCCGATGCTCGGTCACGCCGATTATCGCGGGCCCCTGAAGGGCCTCTATCACTGCGGCTCCGGCGCCCATCCCGGCGGCGGCGTCACCGGCGCCCCCGGCCACAACGCGGCGCGCGTGATCTTGCGGGACCACCGATCGCTGTTCGGAAGCCGTGGATAGGGCTGTGGATGGGCTGTGGATGAAGCCGTGGTGAAACAGTGAGTATCTGCCGAGATGTACCAGTACAAGCGCAGATCAGGCGGTGGAAAAGTTGTGGGATAAGCTGGGTATAAGACGGTGGACAGCACTCGAATAGCGAGCGCACAGGCTGTGAATGTCGGGGGACTGTCTCGCATGATCGACGAGGAGAGAAACGCAGACGATATCCGCTGGAGCGAGCGGGTTGCCGCTTCGATCGTAGACGAGCTGCTGGTCGCGAAGCTGATAAGGGAAGATCAGGCCGAATGGGCGCGCCAGATAGTCGCCCAGGACATCCATATCCAACTGGTCTCTGGCTTTAGGCCGCCAAATTCAAATTGAGGCGCTACCGGGCATTTCGGCAAGCCCCGCCCCCTCAAACGACATCGCCCGCCGAGGGCAATTCCCCGCGCGGGCGCTCGTCTGGATGTCTATGAAGAAAGGTGCCCCCGCTGGGAAATCGGAGGCGGAAATTACTTCAAGGAGCTGCTAATCGAACCGAACTTCTCGTTCATCGTGCTGCCCAGGCTGTTCACCACGGTGATGATCGCCAGCGCGATACCGGCCGCGATCAGGCCGTATTCGATTGCGGTCGCACCGGATTCGTCGGACCAGAACTTCAAGACCATGCGCTTCAAGACACGCCTCCGTTTCAATTTCAAGCTGTGTTGGCTCTCCCCAACAGCCGCAAATCTACGGGGTGCGACCTTCTGTCCGGTTAATCCGGAACTCGCAACTTGTGCGGAAAATTGACAGCAAAAATACCCAAAATTGACCAGACGGACCCCAAAGATGCAGCCTTCCCCCACTCACCGCGCCAGCTTTTCAATCGGCACCGAGGCCGCTGCAAAGCGCGTGGTCGACGTGCTCACCGAGGTGTTTTTCGAAGCCGACGCTGCGGTCGCCGCATTCGAGCGGCCGGACGGACAATGGGATGTCACGCTGCATTTCGCCGATGCACCGGACCAGGCATTGCTGCGCGAACTTGTTGCAACTTCAGCAGGAAATGACATCGCCGACACGCTCGTTTTCGACACGGTCGAGGCCAAGGACTGGGTCAAGGCCAGCCTCGAAGATCTCGTCCCTGTGCCGGCCGGTCGCTTCGTCGTTCACGGCAGCCATGACCGCGACCGCGTGGCGCCGAACAAGCTCAAGATCGAGATCGAGGCGGCGCTCGCTTTCGGCACCGGCCACCACGGAACGACGCGCGGCTGTTTACTCCTGCTTGACCATGTCCTGAAGAGTTCCCGCCCCCGCGATGTCCTCGATCTCGGCACCGGAACCGGCGTGCTGGCCATCGCCGCGGCCAAGGCGCTGCAGCGCGCGGTGCTGGCCTCCGACATCGACCCGCCCTCGGTGCGGGTGGCCGCCGAGAATGCCGCTCTGAATGAAGTCGGCCCCAGGGTGCGGGTGATCCGTGCCACCGGCTTTGCCGCGCCCGATTTTGCCAAATCCGGCCCGTTCGACCTGGTGCTGGCCAACATCCTCGCCAATCCGCTGCGGCAATTGGCGGGCCCGATGACGCGGCACCTGGCCCCCGGCGCCTACGTCATCCTTTCCGGCCTCCTGACCCACCAGGCGCCCGCGGTGATCGCGGCCTACCGGGCGCGCGGGCTCGTGCCGTTGAGGCATCTGCGGATCGAGGGATGGAGCAGCCTGTTGCTGCGGAAGGTGTCGTAGGGTGGGTTAGCCCCGGGCTGCGCGCAGCGCAGTCCCTTGGCGTAACCCACCTCTTCTGTCTCTGCGGATCCGAACCGTGGTGGGTTACGCCTTCGGCTAACCCACCCTACGAGACCGTCACTCGGCCGGCTTCTCGTCCGCGCGCGGCACGCGCTGGCGCCGCAGGGCACGCCTTGCGCGGCGCTCGGCGAAACGGTCGATCATCTGGCTGATGAGACCGCGCGGCTTCTTGGGTGTCGCCGCAGCCGGGGCGCGGCGCGCCGGCGGCGAAATCTTCTCAAACGTGAACGCTGGCATCGTGTGTCCCCTCGCCGTTGAGATGAACCACTTGCTCGAATTTCCCTGTTATCCGGACGAAGCGCGAATGCCGCATCCTTTACTCCACTCAACTCGAATGGAACTATTTCAAGCACAGTCCATGCCAGATGCGACGCAAATGCGTCTACATTGCGGACTGATCCCCATGATCCTAAAGTGATCCACCATGTTCGAAGCGCACTTCCAGACATTCGAGGAGCCGGAGGCCGGCGTCGCGTTGACGGCGCGCCTTGCCGCGCTCCGCGAAGAACTCGCCCGCCGCAAGCTGACCGGCTTCGTGATCCCACGCGCCGACCAGCAGCAGAACGAATATGTGCCGCCGTCGGAAGAACGGCTGGCCTGGCTGACCGGCTTTACGGGCTCGGCGGGGCTCGCGGTGGTGCTGACGCACGAGGCCGCCTTGTTCGTCGACGGGCGCTATACCATCCAGGCGGCGAAGCAGGTCGACGCGAAGGCCTGGGCGGTGGAATCGCTGATCGATCCGCCGCCGGAAAGCTGGGTGTCCTCGCATCTGAAAGCCGGCGACCGCCTCGGATTTGACCCGTGGCTGCACACTTCTTCGGCAGCCGAACGCCTTGCGGCTGCCTGCACCAAGGCCGGTGCCGAATTGGTCGCCGTCGACGGCAATCCGGTCGACGCGATCTGGCAGGACCGGCCGCAGCCGCCGATTGCCCCGGTCGCGCTGCACAGCCTCCAGCATGCCGGCGTCGCGGAAGCCGAGAAGCTGACGCAGATCAAGGGCGAGATCGCCAAGCTCGGCACTGACGCGCTGGTGCTGTCGGACAGCCACGCGGTGGCCTGGACCTTCAACATCCGCGGCGCCGACGTCGCGCACACGCCGCTGCCGCTGTCCTACGCGCTGGTGCCGAAGGACGGTCGTCCCACCATCTTCATCGACCACCGGAAACTCTCCAACCTGACGCGCGACCATCTCGAGCAGTCCGCCGACGTGCGCGAGCCCGATGCGATGGCGCCGACGCTGATGGCGCTCGCGAAGAGCGGCGCCGCGATCGCGCTCGACAATGCGACCGCGGCGGACGCGCTGAGCCGGCTGATTGCCGGCGCCGGCGGCAAGCCGGTGCGCGGCAGCGACCCGATTGCGCTGCTCAAGGCGGTCAAGAACCCGACCGAGATCAAGGGCACGAAGACCGCCCATGTGCGCGACGCCGTGGCGCTGGCGCGCTTCCTCGCCTTCATCGATCGCGAGGCGGCAAGCGGCAAGCTCACCGAGATCGACGCGGTCGAGGCGCTGGAGACCTTCCGCCGCGACACCGGTGCACTGAAGGACGTGTCGTTCCCGACCATCTCCGGCACCGGACCGAATGGCGCCATCGTGCACTATCGCGTCACCCGCAAGAGCAACCGGCGGATCGCGCCGGGCGATCTGCTGCTGATCGATTCCGGTGCGCAATATGAAGATGGCACAACCGACGTCACGCGCACCATGGCGGTCGGCGAGCCCACGGACGAGATGCGCGACCGCTTCACGCGCGTGCTGCGCGGCCACATCGCGATCGCGCGCGCGGTCTTCCCCGACGGCACCACCGGCGCGCAGCTCGACACGCTGGCGCGGCAATATCTCTGGGCCGCCGGCGTCGATTTCGAGCACGGCACCGGCCACGGCGTCGGCAGCTATCTCAGCGTTCACGAAGGGCCGGCGCGGATCTCCAAGCTCGGCACCACGCCGCTGAAGCGCGGCATGATCCTCTCCAACGAACCCGGCTACTACAAGACCGACGGTTTCGGCATCCGTATCGAGAACCTCGAGCTGGTGGTCGAAGCCAGCATCAAGGGCGCCGAGAAGCCGATGAACGCCTTCGAGACGCTGACGCTCGCGCCGATCGACCGCCGGCTGATCGATGTCGCGATGCTGAACAAGGACGAGCTCGACTGGCTCAACGCCTACCACGCGCGCGTGCGGGCCGAGGTGCGGCCGGCGCTCGACGAGGCGACCGGGGCCTGGCTCGACCAGGCCACGGCGGAGCTGAAGGCGTAGCGCGCCCGCATAGCACTACGCGATTTGCGCAAGGCTCCTTCCACACCGTAGCTGTCATGCCCCGCCTAGTGCGCAATTGCGCACGCGGGGCGGGGCATCCAGTATTCCAGAGACAGCAATCGTATACGGAAGGGCCGCGGCGTACTGGATTCGCCGCCTTCGCGGGGAATGACACCGAAGATGGGGCACCACCGCACAACATCCCGGCATGCCCGCTCCCGTAAAATAACGGCCGCCCCACGCCCTCATCAGCACCGTCCCGGATTCCGTATAGCCGCATTCCGAAACGCCGATTTCCGTCTTGTGCAAGCACGCTACAGTCGATTCGAATTTCGACGAGACGGACTCTGATGCACGGCATGATCAGCAAGCCGCCGGAAACGGCAACAAACATCGCGACCTCGCGCGTGGTGTTGCTGCTGCTGGTCGTCATGACCGGGATCGCCCCGATCTCGCTCTACATCCTTGTTCCGGCGCTGCCGGTGCTGGCGACGAATTTCGGCCGCGACATCTCGATCGCGCAGATGACGGTGTCGCTCTACATGGTCGGCATCGCGCTGTCGCAGCTGATCATGGGACCGCTGTCGGACAAGTTCGGCCGGCGCCCGGTGCTGCTCGGCGGCCTCGCGCTGATGGTCGCGGCCAGCATCGCCTGCATCTTCGCCGAGACCCTGCCGCAGCTGATCGCGGCGCGCTTCTTCCAGGCGCTCGGCGGCGCCTCCGGCATGGTGATCAGCCGCGCCATCATCCGCGACATCTATCCGCGCGAACGCGTCGCTTCGATGATCAGCCTCGTGGTCGCAGCGCTCATGATCGGGCAGATGGTTTCGCCGCTCACCGGCGGCCTGATCGAGACTGCGTTCGGCTGGCGCGCCATCTTCTACGCCGTCACGATCGGCGCGCTCGCGGTCGCCGTCGGCATCGCGATCGCGCTTCCCGAGACGCGCCGCGGCCGCGCCGTCGGCAGCGGCGGCTTTCGCAGCGACGTCGGCACTCTGATCAAGAGCCGCGCCTTCATCGGCTATGTGATGTGCCAGGTGCTGGCCTCCCAGATCATCTTCACCTTCGCCGGCGGCGGCCCCTACATCGTCGTGACGCAAATGGGCCGCAGCAGCGCCGAATACGGCGCCTGGTTCGCGACATCAGGCTTTGCGTATCTCGTCGGCAATCTGCTCTGCGTGCGCTTCGCGCCCAGACACTCGCTGGAAAAGCTGATCTGGTTCGGGTTAGGTCTGCAGCTCTGCGGTAGCCTTTTGAACCTGCTCTGGAGTTTTGCGGGCTGGAACGAGGCGCCCGCCTGGCTGTTCGGCACCCAGATGATCGTGATGGTCGGCAATGCCTTCGTGATGGCGAACTCCGCCGCCGGCGCGATCAGCATCCGCCCCGAAGCCGCCGGTACCGCGTCGGGCGCGATGGGCTTCCTCCAGCAAGGCATCGGCGCGCTGATGTCGCAATTCGGCGCCTATCTCGGCGGCCATTCCGCCACCACGCTGCCGCTGACGTCAGCGGTGCTGGCGATCTCGCTGCTCTGCGCCTGCATGATGATCTTCGTCGTCCCCCGCCGCGAATTGGTGGTGAGCGAGGCGCTGATCGAGCAGGCGGAGGAGGAAGAGAGCGGGATGATGTGACTCTTTCTTCCTTCTCCCCTTGTGGGAGAAGGGAAGAAACCTCACTCCCCGATCAGCTTCAGCCACTCATCCTCGGTCAGCACCTTGACGCCGTGCTTGTTGGCGTCCGCGAGCTTCGAGCCTGCGCCGGGGCCGGCGACCACGAGATCGGTCTTCTTCGACACCGAGCCCGAGACCTTCGCGCCCAGCCGCTCCGCGGTCGCCTTCGCTTCGTCGCGCGTCATCTTCTCCAGCGAGCCGGTGAAGACCACGGTCTTGCCGGCGACCGGCGAATTGCTCTTCGGCTTCTCAGCGTCGACGATTTCGACCTCCTTGGTAAGCCGCTCGACGATGCCGCGGTTGTGGCTCTCGCCGAAATAATCGGCGATGCTCTTGATCACGGTGTCGCCGATCTGGTCGAGCGCATCCATCTCCGCCATCGCCTCCTCGTCGCCCTTGGCGACCTTGATACAGGCGTCGTGGAAGGCCTCCCAGGAGCCGTAGCCACGCGCCAGCGCCAGCGCCGTGGTCTCGCCGACATGGCGCATGCCGAGCGCATAGACGAAGCGCTCCAACGCGATCTTGCGCCGGCTTTCGATGGCGCCGAACAGGTTGCGCACCGAGGTCGCGCCGTAGCCCTCGATCTCCTCGAGCTTGAGTTTTGAATTGCGCTTCTCAAGAGTGAAGATGTCGGCGGGCTCCTTGACCCAGCCTTCATCGAAGAAATACTGGAGCTGCTTCTCGCCGAGACCGTCGATGTCGAAAGCGCGCCGCGACACGAACAGCTTCAAGTGCTCGATCTTCTGATAGGGGCAGGCGAACTCGCCGCTGCAGCGGGCGCGGGATTCTTCTTCGCCGGCCGCCGTCTCCCCGCGCACGACGTCGGTGTGCAGCGGGCACGGGCACTTCTTCGGGAAGTGATATTCCTTGGCGGCCTTCGGCCGCTTGTCGAGGACGACGTCGACGATCTGCGGAATGACATCGCCGGCGCGCTGGATCACGACGGTGTCGCCGATCCTGATGTCGCGCCCCTCGCGCAGCACCTCGCCCTTGTTGCCGATGCCCTTGATGTAATCCTCATTGTGCAGCGTGACGTTCTGCACGATCACGCCGCCGACGCCGACCGGCTCGAGCTTGCCGACCGGGGTGAACGAGCCGGTGCGGCCGACCTGGATCTCGATGTCGCGCAGCACCGTCATGGCGCGCTCGGCCGGGAATTTGTGCGCGATGCCCCAGCGCGGCGTGCGCGAGACGAAGCCGAGCCGCTCCTGCCAGTCGATGCGGTCGACCTTGTAGACCACACCGTCGATGTCGTAGTCGAGCTCGGCGCGCTCTTCCTCGATGCTCTGGTGGAACGCGATCAGCTCCTCGACCGAGTGGCACAGTTTTGTCAGGGGATTGGTCTTGAAGCCGCAGCGCTCGAACCAATGGATCATGCCGGTCTGCGTCGGCTCCGGCATCGCGCTCATCTCGCCCCAGGCATAGGCGAAGAAGCCGAGGGGCCGCGACGCGGTGATGGTCGAGTCCTTCTGCCGGAGCGAGCCCGCGGCCGAGTTGCGCGGATTGGCGAAGATGGTGTCGCCCGCCGCTTTCTGCCGTTCGTTGAGCGCGAGAAACGCCTTCTTGGTCATATAGACCTCGCCGCGCACCTCGCAGATGTCGGGGACGTTGCGGCCCTTCAGCTTCTGCGGCACGTCTTCGAGGGTGCGGATGTTGGCGGTGACGTCCTCGCCCTCCGCGCCGTCGCCGCGCGTCGCCGCGGTGACGAGCTCGCCGCCCTCATAGCGCAGCGACATCGACAGGCCGTCGATCTTCGGCTCGGCGGAGAAATTGATCTTGTCGTCGTCGAGCTTCAGGAAGCGCACGATGCGGCCAACAAAGTCGCGCACGTCCTCTTCCGCAAAGGCGTTGTCGAGCGACAGCATGGGCACGGAGTGGCGCACCTTCCTGAAGCGCCCCGACGGTGCCGCGCCGACCGTCTGTGACGGCGATTCTGCACTGACAAATTCAGGAAAGCGCTTCTCGATCGCGTTGAGGCGCTGACGCAGCGCGTCGTACTCGGCGTCGGTGACGGTGGGCGCGTCATCCTGATAGTAGCGCTCGTTGTGCCCCTCGATCTCGAGCGACAGCCGCATGAGCTCGACCTTGGCCTGCGCCTTGGTGAGGTCGGCGACGTCGCGAAGCGGTTTTGCCTGGGATTTTGCTGCTCTTGCCATGGTGCTTGGATACGACGGAGCGGGTAGCACGGTAAAGGCGGGAAAGGTCTCGTGCCCCGGACGCAGCGCAGCGCTTCTTCAGCGGTGCGCTGCAGAGCCGGGGCCCATGTGGCAGCGCTCTGGGTCCCGGCTCTGCGGAGCAGCGCGACGCGCTGCACCGCGTCCGGGACGCGAAACCTAACTCGCCGCCTTCAGCAGCCTCTCCGCGGCTGCCCGCGCCTCGGCCGTGATCTCCGCCCCCGCCAGCATGCGGGCGATCTCTTCGCGGCGGTGGTCGGCGGCGAGCGCATTGACGCGGGTGGCGACGCGTTTGCCCTTGTCGAGGGCGTCCTTGGAGATGAGCAGATGCTGGTCGGCGCGGGCGGCGACCTGCGGGGCGTGGGTCACGGCCATCACCTGGACCTTGCCGGCGAGGCGCGCGAGGCGCCCGCCGATGGCATCGGCGACGGCGCCGCCGACCCCCGTGTCGATCTCGTCGAACACCAGGGTCGGCGCCGAGCCGCGGTCGGACAGCACGACCTTGAGCGCCAGCAGGAAGCGCGATAGCTCGCCGCCGGAGGCGACCTTCATCATCGGGCCCGGCTTGGTGCCCGGGTTGGTCTGCACCCAGAACTCGACGCGGTCGAAGCCCTGCGGGCCCGGCGCGGCTTCGTCGGTCGCGACCTGGGTCATGAACTTGGCGCGTTCGAGCTTGAGCGGCGCGAGCTCGGCGTTGACGGCCTTGTTGAGCTTTTCCGCCGATTTCTGCCGGGCCAGTGACAGCTTCTTGGCAGCAGCCGCATAGCGGCCATCGGCCTCGATCGCGGCCTGCTCCAGCTTCTTCAGCTTCGAGGCGCCGGCGTCGATCAGCACGACGTCGGCCGCGTATTGGGCGGCGAGCGCCGCGAGCAGGTCCACCGGGGTCGAGTATTTGCGCGAGGCGGCGCGCAGCGCGAACAGCCGCTCCTCGATGCGCTCGAGCTCGGCCGGGTCGAAATCGGTCGCGGCCAGCGCGGCCAAGAGATGCTGGTCGGCTTCTTCAAGCGCGTTGATCGCGGTGTCGATCGCCTTCACCGCGGGCTCGACAAGCGCCGGCGAGTTGACGCCGCGGCGCTCCAGCCGGCGCACCGCCGCAGACAGCGTGGCAACCGGAGAATGATGGCCGCCGACCGCCTCCTGCGCCTCGCGCAGATCGGAGGCGATCTTCTCGCCCTGCATCATCGTGGTGCGGCGATGGGCGAGCGAGGTCTCCTCGCCCTCCTTGGGCGCGAGCTGTTTCAGCTCGCTCGAGGCATGGCGCAGATAGTCGGCCTCGCGCGCAGCGCGCTCCATGCCGGCGCGATGCTCTTCCAGCGCCGTGTTGGCGGTTCGGCGGGCGTCCCAGAGCGTTTCGACGGCCGCGACGTCCTTCTCCAAGCCCGCGAAGGCATCGAGCAGGCGGCGGTGGGTGGCGGCATCGACCAGTGCGCGCTCGTCATGCTGGCCGTGGATCTCGACGAGGGCGGCGCCAACCGCCTTCAGCGTCTGCACGCTGATCGCCTGGTCGTTGATGAAGGCGCGGGTGCGGCCGTCGGCAAGCTGGACCCTTCGGAGGATCATCTCGCCGGTATCGTCCAGCCCGTTCTCGGCCAGGATCTTGGTCGCGGGGTGATTCTTCGGGATATCGAAGACGGCGGTGACCTGCCCCTGCTCCGCGCCATGGCGCACGAGGCCGGCGTCGCCGCGGCCTCCGAGCGCCAGTGCAAAGGCATCGAGCAGAATGGATTTGCCCGCACCGGTCTCGCCAGTCAGAACCGCAAGGCCGGTGGCGAATTCGATATCGAGCCGTTCGATCAGGACGATGTCACGGATCGACAGACGCGCCAGCATGGAACCAAATTTCCTAGCCGAGGCCCATCTTCTTGAAGGTCTTGCTGATCCAGGACCCCTGATTCTCGCTCGGCTCGAGACCGCCGGATTTTACAAGATTATAGGCGTCCTTGTACCAGCGGCTGTCAGGAAAATTATGCCCGAGCACGGCCGCGGCGGTCTGCGCCTCGCCGACGATGCCGATCGCCATATAGGCCTCGGTCAGTCGGAACAGCGCCTCCTCGACATGGCGGGTGGTCTGGTACTGCGTGACGACGGTCTTGTAGCGGTTGATCGCCGCCGTGTAGTCGCGCTTCTGCGCGTAATAGCGGCCGGTATTCATTTCCTTGCCGGCAAGCTGGTCGCGCGCGCCCTCGATCTTGGCCTTGGCCGAGGTCGCGTATTCGGACGTCGGATATTTACGCACCACCTCTTCCAGCGCGGCGATCGCCTTCTCGGTGCGGGCCTGGTCACGGCTGACGTCCGGGATCTGGTCGTAATGGGAGGCCGCGATCAGATATTGCGCATAGGCCGCGTCCGGGCTGCCGGGATGCAGCGTGACGTAACGGGTGGCGGCGCCGATGCAGCCGTCGTAGTCGCCGCCCTGGTAGGACGCATAGGCCGACATCAGGAGCGATTTGCGGGCCCAGTCGGAATAAGGATGCTGGCGGTCGACCTCTTCGAACTTCTTGTTCGCCGCCTTCATGTCCTTCTTCTCGTTCATGAGGTACAGGCCCTCATTGTAGATCTTGTCGGCGGGCTCCTCGACGAAGGTGTCGTCCTTGGCGGTGAACTTGTCCCAGAGCGAGCCGGTGCCGCAGCCGGCCAGCGGCAGCGCGAGCATGATGAAGGTGGCGGCGTGAAGCAGCCCACGGGCTCGCGACGAGACGTCTCGGGACAAGGCCTGGAAATATCCGCGCGTCATACGCTGTGCCGACATGAGTTGAAGCCCTGACGCCCTATGATGCGGTGCCGTCGGCCCATGACCCCCGTCATGGGCGCGAAATGTAACCGTGGTGGCTGCCATGCGACCACGCCGATGTATCCGAAAAGCGATCTTTAACCAACCGGATAGGCAGGCATTCCGCCCGGATTAAGGCGAACTTGCCGCAATGCTAGCCAATCATGGTTACCAGGGGTTTCCCGGGGCAAACCGCTGCCTGAGGCTCGCGGCAAGAGCCCTGCTCAGGACACGTCCGGCCCGTAGGCCGCAGCGATCCGGCCGCCGACGATACCGCGTCCGACTTCGCCCACCGGACGCGTGGTACGACGGGCCGCCTCGCCCTCGACCACCCGCCAGGCGGTACGGTCAGCCAGCAGCGCGGTCAGGACAGCATGGTTGAGCTTGTGGCCGCCACGCACCGAGCGATAGGCGCCCAGCAGCGGCAGGCCGGCCAGGGAGAGGTCGCCGATCACGTCCAGCACCTTGTGGCGGGCGCATTCGTCGGCGTAGCGCAGGCCTTCGGTGTTGAGCAGCCGCTCGTCGTCGAACACGACGGTGTTGTCGAAGGAGGCGCCGAGGGCATAGCCCGCGCTCCAGAGCCGCGCGACGTCGGACATCAGACCGAAGGTCCGGGCCCGGCCGACTTCGCGGCGGAAACGTTCCGGGTTGAGGTCGAAGGCATAAGCCTGCTGACCAATCACGGGATTGGTGAAGTCGATCTCGACCTCGACGGAGAACCCGTTGGCGTAGGGCCTGATCTCGCCGAAGGAATCACCGATCTTGACCGAGATCGGCTTCAAAACCTGAATGAAGCGGCGCTGTGCCGACTGGGTCACGATGCCAGCCTGGTCGATCGCCGCAATGAAGGCCGCAGCGCTGCCGTCCATGATCGGCACTTCGGGACCGTCGATCTCGATCGTGGCGTTGTCGACACCCATGCCCCGCAGTGCGGCAAGCACATGCTCGGCCGTGGACACCAGCGGACCGTTGCGATCGCCGAGGACGGTGGCGAAATCGGTCGCGATCACCTGCTCGGCGGTCGCCTGAACTTCGCGATCACTTCCCTCGAGTCCGGTGCGGACAAAAACAAAACCCGCGTCGACAGG
>Ga0207426_1001021_pt1 | contig 27024 bp, 22 predicted proteins | sample AraplaMF_Cvi_mMS_FD_184265 | JGI IMG/M metagenome (GOLD analysis project Ga0207426, IMG submission 184265) | Arabidopsis root microbial communities from the University of North Carolina, USA - plate scrape MF_Cvi_mMS (SPAdes) (version 2) | ecosystem: Host-associated > Plants > Roots > Endosphere... | reverse complement strand
CTGTTCGACTTCCCCTGGGAGGAGCGGCGCAAGCTGACGCGCTGGTCCGACGTCTCGACCGCGCTGCCCAAGAGCGGCATCGTCGCCTCGGCCGAGGAGCGCCGCCGCGAGATGGACGAATGCTACGCCTATATGTCGAAGCTGTGGAACGAGCGCGTCAACTCCGCGCCGCGCAACGATTTGCTGTCGCTGATGGCGCATAACGACGCCACGCGCCACATGGACCCCGACAATCTCATGGGCAACATCATCCTGCTCATCGTCGGCGGCAACGACACCACGCGCAACACCATGACCGGCTCGGTGCTGGCGCTGAACGAGAACCCCGAGCAGTACGACAAGCTGCGCGCCAATCCGGAACTGATCGATTCCATGGTGCCGGAGGTGATCCGCTGGCAGACCCCGCTGGCCCATATGCGGCGCACGGCGCTTGCCGATACCGAAATCGGCGGCAAGCACATCAAGAAGGGCGACCGCGTCGTGATGTGGTACGTCTCCGGCAACCGCGACGACGAGATGTTCGAGAACCCGAACGACTTCATCATCGACCGCCCGCGCCCGCGCACCCACCTGTCGTTCGGTTTCGGCATCCATCGCTGCGTCGGTATGCGGCTTGCCGAGCTGCAGCTGCGGATCGTCTGGGAGGAGATGCTGAAGCGCTTCGACCGCATCGAGGTGGTCGGCGAGCCCAAGCGGATCTATTCCAGCTTCATCAAGGGGTACGAGTCGCTGCCGGTCAGGATTCCGGGCTGAGCTCCATCCTCCGTCTTGCGACGAAGCAATCCAGGCTGCCACCGCGGAGGGATTCCTGGATTGCTTCGCTACGCTCGCAATGACGAGATTGTGGGTGCATCTGCGCGCCACACCCGCAGTCCCCCGTAGCCCAGCTATAAAATTTCGGCATGACAGCTCGCGCCAGATGCGAAGGCACGACGGCGCCTGACTGTTCTACCACACGGCATCTAACTCAATTTGATGTCCCACACGCCTTCCTTGCGGCAGGCGGCGACTTCCTCGCGCAGGAGCGCGGTGATGGCGAGGGACGCGGTCGAGGCCGGGCGGTCGATTGGAGAAGCGAAAATGAGCTCGCGCGTCATCGGCCTGGACACGGCGGTGATTTCCAGCCGCCCATCCGCGACCTCGCCGTGGACCGACGACGGCGGCAGCAACGCGAAGCCGAGCCCTTCCTCGACGAGGCTGGTCAGCACGCGGAAGGAATCCGCCTCGAGCTGGACGTTGAGCTTGATCTTGCGCTGGGCCGCGGCGTGCTCGATCAGCGCGCGGAGGCCGTGGGAATGACTGGGCAGCACCAGGCGTTGCCGCAGCAACCAGCCGATATCGACGCTCTTCTTGCGCGCAAGGCCGCAGCCGCGCGGGCCGACCGCGACGATGTTGTCGCGCCCGAGGCTCTCGACGTTGAGATGCAGGTCGGCCGAGCGGCCGTAGAGGATGGCGAGATCCATCTCGCCGCGATGCAGCCATTCGACCAGATGCCCGCTGTAGCTCTCGACGATGCGCAGCGAGATGCCGGGAAATTTTTCGACGCAGCGCCGCGCAAACCGCGCCGACAGCACGCAGCTCACGGTCGGAACCAGGCCGAGCACGACCTGGCCCGACGGCGGCCCCTTGGCCGACTGGATGTCGTCGCGGATCTGGTCGATCTGCCGCACGATGCCGGAGGTGCGCGCCAGCAGCAGCCGCCCGGCCTCGGTCAGCACCATGCCGCGGCCGTTACGGGTGAACAATTCGGTGCGCAGCTCGTGTTCCAAGAGCTTGATCTGCCTGGAGAGCGCCGGCTGCGCCACGCGCAAGGTGTCGGAGGCCTTGGACAGGCTGCCGAGCTCCGCCACGCAACTGAAGGTCCTGAGCTGCCGGAAATCCATGCTTGCCAATCCTGGAAGGCTACTCCATACGCTATAGCAAATGAGCATAGGGGGCTGGCGATGTTTTCACAACGCCAGAGGGTTGGCCGGCGTTATCTTGACTGCCGCTACGAACAGGAAACGCCATGAGTGAAGAACACCACACCGAGGATTACGCCGACATCCGCGAAGCCGTCGCAAAGCTCTGCGCGCAGTTTCCCGGCGAATACTGGCGCAAGCTCGATCGCGAGATGGCCTACCCCAAGGCCTTCGTCGACGCGCTGACCGAGGCCGGCTATCTCTCGGTGCTGATCCCGGAAGAATATGGCGGCGCGGGCCTGAAGCTTTCGGCGGCAGCCGCGATCCTCGAGGAGATCCAGCGCGCGGGCTGCAACGGCGGCGGCTGCCACGCCCAGATGTACACGATGGGCACGGTGCTCAGGCACGGCAATGCCGAGCAGAAGGCAAAGTACCTGCCGAAGATCGCGAGCGGCGAGTTGCGCCTGCAGGCCTTCGGCGTCACCGAGCCGACCAGCGGCACCGACACCTCCTCGCTGAAGACCTTCGCGCGCAAGGAAGGCAACGACAGCTACATCGTCAACGGCCAGAAGATCTGGACCAGCCGCGCCGAGCATTCCGATCTGATGGTGCTGCTCGCGCGCACCACGCCGAAGGACCAGGTCAAGAAGCGCACCGAGGGCCTGTCGGTGTTCATCGTCGACATGCGCGAGGCCAAGAACAACGGCCTCGAGATCCGCCCGATCCGCACCATGATGAACCACGCCACCACCGAGGTGTTCTTCACCGACATGAAGGTGCCGGCGGAGAACCTGATCGGCGAGGAAGGCAAGGGTTTCCGCTACATCCTCTCCGGCATGAACGCCGAGCGCATCCTGATCGCGGCCGAATGCGTCGGTGACGCCAAATGGTTCATTGCGAAAGCCACCAACTATGCCAAGGAGCGCGCCGTGTTCGGCCGTCCCATCGGCCAAAATCAAGGCATTCAATTCCCGATCGCCAAGGCCTACGCTTCGATGCGCGCGGCCGAGCTGATGGTGAAGGAAGCCACGCGCAAATACGAGGCCGGCCTCGACTGCGGCGCGGAAGCCAACATGGCAAAAATGCTGGCGGCGGACGCGTCATGGGAAGCGGCGAACGCCTGCATCCAGACCCATGGCGGCTTCGGCTTTGCCGAGGAATACGACGTCGAGCGCAAGTTCCGCGAGACCCGGCTGTACCAGGTGGCGCCGATCTCGACCAACCTGGTGCTGTCCTTCGTCGCCGAGCACGTGCTCGGCATGCCGCGCTCGTACTGAGGCAGCAGACATGGGAGCACTTGACGGGATCAGGGTGATTGCGGTCGAGCAGGCCGTGGCGGCGCCGTTCTGCTCCTCGCGCCTGGCGGATGCCGGCGCGGAGGTGATCAAGATCGAGCGGCCCGAGGGCGATTTCGCCCGCGGCTATGACGCGGCGGCCAAGGGCCAGAGCAGCTATTTCGTGTGGCTCAACCGCGGCAAGCAATCCGCCGTGGTCGATCTCGCCACCAAGGAAGGCTGCGCCGAGCTGGAGAAGCTGATCGCCAGCGCTGACGTGCTCATCCAGAACCTCAAGCCGGGCTCGATGGACAAGCTCGGTTTTTCGCGCGAGCGATTGCTGCGCGACTATCCCAAGCTGATCTCCTGCACCATCACCGGCTATGGCGACGAGGGCCCCTACGCGCATCGCAAGGCCTATGATTTGCTGATCCAGGCCGAGAGCGGGCTTGCTTCCATCACCGGTAACCCCGACGGCGCCTCGCGCGTCGGCATGTCGATCGTGGACGTCGCGACCGGCGCCACTGCGCATGCGGCGATTTTGGAAGCGCTGATCGGGCGCGGGCGCACCGGCAAGGGTGCCGACATCCGCATCTCCATGTTCGACGTGATGGCGGACTGGTGCACGGTGCCGCTGCTCAACGCGGAAGCCGGCAATCCACCCAAGCGCATGGGCCTGCGCCATCCCTCGATCGCGCCCTATGGCGTATTCACCTCGAAGGACGGCAAGGACATCCTGATCTCGATCCAGAGCGAGCGCGAGTGGAAGACGCTGTGCGCGAAGGTGCTCGATCAACCCGACCTGCCCGCCGATCCCCGCGTCGCCAACATGGTCGAGCGCGTGCGCAACCGCGATTTCACCGACAAGACGGTCGCCGACATCTTCGGCAGGATGACGCGCGACGAGCTCCTGAAGCGGCTGTCGGACGCCGACATCGCCTTTGCCGAGGTCAACACCATGGCCGACCTCACCAGCCATCCGCATCTGCGCCGCATCGAGGTGGACACGCCGAACGGCCGCGTCAGCTATCCCGCGCCGGCGCCGATCATCGTCGGCGAAACCCGCACTTACGGCGCGGTGCCTGCGATCGGCGAAAAGCCCCAAGCCAAGACGTAACAGAGCGAGGCGTCATGACCGAAAAGCTCGACATCGATCACTTGCGGCAATGGATCGGCCGCAGCACGGAGGCCACCGACATCGTCACCGCGCAGCTCGTGAAGGGCCTGCGCGCGACGCTGTTCCAGGAGGTCGGCGAACCCCAAAAGGGCGATGCCGCGCCGTTCACGGTGCACTGGTGCCTGGCGCAGCCGGTGTTTCCGATGTCGATGCTCGGGCCCGACGGCCACCCGACCCGCGGCGGCTTCCTGCCGCCGGTGCCGCTGCCGCGCCGGATGTGGGCCGGCGGCGAGATCGAATTCCTGCAGCCGCTGCAGGTCGGCGATGAATCGACCCGGACCTCGCGCATTGCCGACGTGCAGGTGAAGACCGGCTCGACCGGCACGCTGTGCTTCGTCTCGGTCGAGCACAGCATCTCCTCGCCGCGCGGCACCGCCATCCGCGAGCGGCAGGACATCGTCTATCGCGAGATGACGAGCAGCGCGCCGGCGACCGCCAAGGCCCCGCCTCCGCCGCCGAAGGCGCAGCACCGCGAGAGCCATGTCTCCGATCCCGTGCTGCTGTTTCGTTACTCCGCGCTGACCTTCAACGGCCACCGCATCCATTACGACCGCGACTACGTCACTGAGGTCGAGGGCTATCCGGGCCTGATCTTCCACGGCCCGCTGCAGGCCGCGTTCATCATCGAGATGGCCGCGAAGCTGCGCGGCGGCAAGGCGCCGAAGAAGTTCACCTATCGCGGCGTGCAGCCGCTGTTCGAGGGCACGGAGTTTTCCATCAACGCCAACGAGACCGAGGCGGGCATGGAGCTGTGGACCGCGAATGCGGAGGGGCAGCCGACGATGAAGGGGACGGCGGTGTGGTAGTTTCTGTCATTCCGGGGCGCCTCGAAGAGGCGAACCCGGAATCTCGAGATTCCGGGTTCGATGCTTCGCATCGCCCCGGAATGACGGCTCAATAACAAGCATTCGGGGACGGAAACCATGGCCAAGAACGGCAAGTCCGGCAGCAAGTCCGTCACCGTGAAGCAGGCGACGCTCGACCTGCTGCGATCATTCGGCATCGCAAAGGTGTTCGGCAATCCCGGTTCGACCGAGCTGCCGTTCCTCTCCGATTGGCCCGACGACATCGACTACGTGCTGGCGCTGCAGGAGGCTTCCGCCGTCGGCATGGCCGACGGCTACGCGCAGGCGACCCGCAATGCCGGCTTCGTCAATCTGCATTCGGCCGCCGGCGTCGGCAACGCGCTCGGCAACATCTACACCGCGCACCGCAACCAGACCCCGCTGGTGATCACCGCGGGCCAGCAGGCGCGCTCGATCCTTCCCTTGCAGGCGTTCCTCTATGCCGAACGCGCCTCGGAGTTTCCGCGGCCCTACGTCAAGTACAGCGTCGAGCCGGCGCGGGCCGAGGACGTGCCGGCCGCGATCGCGCGCGCCTATTACACCGCGATGCAGCCGCCGTGCGGGCCGACCTTCGTGTCGATCCCGATCGACGACTGGGCCCATGCCTGCGCGCCCATCGAGGCGCGCAAGGTCAGCCGCGAGATCGGACCGGAGCCGGAGGCGATGAAGGCGCTGGTGGCCGCGCTCGCTTCGGCAAAGCACCCTGCCCTCGTCGTCGGCCCCGGCATCGACCGCGCCGGCGCGGTCGACCTGATGGTGCGCGTGGCCGAGAAGGCCAAGGCCAGCGTCTGGGTCAGCCCGTTCTCGGCGCGCTGCTCGTTCCCCGAGCGGCATCCGCAATTCTCAGGGTTCCTGCATGCCTCACCGGCGCAGCTCTCGGACGCGCTGCGCGAGCACGACCTCGTCGTCGTGATCGGCGCACCGGTGTTCACCTTCCATGTCGAGGGCCACGCCGCGATCTTCGACGGCGGCGCGACGATCTTCCAGATCACCGACGATCCCGATGCCGCGGCCGTGACGCCGGTCGGCACCAGCATCGTCGCCACCATGAAGCCGGCGCTCAGCCTGCTGCTCGACATGTTGCCCGAGAGCAAGCGCGCCGCGCCCAAGGGCCGCACACTGCCGCCGGCGCCGCAAGCCGCCGATCCGCTACCGGTCGAATTCCTGCTGCACGCGCTGTCGCAGGCGATGCCGGATGGCGCGTCACTCGTCGAGGAAGTGCCCTCGCACCGGCCGGCGATGCAGAAATTCCTGCCAATGCGCGGGCAGGACTCCTTCTACACCATGGCGAGCGGCGGCCTCGGCTACTCGCTGCCCGCCGCCGTCGGCATGGCGCTGGGCCGGCCGAAGCAGCGCACTGTGTGCCTGATCGGCGACGGCTCGGCGATGTATTCGATCCAGGCGCTGTGGACCGCCGCGCAGCGCAAGCTGCCGCTGACCATCGTCGTCATCAACAATTCCGGCTACGGCGCGATGCGCTCGTTCAGCCAGGTGATGCAGGTGCGCAACGTGCCGGGGTTGGAGCTGCCCGGGATCGACTTCGTGAAGATCGCCGAAGGCATGGGCTGTCACGCGACGCGCGTGAGCAAGGCGGCGGAGCTCGGCGAGGCGCTGAAGCAAGGGATGGCGTTCGCTGGCACGAGCCTCGTGGAGGTCATCGTGGATTCGGCGGTGCCGGTGCTTTACGGGCAGAAGCATTAGGGTCGTCGTCCCGGCGAAGGCCGGGACCCATACCGCGTAATCTATCGATCAATGCGCGGTGTCAGTACCGCGGACACGAACACTATCGGTCTTCGCCAAACTTCTCCCCGGGGTCATGGGTCCCGGCCTACGCCGGGACGACACCGAATTTTTGGCAACACGTCACGACGCCAGAAATCCCCCGTCCGCCGCGAGCACGTGGCCGACCACGTACGACGACGCGTCCGACGACAGCCACACCACGGCTTCCGCCACCTCCTCCGGGCTTCCCATCCGCCGCAGCGGCAGGCCGGCGCTCACCGTTGCGATATCGCCGACGCCGGAGCGCAGCATCATGTCGGTGACGACGCGGCCCGGCGCGACGGCGTTGATGCGGATGCCGCGCGGGGCGTTCTCCATCGCGACCGAACGGGTCAGCGAGATCGCGGCGGCTTTCGAGGCCGAATAGAGCGAGAAGCCGGGATTGGGATTGCGCATGCCGCTGACGGAGGCGTTGACGACGATGCTGCCGCGGCCTTTCGCGAGCATGACAGGCAATTGATGCCGGAGGCACAGGAACAGCGCGCGGACATTGGTGTCGAACACGCTGTCGTAGATGTCGGTGCCCTGCTCCTCCAGCGGCGCGCGGCGCTCCTGGAAGCCGGCATTGTTGAAGGCAACGTCGAGCCGGCCGCAGCGCTCGACGGCGGTACCGACGAGCCGGGCGACCTCGTCCTCCCGCGTGATGTCGGTCTTGAGCGCGATCGCGGCCGTGCCGAGCTCGCGGCACGCGGCAGCGGTCGCCTCGATCTCGGCTTCGCGCCGGCCCGCAATGATGATCGCCTCGGCGCCCTCCGACGCCATCCGCAAGGCCGTGGCGCGGCCGATGCCGCTACCGCCGCCCGTGACCAGGCAGACCTTGCCCCTCATCCGCTGACCCGCCGGCAAGGTTTCGCTCATGGTTCACTCCAAAACGCTTGCGCGCGCCGTTGCGCGCATATAATTGTATGATACAACTATATGCCGGGAGTCAAGATGGCCGAGCTTTCGCTGATCGACGACATCCGCGCCGCCTCGCGGCTGATGGTGCGCGAGCTCGGCTTCATGGATGCGACGGTGGCGGCGTCGGACTATCCGCCCTCAGCCGTGCACACCATTCTGGAGATCGGCATCCGCGGCCCCATGACATCGGGCGACATCAGCGATTTCCTGCACCTGGAGAAATCCAGTGTCAGCCGCCTGGTGCGCAAGCTGATCGATTGCGGAGAGCTCAGGGAGACGCCGAACGAGCAGGATGCGCGCAGCAAGCTGTTGTCATTGACGGCGAAGGGCCGGCGTACGCTGGAGGCGCTGCATGCGTTCGGCCGCCAGCAAGTGCTCGGTGCGCTTGCGGCGCTGACGGAGGCGGAGCAGCGCAAGGTGCGCGAGGGGATGATGCTCTATGCGCGGGCGCTGCGGGCGAGCCGGGTGGAGGATGGGGCGGCGGTGTAGCCACCGCTGTCGTCCCGGCGAAGGCCGGGACCCATACCGCGTGATCTATCGGTGATGCGCAGGTATCAGTACCGAATAACTAACAGTCTTCGCCAAACTACTCCCTGTGGTTATGGGTCCCGGCCTTCGCCGGGACGACAGCGAGTGTTTGGCGTGAGTGTGCCTCAAGCCGACAGATGACCTAAAGGTCACTTCCCGAACTCCTCCCGCATCTTGGCCTGGATCTTGGCCATGCCGCCGATCCAGCGGTCGTAGTTCTCGGTTTTCTTGCGCATGTAGCCGAGCACCTGCGGGTGCGGCAGGATCAGGAACGTCTCCTGATCGAGGCCGGCGAGCACGTCTTTCGCGACCTGCTCGGGCGTGAGGTCGCCGTCGCCGGATTGCGGGCCCTTCGGGATCGAGCGCAGCATGTTGGTGTCGACGCCCTGCGGGCAGAGGATCGAGACCTTGATATTGTGGGCCTTGTGCGAGATCGCGAGGTTTTCGGCAAAGCCGACCGCGGCGTGCTTGGTGGTGGAATAGGCCGGGCTGCCGACTTGCGACAACAGGCCCGCGGCCGAGATCGTGTTGAGGAAATAGCCGCCGCCGCGCGCCTTCATGCGGGGGATGAGATGCCGTGCCGCGTAGACATGGGCCATGACGTGGATCGCCCAGCTGCGCTGCCAGGGCTCGTCGGAAGCGCCGCCGGCATTGACCGACATCGGATCGAAGCCGCCGCCGATGCCGGCATTGGAGCAGAACAACGCGATCGGGCCGAACTGCCGTTCGGTCTCCTCGATGACGTGGGCGATCTCTTTTTCCTGCGCGACGTCGCATCTGAAGGCCGCGCCATCCACCGTGGCGGCGACCGCTCTTGCATTGGCCGCATCCATGTCCGCGACGACCACCTTGGCGGCACCCGCCTTGTGAAAGGCTTCGCACAGCGCCTTGCCGATGCCGTTTGCGCCGCCCGTGACGACCACGACCTTGCCGGTCACCTGCATGCGACGTCTCCTCTTGTCTTGTATTATACCGCTTCGCGAAACCCGCTCAGCTCAACACGAGGTCGAGCACCGCAGTATAATGGCACGCCGCGCCGGCCAAGACAAAGCCGTGCCAGATCGCATTCTGGAAGCGCAGCCGCCGCCAGGCGTGGAAGATCACGCCAAGGCTGTAGAACAGGCCACCCGCAAGGATGAAGCCCAGCACCAGCCCGGGCAGCGCCCTGACCACGGGTCCGTAGAGCATCACGCCGCTCCAGCCCATAGCGAGGTAGATGCCGACCGAGACGCGGTCGAACCGGCCGGGGTAGAACAGCTTGAGCACGATGCCGAGGAGCGCGACGCACCAGACGCCGGCGAGCAGCACCAGCGCGAACACGCTGTCCTTCACCTCCAGGATGAACGGAGTGTAGGTCGCGGCGATCAGGAGATAGATCGCCGAATGATCGAACCGCCGCAGCAACCATTTGGCCGGCGAGACCGGCCAGAGATTATAGGTCGCCGACAGCACCAGCATCGACAGCAGCCCGGCGACGTAGACCGAGACGCCGACGATGTCGGTGGCGTCCGAATAGACCACCGTCAGCACCACCAGCACGGTGGCGGCAATGACGCCGGAGAACACACCGACCGCGTGGATGACGCCGTCGGCGATCAGTTCGGCGCGGTCGTAATCCCAGCCGATCACGTCGGCGGCGGCGTGGACGGAGGAGGATGCGAACTGTTTCAACTGGAACACGGTCATGGCAATCCAACAAAGGCTGAGGCAATGGCCTCTTGTATGGGTGTTTCGGGACCGGCGCGTCGTTCAAACGGCTGATTTGCCGACAAAGGCGGTGGAAGTATGAAAGCTTGATTTTCTTCAGGCAGTTGCCACTTTTGTGACTAGTCCGTTTTGCGTACCCCTCGCCCGAGCCCCCTCACGTTCATATGGCATTCAGTTTCCAGGACATGGTCGAGGAGGCCCGGTTGTCGGCCCGGGCGCTGATCGATTATGGCGAGCACTTCTTCAACCCGACGGTGCGGCTCGGCGTTACCGGCCTGTCACGCGCCGGCAAGACGGTGTTCATCACCGCGCTGATCCACGGGCTGACACGCGGCGGCCGGTTTCCGGTGTTCGAGGCCTATGCCTCGGGCCGGATCGCGCGGGCGCATCTGGCACCGCAGCCCGACGACGCCGTGCCGCGTTTTGCCTATGAGAACCATCTGCGCGCGCTGCTCGAGGAACGGCGCTGGCCGAACTCGACCGTGGACATCAGCGAGCTGCGTCTCGTCATCGACTACCAGCGCCACAACGGCGCCGATCGTACCCTGACGCTCGACATCGTCGACTATCCCGGCGAGTGGCTGCTCGACCTGCCGCTGCTGCACAAGAGCTATGAGCAATGGTCCACCGAAAGCCTGGCGCTGTCGCGCGAGGCGCCACGCGCGCATCTGGCGGGCGAATGGCACGCGCATCTTGCAACGCTCAAGCCCGATGCGCGCGAGGACGAGCAGGCGACGCTCACGGCCGCAAAGCTCTTCACCAATTATTTGCGGGCCTGCCGCGACGAACGCTTCGCGATGAGCCTGCTGCCGCCCGGGCGCTTCCTGATGCCGGGCAACCTCGCCGATACGCCGGCGCTGACCTTCGCGCCGCTCGACGTGCCCGCGGGCGTGCAGGCGCCGGAGGGATCGCTGTGGGCGATGATGGTACGGCGCTTCGAGGCCTACAAGGACGTCGTGGTGCGGCCGTTCTTCCGCGATCATTTTGCGCGGCTCGATCGCCAGATCGTGCTGGCCGACGCGCTGGCCGCGTTCAACTCCGGCCCCGAGGCGCTGCACGATCTCGAAGCCGCGCTCGCCGGCATTCTCGACTGCTTCAACATCGGCCGCAGCACGATCCTCTCCAACCTGTTCCGGCCGCGCATCGACCGCATCCTGTTCGCGGCGACCAAGGCTGACCATCTGCACCACTCCAGCCACGACCGGCTCGAGGCCGTGCTGCGCCGCGCGGTGACGCGCGCGGTGGCGCGCGCGGAAGACACCGGCGCGCAGATCGACGTCGTCGCACTCGCCGCCGTGCGCGCGACGCGCGAGGCGCAGATCGCGCAGGGCCGCGACAAATTACCGTCGATCCTGGGAACACCGGCCGCAGGCGAAAGCGCCAATGGCGAGTTCTTCGACGGCAACACCGAAGTAGCGACCTTTCCAGGCGATTTGCCCGTTGATCCCGAGCCGTTGTTCAACGGCTCCGATTCGTTCCGCGGTCTCTCGACGCAGGCCGCCGAGAAGAGCGACTTCCGCTTCCTGCGCTTCCGTCCGCCCAGGCTCGAACGCGAGGGTGACGGCGAACCGGCACTGCCACATATCCGCCTCGACCGTGCCTTGCAGTTCCTGATCGGAGACAAGCTCGCATGAACGACCGATCCCAGCAGCGGCGGCCGGCGACGTTCCGGCTGGATGACCCCGGCGTCGTCGTCACCGAGGCCGACGAGACCAGCCGGCTCGCCCGCGCGACCATCCAGATCACGCCGGAGCACGATCCCCAGGCGCTGCCGGTGCCGATCGAAGCCGCGCTGCCGGCACGGCGCGGCTTTCCCTGGGGCACACTGTTCTGGTCCGGCCTCGCAGGCCTGACGCTGCTCGGCACCGGGCTCGGTGTCGTGCACCTGATCGAGGATCTGTTCGCGCGCAGCGAAACGCTCGGCTTCGTTGGCGCGGCCTTCGCCTTCGTCACCGCGCTGGCGCTTGCCGTCGTGATCGGGCGCGAGGCGTTCGGGCTGGCGCGCCTTGCGACCATCGAGAAACTGCATGCGCGCGCAGCCGCGGTCCTCGCCAGCGACGACCGCAAGGAGAGCCGCGTCATCGTGCAGGATCTCCTCAAGATCGCGCACCAGAACCCGCAGCTTGCGCGCGCCCGCGCCACGCTGGAAAGCCATGCCGGCGAGATCATCGACGGCGCCGACATGATCCGCCTCGCCGAGCGCGAGCTGATGTCGCCGCTGGATGCCGAGGCGCGGCGGCTTGTCTCGTCAGCCGCGCAAAAAGTCTCGATCGTGACAGCGGTCTCACCGCGCGCCGCGATCGACGTGCTGTTCGTGTTCGTGGCCGCGCTGCGGCTGATCCGTCAGCTTGCTTTTCTCTATGGCGGGCGGCCCGGCGCGCTCGGCATGATCCGCCTGCTGCGCCACGTCATCGCCCATCTCGCCATCACCGGCGGCATGGCCGCGAGCGACAGCCTGGTGCAGCAGATGCTCGGCCATGGCATCGCGGCAAAACTGTCGCAGCGGCTCGGTGAGGGCGTGCTGAACGGGCTGCTGACGGCGCGGCTGGGATTGGCCGCGATCGACGTCACGCGGCCGCTGCCGTTCGCGGCCCTGCCGCCGCCGAAGCTGTCGGACCTTGCGACGGATCTGCTGCGGAAGAAGGACGGCGAGGAGTAGTTTTTTCGCGCCACGCGTTCACTGCACCCTCTCCCCTTGCGGGAGAGGGTGGCTCGCCGCAAAGCGGCGAGACGGGTGAGGGGTATGTCTCCGCGAGTCCGGAGCCGTAGGGTGGGCAAAGGCGCATTTGCGCCGTGCCCACCATCTCTCGAAGGCAGCGAAAAACGTGGGCACGCTTCGCTTTGCCCACCCTACGACACCGAATATGCGGAGAGAGACCCCTCATCCGGCGCTTCGCGCCACCTTCTCCCGCAAGGGGAGAAGGGAAGAGGAGCCTGCCGCTCTATCCGAGCTCTCGCTTTTCGAGCTCCCCCGCCAGCACCCTCCACTGGAACAGCGGCGAGTCCTTTGGCGGCGACAGCTCCGGGGTCCAGCCTGAGATCTTCTCGATCGCATAGGTATCCGTCAGGACGCCGCGCCAGCGGCGTTCGACCTGGCCGAGCTGCTCGCGTTGCGCGGGGATCGAAGCCCATATCGGCGAACGGCTGTCCGGCTCGCGGCCGACATAGATGCCGGCGTGGCCCTTGATCCTGTCCATGCCGGGATCGGCAAAATCCTGGAAGCGGCCGCGCTCGTTGATCTCGATGACGGGCACCCGGCCCCGGAACAACCAGCGCATCATGGCGTAGGTGCGGTAGTCCGTGGTGCCGATCCACGTTGCGCCGGTCTCATTGAGGGCGGACTGCACGCGTGCTGCGACCTGCTCATAGCCGGCCTCGGCGCCGATCGGATCGATCTTGCCGAGCAGATTGAAGGGCGCCGCGACGTAATAGAGGAACACGATCACGACGAAGGCGATGCCCGAGGCGATCGCCGTCTTGATCCAGAACAGGCTCGACCGGATCAATCGCACCGAGCGGCTCTCGCGCGAGAGCACGACGAAGTTCACGGCCGTCGCCGCAAAGCCCACCGGCCACATGAACATCGGCCAGGTGTCGCCGACCCGGAGCGTCAGCGACTTCACGAGGAAATAGAGGAACGGCACCAGCACCGCGGTGGACAGCAGGATCGCGACCGGCTCGCGCGTGCGATAGCCGCGCCATGCCGTCATCGCGAGGCCCGACAGAACCACCGGCAGCATGACGAAACCGACGAGGCCGAATTGCAGGCCGATGTAATCGCCGACCGTCCGCAGCGAGATGCCGTAATTGGTGGTGGCGCGCACGCCCTGGAAGCGGATCGAAGCCCAGTCGTGCTGCACGTTCCAGATCAGCACCGGCGAGAACACCGCGAGCGCGATCAGCACGGCGAGATAGGGGTAAGGGTTGCGCAGCCAGCGCATGCGCCAGTCCGGCACCAGCAGGAAGGCGGCGACCGCCGGTGCGAACAGGATCACGGTGAACTTCGACAGCATCGCGAGCCCGCCGAACAGGCCGGCGGCGAGCCACCAGCGGCCGTCGCCACCCTGCGCGATCCGCACCAGCGACCATATCATCGCCACCGCGAACGGAATCATGGCGACGTCAGGCGCGACCTTGGCCATCAGCAGGCCGTAATAGAGCGCGGCCTCCGGCATCAGCACGGCGAACACGATCGCACGCACATCGTGCGTGAGGCGGCGAACGATATCGGCGAGCAGCAGCTGCGTCACCAGCATCGCGACGATGCCGCCGAAGCGAACCCCGAGCGCGGTGTCGCCGAAGATCGCGGTTCCGAAACGGATCAGCCAGGCGATGCCGGGGGGATGATCGAGGAAGCTCAGCGCACCCTCCTTCGACCAGGTCCAGTAATAGGCCTCGTCGGTGCGGAGCTCGATCGCGCTGGCATAGACGATGCGAAGCAGCGTCATCGCGGCGATGACGACAACGGCCATCAAGATGAGCCGGCGTTCGGCGCCGTCTGGCTTCGCAGAGATGTCGGGAGCGATCGTCACGGCCGCGCTTTTCCCCGACTTGGGAGGGGGAGTCAATGTAGGGGGTAAGCTCTCTCCTCGTCGTCCCGGCGAAGGCCGGGACGACAGCGGAGGGCGACCGCGGCAATGCGCGCCTTTGCCCACCCTACGGTTCTTTAACCTTGCCGCGCATGTGATCGGGCTAGCTGTCCGCGGATGGAATTAAACGCTAGGCTGGCTGTTCTCGTTGATGAACTGATACAACCGAATCATGGCCACCGCTCCCGTCCATATGCCCGAACTCGTCCGCGCCACCAGCGCGCGGCAGGTGCGGCTCGTCTGCGGCGTCATCCTGTTTTCCTATGTGGTCAGCCATTTCCTGAACCATGCGCTCGGCAACATCTCGGTCGATGTCATGGAGGCCGGCGTCTACTACCACATGCTGTTCTGGCAGTTCCTGCCTGTGGCGATCGTGTTCTACACCGCCGCGCTCACGCATATGGGGCTCGGAATCTACGCGCTGTATCAGCGCCGGCAGTTCCGCTGGAAGACCATCGAACCGCTGCAGCTCGTGCTGGGGCTGAGCATTCCGGCCCTCGTCATGGCGCATGTGATCGGCGTGCGGCTGGGCCAGACGCTGTACGGACATCAGAAGCTCTATCCGCAGGAGCTCTATCTGTTCTTCATCGGCTCGCCCGGACGAATCTGGACGATGACGATCCTGCTCCTGATCGCCTGGGTGCACGGCTGCATCGGCATCTATTTCTGGCTTCGCATGAAGCCGTTCTTCATGCGCGCGGCGCCCTATCTGCTCGCGGCCGCCGTGCTGATCCCGACGCTGTCGCTGCTCGGCGTGTACCAGGGCGGCCGCAGCATCGAGATCGAGGCCGACGACGGCGAATGGCGCACGCACAACCTCACGCGCCGCCAGCTCGGCTCGGTCGCCGAAGCCAATAGTCTCGACCGCATCAGCAGCGCCCTCACCATCGGCTATTTCGGACTGCTTGGCCTGGCGCTGGCCGCGCGCGGCGTGCGCGCCTTGCGCGAGCGGCGCGGAGGCATGATCGCGCTGTCCTACGGTAACGGCAAGACGGTGCGCGTGCCCAAGGGCCTCTCCGTGCTGGAGGCGAGCCTGCGCCACAACGTGCCGCATGCCAGCGTCTGCGGCGGCCGGGCGCGCTGCTCGACCTGCCGCATCCGCATCATCGGCGACCATGGCACCCTGCCCGAGCCGTCGCAGCGCGAGGCCTTCGTGCTGGCCCGCGTCGGCACCGCCGATCCCTCGATCCGGCTCGCGTGCCAGCTGCGGCCGGACACCGACCTCTCCTTCTTCCAGCTCTTCACGCCCCACACGCATGCGGCGGACGGGCAGGCCTCGGCGCCGGCGCGCATCGGCCAGGAGCGCTATCTCGTCAGCCTGTTCGTCGACATGCGCGGCTCGACACAGCTCGCCGAGAAGCGGCTGCCGTTCGACACCGTCTTCATCGTCAACCGCTTCCTCGGCGCGGTCTCGCAGGCCGTGATCGAGCACGGCGGCCAGCCCAACCAGTTCGTCGGCGACGGCATGCTGGCGCTGTTCGGCCTGTCGGCGGACCCGCAGGAGGCCTGCCGCCAGGCGCTGCGGGCCGCCGGCAAGCTCGCCGCGAATATCGACGAGTTGAACGAGCTGCTCAGCCATGACCTGCGCCAGCCGATCCGCTTCGGCATCGGTATTCACGGCGGCGAGGTCATCATCGGCGACATCGGCTATCGCGATCACATCGTGTTCACGGCCCTGGGCGACGCCGTCAACGTCGCCGCCCGCCTGCAGGACATGACCAAGACGCTCGCCTGCGAGGCGATCGTCTCGGAGGAGGTGCGCCGCACGGCAGGCATCGCCGACGAGGCCTTGCCGCAGCAGGAGGTCGCGATCCGCGGCCGCGACGAGCCGATGGCGGTGCGGGTGGTCGCCGATGCCAGGGAGCTGGCGGCGCTGGCCGATCGCAGTGCACGGGTGGCGGCCTGATCTTTCTTCACCTCTCCCCGCTTGCGGGGGAGAGGTCGGATCGCTCTTGCGATCCGGGTGAGGGGGTACAGGTCTCGCGGCAGTCACACGCGTGGAGAGAGGCCCCTCACCCCAACCCTCTCAGCGCGAGCGAAGCTCGTCGCGCCCCCGTAAGAACGGGGCGAGGGAGCGCACTGCCCGCGCGGCCAGAGCCCGCTCGATCTCGTAGCGTAACACCGGCTTGCTGCGACGCAGCGGCATGGACCTGCTGCGAAAGCACGAATTGACTTCAACCAAATCGTTGAGACAGATGGACGCAGGATCGCGGTGGTGACCGCAGGTCCAACGAAAAGCTCCGGGAGGAGACCAGAATGTTCGATCGACGCGACCTGCTCAAAGGAGCGGGCCTTGCCGCCATGGCGGCTGCACTGAATTCCACTAGGGCGATGGCCCTCGACACCGTCACCCTGCCCTTCGCCAATGGCGAACGGCCGCTGGTGAAATATCCGCAGAAGCGGCCGATGATCGGGCTCACCAGCCGGCCGCCGCAGCTCGAGACGCCGTTTGCGGTGTTCAATGACGGGCCGCTGACGCCGAACAACGCCTTCTTCGTGCGTTATCACCTCTCCGACTTGCCCTACAATCTCGACCCCGACAAATTCACGCTGGAGGTCAAGGGCAAGGTCGACAAGCCGCTGAAGCTGTCGCTGAAGGACATCAAGAAGATGAAGGCGACGGAGATCGTCGCCGTCAACCAGTGCTCCGGCAACAGCCGCGGCTTTTCCGAGCCGCGCGTCGCCGGCGGCCAGCTCGCCAATGGCGCGATGGGCTGCGCGCGCTGGCGCGGCGTGCCGCTCAAGGCCGTGCTCGAGATGGCGGGCGTGCAGGCCGGTGCCAAGCAGGTCACGTTCGGCGGCATGGACGGTCCGGTCAGCGACAAGACGCCCGACTTCGTCAAGGCGCTGGATATCGATCACGCCACCGACGGCGAGGTGATGCTGGCCTATGGCATGAACGGCGAGGATCTGCCGTTCCTCAACGGCTTTCCACTGCGCCTGGTCGTACCCGGCTATTACGGCACCTACTGGCTCAAGCACCTCAACGAGATCACCGTCATCGACAGCGTCTATGACGGCTTCTGGATGAAGTCGGCCTATCGCATTCCCGATACGCCGAACAATGCGGTCGAGCCCGGCACCGCGCCGAAGGCGACCATCCCGATCAACCGCTTCACCATCCGCTCCTTCATCACCAGCGTGCCTGACGGCGCCAAGCTGAAGGCGGGAGCTGTGACGCTGCGCGGCATCGCCTTCGACGGCGGCAAGGGCATCAAGGAGGTCCAGGTCTCCACCGACGGCGGCAAGACCTGGACGAGCGCGAAGCTCGGCAAGGATCTCGGCAAATACGCATTCCGCGAATGGAAGCTGCCGGTAAAGCTCGCGGCCGGCTCGTGGGAGCTCAAGGTCCGCGCGACAGGCAATGGCGGCGAGACCCAGCCGGACACACCGCGCTGGAACCCGGCGGGATACTTGCGCAACGTTGTCGAAACCGTCCGCGTCAGCGTGGCCTGAGGGAGAATGATCATGCAGCGCACCGTTCCCCTCGCCGTCACCTTCGTCCTCGCCGCATTGGCGGGTTCGGCATTTGCGGCACCGGTCAACTACAAGACCCCGGACGAGGTCGCCGCCTTCAAGCCCGGCCCCAATCTCGAAGTGGTGCAGGGCAATTGCAGCGCCTGCCACTCGTCCGACTACGTCGCCACGCAGCCGCCGATGAAGGACAAGAAAGGTTTCTGGCAGGCCGAGGTCACCAAGATGATCAAGGTCTATGGCGCACCGATCGACGATGCCGATGTCGGCAAGATCGTCGATTACCTGACCGCGACCTATTGACTGACGACGCGCGGTGCACGGGCGGTTTGACCGGGAAACGGGCAAATCCGGCAAAAACGCCGCGAAGTTGAGCGGAATTCGGCGAAAGGCGGATGTGGTTTGAGCTACCAAGCCCGCCACATTCCGCGTATCCTGTTAGGACCGAACCGGCCGGTTGGCGGGGACTGGCGGTTCGAGATCTTGGAGGAAGACCCGCGGAGAAGTCGTGATGGCTAAAGGTACGGTCAAGTGGTTCAACCCGACGAAGGGTTATGGATTTATCCAGCCTGCGTCGGGCGGCAAGGATGTGTTCGTGCATATCTCGGCGGTGCAGAAGGCCGGTCTGTCGACCCTCAACGAGGGACAGACGGTTGAGTACGAAGAGATCGCAAACCGGGGCAAGACCTCCGCAGAAAACCTCAAAGTATAAGCCCGTCAGCGTTTCGCTGCCTCCCGGAACATCTCCGGGAGCGAGGCCAAGAAAATTTAGAAGACGGCCAGTGCATTCGACGACAGGCGTTGCGATTGCGCAAGGATAGCTATTTTTCCCGCAAAGGCCGCTGATTCAACGCCACCAGCAACGACAATCGCGACGGCACTTCCCTAGCCTACCGGCAACGGTGCGTCGCGCTTGATCTCCTCCATCACCGCATAGGTCCGCGTCTCGCGCACACCCGGCATCGACAGCAGGGTCTCGCCGAGGAAGCGCCGATACGCGGTCATGTCCGCCAGCCGCGCCTTCACCAGATAGTCGAAACCGCCTGCAACCATGTGACACTCGAGCACCTCGGGTGCGAGTTTCACCGCGCGCGCGAAGCGCTCGAAATTGTCGGGCGTGGTCTTGTCGAGCAGCACCTCGACGAACACGAGCAGGCCGAGGCCGAGCCGGTGCGGATTGAGCCTGGCACCGTAGCCCTCGACAAAGCCCTCCCGCTGCAGACGCTTCAGCCGCTCGCCGATCGAGGTCGGCGACAGGCCGATGCGTTCGGCGAGTTCGACATTGGCAATGCGCCCGTCCTCCTGCAAAATCGAGAGGATTTTCCGGTCAATCCGGTCTAGTTCCATAGTTTATGCAGCCATTTCGATAATCATCTTCATTTTCTAAGGCAAAATAGCTATCTTGTCTATCGAACTACGGTCACGCGGGTCTTATCCTGAGTTGCAGCAACAGGACACGCCATGCCAGACATCCCGCCGCCCTTCACCGCTCCCTACGCGCCCGACGATGCCGAGATCGCTGCGCGCCTGCTGCCGGCATCGCATCTGGCCCCGCCGCAGGAGGCGCGGATCGACCGCACCGCGACGCGTCTGATCGAGGCGATCCGCAAGCGTGACGACCGGCTCGGCGGGGTCGAGGACATGCTGCGGGAGTTCGCGCTCTCGACCAAGGAGGGCCTCGCGCTGATGGTGCTGGCCGAGGCGCTGCTGCGCGTGCCGGACGCTCGCACCGCCGACCAGTTCATCGAGGACAAGCTCGGCGAGGGCGACTTCATCCACCACGAGACCAAGTCCACGGCGTTCCTGGTCAACGCCTCGGCCTGGGCGCTCGGCCTGTCGGCGCGGGTGATCCAGCCCGGCGAGACGCCCGACGGCACCATCGGCCGCCTGGTGAAGCGGCTCGGCGCGCCGGCGGTGCGCACCGCGACGCGCCAGGCGATGCGGCTGATGGGCAATCATTTCGTGCTGGGCGAGACCATCGAGCAGGCGCTGGAGCGGGGCAGGCCGCGCTCCGGCCAGAAGCCGCGCTATTCCTTCGACATGCTCGGCGAAGGTGCGCGCACGGCGGCGGACGCGAAGCGTTATTTCGACGCTTATGCCAGCGCGATCGAGACCATCGGCAAGGCGGCCGGCGATCGCCCCCTGCCCGACCGGCCCGGCATCTCCGTAAAGCTCTCGGCGCTGCATCCGCGTTTCGAGGCGATCAGCCGCGACCGCGTGATGGCCGAGCTGGTGCCGCTGCTGCTGGACCTGGCGCAACGCGCCAAGGCCCACGACCTCAACTTCACCGTCGACGCCGAGGAGGCCGACCGGCTGGAGCTGTCGCTCGACGTGATCGCCGCGACGCTCGCCGATCCCTCGCTTGGGGGATGGGACGGATTTGGCCTCGCGGTCCAGGCCTATCAGAAGCGCGCCAGCGCCGTGATCGATTACGTCGATGCGCTCGCGCGCGCGCATGACCGCAAGCTGATGGTGCGCCTCGTCAAGGGTGCCTATTGGGACACCGAGATCAAGCGCGCGCAGGAGCGCGGCCTCGACGGCTATCCCGTGTTCACGCGCAAGGCGATGACGGATCTGAACTACGTCGCCTGCGCGGCGAAGCTCTTGGCCTTGCGGCCGCGCATCTTCCCGCAATTCGCCACCCACAATGCGCTGACGGTTGCGACCGTGCTGGAGCTTGCGGCGAGCAGCGGCGGCTTCGAATTCCAGCGCCTGCACGGCATGGGCGAAGCGCTCTACGAGCAGCTCGCGAAGGACCACCCTGATATCGCCTACCGCACCTATGCGCCGGTCGGCAGCCATCGCGACCTGCTCGCCTATCTGGTGCGGCGGCTGCTGGAGAACGGCGCCAACTCGTCCTTCGTGGCGCAGGCCGCGGACTATCGCGTGCCAGTCCCGGCGCTGTTGCAGCGGCCGGCGGATGCCATCGCCCGGCCGCAGGCAGCGGCGCATCCCAAAATTCCGCTGCCCGGCGATTTGTTCGCGCCGGAGCGGCGCAATTCGCGCGGCGTGGAGTTCGGCGCACGTGCCGCGCTCGGCCAACTGCTGACGGACGTCAAGGCCGAGGCGATCGATCTCAAGCCGATCGCTGACGCCACGCCGGAGCAGGCCAATGCGGCGGTGGCCGCGGGCCGCGCCGGCTTTGCCGCCTGGAGCCGGACGCAAGCCGGTACGCGCGCGGCGGCGCTGGAGCAGGCCGCGCATCTCTTGGAGAGCCGCGGCGCGCATTTCATCGCGCTGCTGCAAGCCGAGGGCGGAAAGACGCTCGACGATGCGCTGTCGGAGCTGCGCGAGGCCGCCGACTTCTGCCGCTACTACGCCGCGCAAGGCCGAAAACTGTTCGGCGTTGATACCGCCATGCCGGGCCCGACCGGCGAGAGCAACGCGCTGGCGATGCGCGGCCGCGGCGTCTTCATCGCGATTTCACCGTGGAATTTTCCGCTTGCGATCTTCCTCGGCCAGGTCACGGCGGCGCTGATGGCGGGCAACAGCGTGGTGGCAAAGCCGGCGGAGCAAACGCCACGCATCGCGCGCGAGGCGGTCGCCCTGCTGCACGAGGCCGGCATCCCCAAAAGCGCGCTGCATCTCGTCACCGGCGACGGCCGCATCGGCGCGGTGCTGACCGCGCACCAGGATATCGCGGGCGTCGTCTTCACCGGCTCGACCGAGGTCGCCCGAAGCATCAACCGGACGCTGGCCGCCAAGGACGGCCCGATCGTGCCGCTGATCGCGGAGACCGGCGGTATCAACGCCATGATCGCGGATGCGACCGCGCTGCCCGAGCAGGTCGCCGATGACGTCGTGACCTCCGCGTTCCGCTCCGCCGGCCAGCGCTGCTCGGCGCTGCGGCTGCTGTTCGTGCAGGAGGACGTCGCCGACCGCATGATCGAGATGATCGCCGGCGCGGCGCGTGAGCTTGAGATCGGCGACGCCAGCAATGTCGCAACCCATGTCGGGCCGGTGATCGACGTCGAGGCCAAGCAGCGCCTCGATGCGCACATCGCGCGGATGAAGAGCGAGGCGCGGCTGCACTTTGCCGGCACCGCGCCGCAGGGCTGCTTCGTCGCGCCGCACATTTTCGAGCTGGGGGATGCCGGCCAGCTCACCGAGGAGGTGTTCGGCCCGATCCTGCATGTGGTGCGCTATCGCGCCGAGACTCTCGAACGGGTCCTGCAGGCGATCGAGCGCACCGGCTACGGGCTGACACTCGGCGTCCATTCCCGCATCGACGACACCATCGAGGCGATCATCGACCGCGTCCAGGTCGGCAACATCTATGTCAACCGCAACATGATCGGCGCCGTGGTCGGCGTGCAGCCGTTCGGCGGCAACGGCCTGTCGGGAACCGGCCCTAAGGCCGGCGGCCCGCACTACCTCGCGCGCTTTGCCACGGAGCAGACCGTGACGATCAACACCGCGGCCGCCGGCGGGAATGCCGCGCTGCTGGCGGGGGAGGAGTGAGCGGCCGACATCGCTCTCCGTGTCGTCACCCTGAGGCGGCCGCGAAGCGGCCCTCGAGGGGCGACGGCCGAGATGCAGCCGGGCCGTGTATCCTTCGAGGCTCTGCATGGGCCGCGTTGCGCCCCATGCCTCGCACCTCAGGATGACGGATTACCGCCCTGCGCCGGGCGCCGTTGCATCCCGCCAAAACATCGGTCTAATGCTCCCCACGATGTTCCGCGCAGAACATTCCAGCGCGCGGGAAACAACAAGAGCGAGGGAGCAACGCCGCGATGGAAAATGGCATTTTTGCGGGGCTGAAGGTTCTGGACTGCGCGAGCTTCATCGCAGCGCCCGCGGCCGCGACCGTGCTGTCGGATTTCGGCGCCGACGTCATCAAGATCGAGCCGCCCGGCGCCGGCGACCCCTACCGCAATCTGCCCAACATTCCAGGCTATCCGAGCAGTGAGCACAATTACGCGTGGCTGCTGGAAGCTCGCAACAAGAAGAGCATCGCGCTCGACCTCGCCAAGCCCGAGGCGCAGGCCGTGCTCTACAAGCTGGTGGAAGAGGCCGACGTCTTCATCACCAACATGCCGCCGCCGGTGCGCACCAAGCTCGGCATCACCTATGACCACCTCGCCCATCTCAACGACCGGCTGATCTACGCCTCGTTCACCGGCTATGGCGAGAAGGGTGAGGAAGCCAACAAGCCCGGCTTCGACAGCAATGCCTATTGGGCCCGATCCGGCCTGATGGACCTCGTCCGCGCCGACACCCACACCACGCCGGCCCGCTCGGTCGCCGGCATGGGCGATCATCCCTGCGCCATGGCGTTCTACGGCGCCATCGTCACCGCGCTCTATCAGCGCGAGAAGACCGGCAAGGGATCGCACGTCGCCTCCAATCTGATGGCCAACGGCATATGGGCTGCGAGCGTGCTGGCGCAGGCCAAGCTCTGCGGCGCCAAATTCGCCGAGCGGCGTCCCCGCGAGCGCGCGCTGAACGCGGTCGCCAATCACTACCAATGCAAGGACGGCCGCTGGCTGATCCTGTCGTTGCTCAGCGAGGAGAAGCAATTTCCGACGCTTGCCAAGTGCCTCGGACGGGAAGACCTGATCAACGATCCCCGCTTTGCCACCAAGGCCGATCGCCATGCCCGTTCGGTCGAGCTGATCAAGATTTTCGACGAGACCTTCGCGACCAGGGATCTCGCTGAATGGCGCAAGATTCTCGACGGCAACGGCTTGGTGTTCGGCATCGTCGGCATTATGGACGACATTCCGAACGACAAGCAGATGCTCGACAACGAGGTGCTGGTGCCGTTCGAGAACGACACCATGCTCACCATCTCCAGCCCGATCTGGATCGACGGCGCCAAGAAGGTCCAGCCGCGCAAGCCGCCCGCCGTCGGCGAGCACAGTGACGAGATTTTGCGCGGCGCGGGATACGACGAGAAGGCGATCAGGGAGCTGCGCGGTTCGGGAGCGGTCGGATAGGAGCGCACCGCTCTAACCCCGTCATTGCGAGGAGCGAAGCGACGAAGCAATCCAGAGTCCCACCGCGGATGCATTTCTGGATTGCTTCGCTTCGCTCGCAATGACGATGGGGGGCGATCTCGCTATAAACTCACGACAGCAACGCCCCGCGCGAGGTCCCATGCCCAGCTACCGCCTGCACTACTTCCCCGAATCCGGCAACAGCTACAAGCTGGCGCTGATGCTCACGCTTTGCGGAGAGACGTTCGAGCCGGTGTGGACAGACTTCGGCGGCGGCGTCACGCGCACTCAGGAATGGCGTGCGGCTGTCAACGAGATGGGCGAGATTCCCGTGCTCGAGGTCGACGGCGTGAAGATGACGCAGACCGCGCCGCTTCTCTTGAACCTTGCCGAGCAATATGGCCGCTTCGGCGCGGAGACCGAGGCGGAAAAATTCGAATTGCTGCGCTGGCTGTTCTGGGACAACCACAAGCTCACCGGCTACATGGCGACCTATCGCTTCATGCGCGCCTTCACCGAGAAGAATGATCCGCAGGTGCTGAAGCATTTCCGCCGCCGGCTCGACGACTTCCTCGGCATTCTCGACGGACATCTCCAGCACAACGCCTTCGCGATTGGCGCAAGGCCGACGGTCGCCGACATCTCGATGATGGCCTATCTGCACTATCCGAGCGACGAGCACGGCTTTGATTTCGCCGCGAGCCATCCCGCGATCCATGCCTGGCTCGGCCGCATGGCCGCGCTGCCCGGCTGGAAGCCGGCCTATGAATTGCTGCCGGGCAAGCGGATGACGAATTACGCGAAGTAAGGGTGCTCTCTCTTCTCCCTCTCCCCGTTCTTACGGGGCCGGGACGAGCTTCGCCCGCCCTGAGAGGGTTGGGGTGAGGGGCCTCTCTCCGCGAGCGAGATTCATCGATAGACCTGTACCCCCTCACCCGGATCGCAAGGGCGATCCGACCTCTCCCCGCAGGCGGGGAGAGGTGAACCCGCGGCTCATTTCGCGATTCAATCGAAAGAGTTCGCAGCTACCTCAGCGCCAGCCAGCCCAGCGTGAACAAAATCCCGCCGACGATGACGACCACCGCGACCGCCCAGGTGCTGACGCGGACGCTGCCGGTGATCTGCTTGGCTTCCTCATTGCGCGCGATCTCGCGATTGCGCTCCTTGTCGGCTTCGCTGGTGTCCGTCATGGGTCATCCAAATCGCAATCAGGTGTTATCTTGCGCGTGATCTCTCCGGAAAACTCGGGGGATCACACGCTAACGCGTCTTGATGAAGCACATGCCGATGCGGCGAGAGGCCGCGGCAGCCTGACAGGTCAAGCCTGTAGCACAGCTCCATGACGTAAAACTCTTGTCCCGCGTTCCCGATCCCGCATTTTCCAGGGAACAATGCGCACCCCAGCCGTCCTGATACTCGGTGCCGGCGAGCTCGCCGCTGCCGCGGGTCTGCGGCCGGCTGGCAAATCCGCGTGAGAAATCAGGCTGTTTGCCGGCGGCGAATGCGGTCAGGATGTCGCGGCGACGGAGCTGATCGCCGAAGAAGTGCGGCGAGGCCGGGACGATGGTCGCGCCAACCGGCTTGTCCGCCAGCCAGTCCACGCCGGGGAAATGGAAGCCGCCGATGCCGCGGGTCTGGTGGCAGCCGGCGCAGGTGACGTCGTTGAGGCGGCGCTGGAAGCCCGCGACCGAGCGGATGTTCTGCAACTCGCCGCGCGCCGCGGCCTGCTTCAGCGCACCGACTACGTCGTTGTCGGTGAAGACCGGGCTGTCCTTGCCTTCTTCTTTTCCTTGCCCTTTTCCTTCCCCTTGCATCATGCCGAACTCCGGCTGCAGCGCGGAGGCATCGAGGCCGGCGGGCGTCGGGACCACCGCAGCCCTGGCCAGAAATTTTTCGGGGATGAGGACGGTGCCGCGATCGAACTCGCGAAGATTTTCCGGCGCCAGCAGCCACGCCTTGAAATCGCGCCGGAGATCATCGTCGGCGAGGATGCGGTCACGGTCGATCTGGTTCTCCAGCGTCGATTCCTCAAAGGTCTTCGTCGCGGAATTGTACTTGAACACCTTCAAGAGATAGTCGGACCGGAAATCGTGCAGCGCCGATTTCGGCGCGATCGAGATCTGGATGTTGGTCTCGATGCGGTCCAGCATCGCGTCGGTGGGATGAAGGCCGCCGATCAATCCCTGCCAGTCGCCATTGTCGAGCCAGCGCCGCGCGACCTCGGCGCAGGTGAGCGGCTTGCCGCTTCCATCCATCTGGCCTGCATCGCGCGCCTTCAGCACCAGGTTGAACGTCATCGGCAGGCGCGTTCCGGTCCTGCTGCCGTCCGGCTTGGTCTCGAAACGCGCCAGACGGTAGATCAACCGGATCTCGCCGCAAGATTCCTCCGAGACGTAAGCGCGGTCCATGCGGTTGACGATCCCGACCAGCACGAAGCGCGTGTCGGGGGATTTCAGGTTGGCGCGGTCGAACAGCTGCACGTCAAAACCTTCGCCGACACCGATGGTCTCGGTCGGCCAGGCCGCTTTCTGCTGGGCGACATAGCGCGCGAACTCCGCGTCGATCGCTGGGGAAATCTCCTTGAGCTGCGGCAACGAGGAGAACAGCAGATCGGTCGTCAGCAGAACGTTCGCGTTGCGCTCCGGCCAGAGCAGGCGCGAGATCGTCAGGACGTCGTTCTGATCAAGTTTCTTCAGCAGATCAGGATCGGTGATCCCGGTGCCGCGTGTCAGCGGTGCGCTCTCCGCTGCGAAAAGCGAGACAGTGCCGGCCAACAACACGACGGCAGCAAGGAGAATTCGCAACGCGCGGCTCATGCTTGAGGTAACACCGCGCAGGGACACCTATTCAAGTAAAAAGGCGCCTCACATGGTGGTGAAGCGCCTCTTCCAGAGATCGGATACGAGCG
>Ga0207426_1001020_pt1 | contig 27032 bp, 30 predicted proteins | sample AraplaMF_Cvi_mMS_FD_184265 | JGI IMG/M metagenome (GOLD analysis project Ga0207426, IMG submission 184265) | Arabidopsis root microbial communities from the University of North Carolina, USA - plate scrape MF_Cvi_mMS (SPAdes) (version 2) | ecosystem: Host-associated > Plants > Roots > Endosphere... | reverse complement strand
GTTGCGCCGGCGATGATCGGACTCGGGCTGATCGAGGCCATCCCTGAAGCGGACATCCTTGCCCACGCCGATCCGGACGATGCGGACGGCGACGGCATCCACGGCAAGGCGGCCATCGTACGCGACCATCGCACCGGCAAAGTTGCGCTCGGGCGCTTCGGTTGGAAGGCACAGAATGCGAGCGTGCGCGACCAGAGCGCGGATGCCTTCTCCAATGACATTGGCATTTCGACGCCGGACCGAGCCGACCCGCATGGCGATTGCACAGAAGCCGAAGCCAAGTGCGGGAAGATGCCGACCGGCGTGCAGAAGCGGCTTGGCAAGGAGGAGGCCCCCGGCCCGATCCTCGACCTCGTCACCTTCTATTCGGCCAACCTTGCCGTTCCTGCCCGCCGCAAGGCGAGCTTCCCCGCGACCCTTCAGGGCAAGAAAATCTTCTACCAAAGCGGCTGCATTTCCTGCCACATGCCGAAGTTCGTCACGCGGCGCGACAGCGCCGACAAGGCTCAAGCCTTCCAGCTGATCTGGCCCTATTCCGACTTCCTGCTGCACGACATGGGCGAGGGTCTCGCGGACGGACAACAAGTCGGGAGCGCGAACGGACGTGAATGGCGCACGCCGCCGCTATGGGGTATAGGTCTGACCCAGACTGTCAGCGGGCACAGCTTTTTCCTCCACGACGGCCGCGCCAGAAACCTCACCGAAGCGATTCTCTGGCATGGCGGCGAGGCTGAAAAGGCGCGTGACGCGTTCGCATCCCTGCCCGGGGATGACCGGCAGGCACTGATTACATTCCTGGAGTCCCTTTGATGCGCCTTTGGCAACCTCTTGTCCTCTCCCTTGTCCTTGCTACGTCTGCCTTCGCCCAGACTCCTCCCGCACCGCAAGCCGGTCTGAACGAGGAGGCGGTCTCCGGAGTCATGCAGCGGGCGGTCGATGAGGTGATCCGCCCAGGCTATCGCAATGCCCAGCAATCGGCAGCACGCCTGACAACGGCGATGAAGGACCTCTGCGAGGACGCGACGCAGCAGAAGCTGGACAAGGCGCGGTCAGCACTCGACGACATGATCCGCTATTGGTCGGTCATTGAAATCGTTCAGACTGGACCAGTGATCCAGGACAATCTCTTCGAGCACATCCTGTTCTACCCCGATCGCAAGGGCGTCGCCCTGAAGCAGGTTCAGGCTCTGATCGCCAAAGCCGATCCCAAGGATACGACTGTCGATGCAATCGCCGGCAAGAGCGTCGCGCTGCAGGGGCTGACTGCGCTCGAATACGTGCTCCACGGCACCGGTACGGAAGACCTGACGACGCAGAAGAACAGCTTCCGATGCCTCTATGGCGCTGCGATTGCCGGTAACATCCAGCGTGAGGCGGGCGAGGTCGTCGCGGCTTGGGAAAAGCCCGACGGCGTGCAGGGAAGCTGGAAGCATCCCGGCCCGCAAAGCGAAGACTTCATGGACAACAAGGAGGCCATAACCGCTTTGCTCGGCATCCTCGTTCATGGCGCGGAGACCGTTCGCGATCAGCGGCTCGAGCAGTTCTACAAGGGCAAGGACGCCACGCCTCGTCCACGCATGGCGATCTACTGGCGCTCCGGGAACACCTGGAAGTCGATGACGGCCAACGTCGAGGGACTTCGCACACTCTGGCAAAAAGCCGGAATGGCCGAGCTCTTGCCAGCCGACAAGAAGCCGATCGCCGACACGATCGATGCCAATTTGAAGTCGCTGCTTGAGGCGTTGCAGAAGCTCAACCCCGATATCGAAGTTGCAACAAGCGACGCCGAGAGGGCAAAGCTTGATGCTCTTCTGGTCAGCACGCGTGAGCTGATCACCAAGATCAGCGATGACTATGGCGCGGCAATCGGCCTTTCAGCGGGCTTCTCCTTCTCGGACGGCGACTGAATCCATGTGGAATAGCTCCGCGATCGATCGGCGCAGTTTCGTCAAGGCGGCCGGGCTGACTTTCCTGGCTGCCCTACAGCCGCGAGCGCTCATGGCACTTGAGCGCGCGGATGCGATCTATGCGTCAGGGATGCGGACCGCGAACGGATCCTACGCCGTTGCGACGGTCACGGAGCGCGGCGAGATCGTCGATCAAATCGCCCTTCCGGCACGCGCCCATGGCATGGCCTTCAGCAACGCGACGGGAAAAACCGTCGCCTTTGCGCGCCGCCCCGGCACCTATGCGATGATCTTCGATCCCCGCGGCAAAAACGAGCCGATCACCATTGCAGCCGCCGAGGGGCGCCACTTCTATGGCCATGGCGCCTTCTCGCCGGACGGCCGGACTCTCTATGCCAGCGAGAACGCCTTCGACGCCAACCGCGGCATGATCGGCCTCTACGATGCGACCGGGCGTTTTGAGCGCATAGGAGAGTTCGAGACCTACGGTGTCGGTCCGCATGACATGACCGTGTCCGACGACGGGCGCATGCTGATCGTTGCCAATGGCGGCATTGAAACGCATCCGGATTTCGGCCGCGCCAAGCTCAACCTCTCCAATATGCAGCCTTCGCTGACGCTGATCGATGCGGCAACCGGAGACCTGATCGAAAAGCACTCCCTCCCATCGCAGTGGGTGCAGCTCTCCACCCGACACGTCGATGTCGACGCGAGGGGCCGCATCTGGTTTGCCTGCCAGTATGAAGGGCACCGCAACGACCTGCCGCCGCTCGTCGGCTCCTTTGCCAAAGGCGAAGACCTGCGCTTCGTCGATCTGCCGGAGGAGACGACACGCCGGCTTGCCAACTATGTCGGCGCGATCGCAATCAATCGCGATGAAGGGCTCGTCGGCGTCACGTCTCCCAAGGGCGGCGCGTCCGTGACGATCGATGCGAAGAGCGGACGCGTGCTTCGTGAAGAGATTGTGCCGGATGCGGCAGGGATTGCCGCAGCCAAGGCCGGCTTTGCCGTGTCATCCTATGAAGGCGGATTTTTGTCGACGCAGAGCGACGTTACCTGGGACCAGCATATCGTGCGCATTGCGGCCGTCTGAATTGTGCGCAAAAGATCGCTAGCGATCTGGCTGGAGAGTCCAGCCGCCCTATTTCCGGCGAATGAGCAAAGCCCTGACCTACGTCGTCTTCGTCGCCATCGCGCTCGGCGGGGGGCTCGCCATCGGCGTCAACAATCTGCCGGAGGAATGGTATCAATCTCTCGCCAAGCCGCCGTTCAATCCACCTGATTGGATATTCGGGCCTGTCTGGCTCACCCTCTATGTTTTGATTGGTATTGCCGGGGCACGGACGTGGTTGCGCGGGCATTTGTCTGTCGGCATGCTTATCTGGGCCTGGCAGATGGTGCTGAACTTTCTATGGTCGCCGTTCTTCTTCGGCCTGCGAATGCTGTCGGCCTCGCTCGTCGTCATTGTGCTGTTGCTCGGACTAATCCTCGCCTTTGCCGCAAACCGCTGGAATTCGGATCGGACCGCCGCCCTGCTCTTCGTGCCCTATGCAGCCTGGGTTGGCTTCGCGACCTTGCTCAACGCCGCGATCGTCTATTTGAACTAGCGATCAGCGAGAAAATCGAGCACGCGCCGTTCGAGAACGGCTGCCGCCGCTGGATCGAAGGCGGCGAGCGACCGATCGGAAAAAAGATGCGCGTCCCCCCGATAGAGGAAAAGCCTGACATCCGCCGACTCGGCAACCAACGCCTTCGCCGCCTCGATATCACCGTCTCCAACGAAGAACGGGTCGGCGTCCATGGCATGGATCTCAGCCCGCAAGCCTTTCGGCCAGGCCGAGCCGAATTCCGAACGCGGCAAGCAGGCGTGAAGGAAGATCGCACCCCGCGCACCGGCACGCGTCTGAGCCAGATATTGTGCCGGGAGCACTCCCAGGGAAAACCCGACATAGACGAGATCGGCTGCAAGGCCATCCACGGCGCGGGCTCCACGCTGGATGATCTCGCCGAAGCCGGTCTCCTGGGCGTGCTGCACGCCCTGCTCCAGCGTGTCGAACGTCCGGCCGGCAACCAGGTCAGGCGTATGTACGACGTGCCCGGCGGCCCGCAGATCGCCAGCAAAAGCGATGACGCCTCGAGTCAATCCAAGCGCGTGGTGAAACAGCACAACCTCTGCCATGGCGAACCTCCCGGTTGTTTCGCGCGGGCGAGACGAGCAGCACCTCAGTCCGATCTGGCGACCCAGGCGTGCCAGTCGGCTTCGCTGCCGTGGAACACATTCAGGTCAATGCGGCCATCAACGCCGTGCGAGATGCCGGAGCCCGAATACTGCCAGAATACCCACCGGCGTCCGGGATAAACCTTCGACGGGTGGGCTGCAACCGAACGCAGCCAGAAGGGATAGTTCAGGAAGGCGCCCTTGAGGTTGTCGCGATAGAAGTCCGGCGCGGTGTAGATGATCGGCCGCTGGCCATAGTGCTGCTCGAGCTTGTCCATGAAGACCTGCATCTTCTCGCGAACCTTCTCGGGCGAGACCCGCCGCTTGCAGCTCGACTCGCCGTTCCATTCGACGTCGATGACCGGTGGCAGAGCCCCGGCTTCGCGGGGAACGTTGCGGATGAACCAGTCCGCCTGTTCGCCCGCGGTGCGGCACCAATAGAAGAAGTGATAGGCGCCCCGCCTCATCCCAGCTTGCTTGGCGTCGCGCCAGTTCTTCCGGAACATCGGATCGAGATGGTCACCGCCGTCGGTCGCCTTGATGTAGACGAAATTCGCACCCTGCGTTCTCAGCTTGTCCCAGTCGATGTCGCCCTGCCAGCGCGAAACGTCGACGCCATGGACGGCAAGCTTTCTGGGCGAGGAAGAGCCGAAATTGATCGGTTTGACGTCGCGGAAACGATGACTGTAGATCCGCGAACGTGTGCGCGGCGTCTCGTCAATTTCGGGCGCTGCGGGCGTCAGGACGGCTGGCACTGCCGTTGCCATCGGCCTTTCCGACGGCACGGGAGCGGTGGCCACTCCGGCCTGTTGTGTGAAGGCTTGCGGCTGAGACGCCGGGCCGGCCCAGGCCAATTCCTCCTGTTGCGGCGCGGCTGGCGTTGGCGCCTCGGCGACATCAGGTGAGGGAACAGGGCTCGCCGGCATGACGCTGGCCGGCACGGGCGCGATTGGGCGTGCGACCGAGCTGGTCGTCTCCCGCGACGGGATTCCCGCGACGAGGCTGTCCGGTCCCAAACTGGACGTGCAGCCCGACAAGGCGAGACAAGCAAGGAAGAAAGCTGGCGCAGCCAATAGACGCATAAGAACCCGCACGCAAAACAATTGTCGACGACAGATTCGCTGCCGCCAGGGACCCATCGAAAAGCAATGGCTAACGGAGATTTACCAAAAAAGACTGAATCCAATCTTTACGCCCGGCACTTGCATGCGCGTCAGACAAGCGACCGCATGGCACGGGAGCACTCTGCCAACAGATTTCCGGGAAGCGCTTGTCTGATGCGGCGCAGCATGCCACTTTCGCGATCGCAAGAAAGGCGCGATGATGACCGACAACGACAGCGGCGATTTCCACGAGCGAATCCGCCAGAACTTTACCCGCCAGGCGGCGTTGCATACGCTCGGCGCCGAACTGACCCGCGTCGGGCGGGGGTTGGTGGAGATCGAACTGCCTTTCGACGTCAAGCTCACCCAGCAGCACGGAATTCTGCATGCCGGCGTGATCTCCGCTGCCCTCGATTCCGCTTGCGGCTTGGCGGCCTACAGCGTCATCGACGCCGAGGCATCCGTTCTGACGATCGAATTCAAGGTCAACCTGCTGTCGCCAGGCCGTGGCGATCGCTTCCTCTTCAGGGGCGAAATCACCAAGCCGGGATCGAACATCATCGTTGCGGACGGGCGCGGCTATGCGATCGGCGACGGACCGGCAAAGCTGATCGCTTCCATGACAAGCACCATGATGATCATCCGTGGCAGAGAGGGCATTTCGGGATGAAGTTTGAGCTGAAATCGGTCGCCGGCAAATCCATTCTCTTCGTGATGGCGGCGGAGGCCGAGTACGGTCCGTTCCTACGCTCCCGCTTCGAGCCGCTGATGACGGGGGTCGGTCCCGTCGAGGCGGCAATCATCCTCACCCGGGCGCTGGCGCAATTAGCGCAGGCCGATGAGTTGCCCGACCTCGTCGTTTCGCTCGGCTCGGCGGGCTCGGCAAAGCTCGAGCAGACCGAGGTCTATCAGGCCACCTCCGTATCCTATCGCGACATGGATGCATCGCCACTCGGTTTCGAGAAGGGGCGCACGCCGTTCCTCGATCTCCCTGCCACCATCGACCTGCCGCTTAGAATCCCAGGCATTCCGGAGGCAAGCCTGTCGACCGGCGGCAACGTCGTGTCCGGGCAGGCCTATAATGGTATCGCCGCCGATATGGTCGACATGGAGACCTTCGCAATCCTGCGCGCCTGCCAGGCTTACGAACTGCCGCTGATCGGCCTGCGCGGGATTTCCGACGGTGTCGAAGAGTTGCAGCACATTTCCGGCTGGACAGAATACCTGCATGTCATCGACCGCAAGCTTTCCTATGCCGTCGACAGCCTGTTTACGGCTCTGGAAGACGGCGTATTCTGGTTCTAACCCCTGCGGGATAGGGACAATCAGCACAATAAAATCCTCGGCCGGGGGATTTCGCGCATTGCAAGACCGGGTGCTTTTCATTAAAGGCTCGCCATGACCCAGACAGCACATCCAGACAGCGTCCTCATCGTCGATTTCGGCAGCCAGGTAACCCAGCTGATCGCACGCCGCGTGCGCGAAACGGGTGTCTACTGCGAGATCGTTCCCTTCCAGTCCGCCGAAGAAGGCTTCAAGCGCCTGCAGCCGAAAGCCGTGATCCTGTCCGGCAGCCCGGCCTCGACGGTTGATGAAGGCTCGCCCCGCGCGCCCCAGATCATCTTCGACAGCGGCCTGCCCGTTTTCGGCATCTGCTACGGCCAGCAGACGATGTGCATGCAGCTCGGCGGCAAGGTCGAGAGCGGTCATCACCGCGAATTCGGTCGCGCCTTCCTCGAAGTCGACGAAGACAACCAACTGTTCGAAGGCCTCTGGTCGAAGGGCTCCCGCCATCAGGTCTGGATGAGCCATGGCGACCGCGTGACGGCGCTGCCTGAAGGCTTCAAGGTCGTCGCGACTTCGCCGAACGCGCCTTACGCCTTCATCGCCGACGAGAAGCGCAAATATTATGGTGTGCAGTTCCACCCGGAAGTCGTGCACACGCCCGATGGCGCCAAGCTGATCGGCAACTTCATTCACAACATCGCCGGCATCAAAGGTGACTGGTCGATGTCGGCCTATCGCCAGAAGGCGGTCGAAGCGATCCGCGAGCAGGTCGGCGACAAGCGCGTCCTCTGCGCCCTTTCGGGCGGCGTCGACAGCTCGGTCGCAGCACTACTGATCCACGAAGCGATCGGCGACAAGCTCACGTGCGTGCTCGTCGACCACGGACTGATGCGCAAGGACGAGGCGGCCAACGTCGTCGCCATGTTCCGCGAACACTACAATCTGCACCTCATCCACGTCGACGCATCCGACAAGTTCATCGGCGAGCTCGAGGGTGTTTCCGATCCAGAGACCAAGCGCAAGATCATCGGTCGCCTGTTCATCGAGACCTTCGAGGAAGAGGCCAAGAAGCTCGGCGGCGCCGACTTCCTCGGCCAGGGCACGCTCTATCCTGATGTGATCGAAAGCGTTTCCTTCACCGGCGGACCGTCGGTGACGATCAAGTCGCACCACAATGTCGGCGGCCTTCCCGAGCGCATGAACATGCAGCTCGTCGAGCCGCTGCGCGAACTCTTCAAGGACGAAGTGCGCGTGCTTGGCAAGGAGCTCGGCCTGCCCGACTCGTTCATCGGCCGCCACCCCTTCCCGGGTCCGGGTCTCGCGATCCGCTGCCCGGGTGGCATCACCCGCGAAAAGCTGGAGATTCTCCGCGAAGCCGACGCCATCTATCTCGACGAGATCCGCAAGGCCGGCCTCTACGACGCCATCTGGCAGGCCTTCGCCGTGCTGCTGCCTGTCCAGACCGTCGGCGTCATGGGCGACGGCCGCACTTACGAGTTCGTCTGCGCGCTCCGCGCCGTGACGTCCGTCGACGGCATGACTGCGGATTTCTATCACTACGACATGGAATTCCTCGGCCGCGCCGCAACCCGCATCATCAACGAGGTGCGCGGCATCAATCGTGTCGTGTATGATGTGACCTCGAAACCGCCCGGCACCATCGAGTGGGAATGACTTGAGAGTCGCCTCAATCGAGGCGACGTCCATCAGAAATCAAGTGACTGCTGCACCGGCTTTGGCGGCGCCAGGCTAACGCCTTCGAGCTCCAACATCCTCTGCTTGGACGTTGAGCCGCCGGGCGCGGAGAAGCCTCCGATCTTGTTTCCGGCCGCTAGCACGCGATGGCAGGGGATGATCAAGGCGACCGGATTTTTCGCCATCGCCTGGCCGACGTCGCGGGCGGCCTCCGGCCCTACGCCGAGTTGTTTCGCAAGCGCACCGTAGGTGGTCGTGTGGCCCCAGCCGATCTGGCGGGCAGCATCGTAAACCTGCCTGAAGAAGGCATCCTGACCAGCGAGATCGACCTCCACGGTTGAGAAGTCCGTCGGCTCTCCGCTGAAATAGCGCTTCACTGCGGCAACAGCTTCGGCAACGGCAGCCGTCGGCTTCGCCGGCTCGGCGCCGGGAATGCGGCGAAGGAGCAATCGCTCGGTTGCCTCGGCACTCGACGTCGGCAGCTGAAACCGCGTAATGCCGACATCATTCCAGGCGATGCCGCAGAAGCCACCGCTCGTCTCGAAAATCAGATAGTGATGCATTGCCTGTTGCATGGGTCATTGCCTCCCTGCTGCTCTTCTCCGAAGATCGTGCCGTCGCGGCCCGAATTCAACCCGTTTCTTGCGTCGCACGAGCTTGCTCCGGCCGATCGCTCGCCCGTATGTTCTTTTTTTGTTCTTGCCATTTCAAAATCAAATGTTAGCAGGCATCTTTCGATTTCGCTTCGCCGAAGACGCGCCAACAACCATCGCGCTTCGCCAGAGAGAGTCTTTTCTTTGCGATATTGCCGGATCCGCAATCGCTCGACGAATGCGTGTCGATCCAGCAGTGGCTACAGCGGGAACACCTTCCCCTCGCATCGCCGCGTCCGCCGGCGGCCGTGCATGTCTCGCTCTATTGTGTCGGCAAGAGCGCCCGCATTCCCGAGGGGGGTCATCGCGGCGGCACGCCAGGCAGGAACGGCGATCGAGGCGTGTCAGTTCGAGCTCGTCTTCGACCATATCATCACCTTCCTGCTGCCGCAGGACAACGCGATCGTACTCGCCGGCAATGGCGGACGGGAACTGTTACGGCAACTGCATGTGCAAATCGCGATCGAGATACACCGGTTGGGCGCAGACGCCAATCTGAACCCGAACTTTCAACCTCACGCCACGCTCCTCTACGACAAGGACGTGGTGCCGCGGATCGCCCTGCAGAGGCCGGTCGTGATGGCTGCGCACGAATTCGTTCTGCTGCACAATCGCCGGGGTCAAGCAGGCTACGAAGAGCTCGGGCGCTGGCCGCTTCATGCGCGCGGATAACACCTTGCCTCCGGCTATCGAACTCGCTTAAAGCTCCTGCGACAAGGCATCAAGCGGAGAACGACATGAACACGTCCGAGATCATTATTGCCGGTGACACGGCGGGTATCGAGTGGCGTTTGCCGGTTCTTCATTTCAATGGCAGCGATCCCAAGGCACCGAAGGTCTACATTCAGGCGGCTCTCCACGCCAACGAGCTGCCGGGCACGGCGTTGGTTCACTTCCTGTGTGAAAGACTGCGCCAGTCGGAAAACGCCGGTCAGATCAAGAGCGACTTCATCGTCGTCCCGCATGCCAATCCGATCGGGGCGGCCCAGTCGCATTTCGGCGAACTTCAGGGCCGCTTCGATCTTGGATCGCGCACCAATTTCAACAGGGAGTTTCCGCTGATCTCGGTGAAGGATCGCGACGGGTTGCTTGAGGACCTCGAGCGCCGTTCGGCCGTCGAAAAACTGAAGCGCCAGCTGCTGCATATGGCGCTCGGCTGCGATCTGGTGATCGATCTGCATTGCGATGATGAATCCCTGCAATATGCCTATATCGACGAGGCATTCTGGCCGGAGGCGGCCGATCTGGCCTCTGCGATGGAGATGGAAGCCGTTCTTCTCTCCGATGGCGAGAGTTCCGCCTTCGAGGAGGCCGTCGGTTTTGCCTGGAAATACGAGACTCCAGAGAAACAATCGCGCCTGCCCGGCAAGCTGTCTGTCACCGTCGAGCTTCGCGGCCGGCGTGACGTCTATCCCGAGATGGCGAAGAAGGATGCCGAGGGATTGTGGAAATTCCTGGCAAGCCGCGGCGCAATCGATGCCCCGGTCTCGCTGCCCGCTTTCGATGGCCCCGCTGTCCCGCTCGACAATATCGAGGTGGTCCGCGCGCCGGAGGCCGGCACGGTTCTCTTCCAACGCAACATCGGCGAATGGGTTGGCGAAGGCGATGTGCTTGCCACGTTGATCACCCGCCCCGGCATGGCTGACGGCAGCATCGAGATTTGTGCACCACAGGCCGGCCTGATCGTGACGCGCAGCTCCGAACGGCTGGTTCGCCGCCGCGCCGACCTGATGAAGATTGCTTGCAAGACCGCCAGCAAGGCAACACGCAAGCCTGGAACGCTGGAGGACTAAGTGACCGTCACCATCTACGGCATCAAGAACTGCGACACCATGAAGAAGGCCCGAACCTGGCTGGAAGAGCATGACGTCGCCTACCAGTTCCATGACTACAAGGCTGTCGGGATCGATCGCGCGCATCTGCAGGCCTGGACGAAGGAAGCCGGGTGGGAAACGGTGCTCAACCGAACAGGCACGACCTTTCGGAAGCTGCCCGAGGCCGAGCGCGAAAATCTCGACGAGGGCAAGGCGATCTCGCTGATGCTGGAGCAGCCATCGATGATCAAGCGGCCGGTTGTCGAGGCAGACGGCAAGTTGCTCATCGGCTTCAAGCCCGAGATCTACGGCAGCTTCTTCAAGGCCTGATCGATGTCGAAAACCACACGCGCCACGCAGGTTCTGAGCCAAGCCGGAATTGCCTTCACGGTCCATACCTACGACTATGATCCGAATGCGGAGCGCGTTGGCCTGCAGGCGGCAGAAGCGCTTGGCGAGGAGCCGCATCGCGTGTTAAAGACGCTGATGGCGGAGGTCGACGGCAAAGCGGTCTGCGTCGTCGTGCCGTCGGATCGTGAAGTCAGCATGAAGAAGCTCGCAAGCGCCTTCGGCGGAAAGTCCGCCAACATGATGAAGCCCGCCCATGCCGAGCGCCTGACAGGCTACCACGTCGGCGGCATCAGCCCGTTCGGCCAGAAGAAGCTCGTCCCGACAGCAATCGAGGAAACAGCGCTGACGGAGGCGCAGGTCTACATCAACGGCGGGCAACGCGGCCTGCAGGTTCGGCTGGACCCGAAGGACGCGTTGAAGACGCTGAAGGCTGCCGCCGCGCCCCTCATTGCCTGATCTCAGCTGAAGCGTGACAGCAGCGAGGTCAGCGTCGCGACGTCGACCTCGCTCAGCTTGGCGCCGAAGTTTTCCTCGATGGCTCTGGCATAGACCTTCCACATGCGCTTCTGCAGCGCGCGTCCCTCCTCGGTAATGACTACCCACTGCCCGCGCCCGTCCTGATCGAAGCTCTGGCGCTGCACCAGCCCTGCCTTCTCGAGGCGGTCGATCAGTCGCGAAAGATTGTATTGGGCTAGCAACGTTCGTTCTTCGATCTCGAATGGCCGCAACTTGCCCTGCGGCGACCGCACCAGTTCCCAGAGCACGTCGTACCAGCCGAGCGCTGGGTGCCCGGCCTGCTTGAGATCCGCTTCGATCTGACCGAGCAGTCGCTGCTGCGCGCGCATCAGCCCGATCCAGGCATCGATCACCGCATCGGAGGGCGTGGCTCTATTCGTCTTTTCACTCATGCATGTATTTACATCTATCTTGAATCTGGCGCAACAGCTATTACATGCAATTGCATCTACAATGGAGATTGCCACGATGGATCATTTGCCACCTCAAGTATCCGGTTCCGCTCTGCTGCTCGTCAGCCACCACCTTTGCCCCTACGTACAGCGCGCCGCGATCGCGCTTGCGGAAAAAGGAGTGCCGTTCGAGCGCGTGAATATCGACCTCGCGGACAAACCGCGCTGGTTCCTTGAGGTCTCGCCGCTCGGCAAGGTGCCTCTGCTTTGCATTCGCCTCAGCGACGGCAGTCAGGACGTGCTCTTTGAAAGCAGCGTAATCTGTGAATACCTGGAGGAGACGCAGGACGGCCGCCGCCTTCATCCATCCGACCCGCTGACACGCGCCCGCCACCGCGGCTGGATGGAGTTCGGCTCTTCGATCCTCTCCGATCTCTGGGTCTACGAAACGACGCAGGATCGCGCGCAGCTGGAGGCGAAGCGGCAGGTGCTCGCATCAAAGTTCGCCACCATCGAGGCGGAACTGAAGGATGGCCCCTACTTTGCGGGCGTGGACTTCAGCCTGGTCGATGCCGTGTTTGCGCCGATCTTTCGCTACTTCGACGTCTTCGACGCCATCGGCGGCAGCGGCATTTTTGCCGGCCTGCCCCGCGTCCAGGCCTGGCGGACAGCGCTGTCCGAGAGACCGAGCGTGAAGGCCGCCGTCGGACCTGACTATGCCGACCGGCTGATGGCCTTCCTGAAGCGCCACGACGCGGTGCTGTTGCAGCAGCCATCCGTTTCGGCGGCCTAATCCCGCGTGTGGGCCGATGGCGGCAAAGAGCTGCCATCGGTCGACAAGCGAGCTTCAATTTCGCCGTAAAGGGGTCTAAGTCTACCGGCCAATCCGTTTTGTTCGAGGAGTGACCGATCATGAATTTCATGCCGCAAAGCCAGACCTCCGTGGATCCCGTAAAGCTTGAGAAACTGGCGGAGGTGGCCGTCAAGGTCGGGCTGCAGCTGCAGACGGGCCAGGATCTCGTGATCACGGCCCCGGTCGTCGCCCTGCCCCTCGTGCGCCTGATTACCCAGCATGCCTATATGGCAGGTGCCGGGCTGGTGTCAGCGTTCTATTCGGACGAGGATTCGACGCTGGCGCGCTACCGATATGGCAGTGATCAGAGCTTCGATCGCGCCTCCGACTGGCTCTACGACGGCATGGCCAAGGCCTATGCCAAAGGCACTGCACGCCTTGCGGTTTCTGGCGACAATCCGATGCTGCTTTCGGAACAGGATCCGGCAAAGGTCGGCCGTGCCAATCGGGCGAACTCGGCGGCCTACAAGCCGGCGCTGGAAAAGATCTCGAATTTCGACATCAATTGGAACATCGTCTCCTACCCCAACCCGTCCTGGGCAGCGCTCGTCTTCCCTGACGATCCGGAAGCAATCGCCGTTGCCAAGCTCGCCAAGGCGATCTTCGCGGCGTCGCGCGTCGATGTCGAAGACCCGATTGCGGCCTGGGCCGAGCACAATGCCAATCTCGCCAAACGCTCGCACTGGCTGAATGGCGAGCGCTTCGCCTCGCTGCACTTCAGGGGACCTGGCACCGATCTGACGGTCGGTCTTGCCGACGGTCACGAGTGGCACGGCGGCTCGTCGACGGCCAAGAACGGCATTACCTGCAATCCGAACATTCCGACCGAGGAAGTCTTCACGACCCCGCATGCGTTGCGCGTCGAAGGCCATGTTTCGAGCACCAAGCCGCTGTCCCATCAGGGCACGCTGATCGACAACATCCGGGTTCGCTTCGAAGGCGGCCGGATCGTCGAAGCGAAGGCTTCGCGTGGCGAGGAAGTGCTGAGCAAGGTGCTGGATACCGATGAGGGCGCGCGCCGCTTGGGCGAAGTGGCGCTGGTGCCGCATTCCTCGCCGATCTCGGCCAGCGGCATTCTCTTCTACAACACGCTGTTCGACGAGAACGCGTCGTGCCACATCGCGCTCGGCCAGTGCTATTCGAAGTGCTTCGTCAACGGCGCAAGCCTGACGCAGGAGCAGATCAAGGCGCAAGGCGGCAACTCGAGCCTGATCCACATCGACTGGATGATCGGCTCCGGCCAGGTCGATATCGACGGCATCAAGCCGGACGGCTCGCGGGTTCCGGTGATGCGTCAGGGCGAGTGGGCCTGACCGACATCGTGCGCTGACTGAGCCAGACGCTCGCGAGCACCATCGCGAAGCCGAAGAGCTGCGCGGGCGTCAGGCTTTGCCCGAGAGCCAGCCAACCGATAAGGGTGGCGGTGACCGGGCTCAGGAAGCCCAACGAGGCCGCAGCTGACGGTTCGATACGCGCGAGCCCCCGGAACCACAGCAAATAGGTGAACGCTGCGCCGATCAGGCCAAGATAGGCGATGCCCAGCACATTGGCCGCGGTCGGCACCGGCAGTGTGGGTTCGACGAAGAAGGCGACGGGCGCGAGCAGGATGCCGCCGGCCGTGAGTTGCCATGCGGTAAAGGCCAGATTCGAAACCGGCGGAACCCAACGTCGCGTCAGCACCGTGCCGAATGCCATCGAAACCGCCCCCGCAATGCCGGCGGCAACGCCGATCGGTTCGAGCGCCGCATTGGGTGTGAGCACGAGAAGTGCCACACCTGTCATCCCGACCACGCCGGCCCCAACGGCAACGGCGTGGATCGGCCGGCCGAGGAAGATGCGCGACAGCAGGATGACGATGAGCGGCTGAATGGCTCCGACGGTCGCGGCAACACCGCCCGGCAGACGATAGGCCGACACGAACAGCATTGCCCAGAAGAACGAGAAATTCAGGCCGCCGAGCACGAAGGCGCGAAGCCACCAGATTCCCTGCGGCAGCTGCCGGACGATCGCAAGCAGCAGAAGCCCGGCCGGCAGAGCCCGCAGGAAGGCGACCGTCAGCGGATATCCGTGCGGAAGAAAGGATGTCGTGACGAAATAGGTGCTGCCCCAGATCGTCGGAGCCAACGCCGTGATCAGCACCTCGGAAAGCGGTGCTTGAGTTTTCTTCATCTCAAGAATCTCTACATCAAGATAAATACAATGTAGCGCCATTTATCTTGACGTCAAGATACTCGATGATAACAGTCTTCGCAGAAGAACGGGCTGACCGATGGATCGCGTCGACAAGATACTTGCGCAATGGAAAAACGAGCGCCCCGACCTCGATACCGAGGCGATGGGCATCATGGGGCGACTGAAGCGGCTGACGACGCACCTCGCCCGCGAGGTCGACCAGGTGCTGCAGCAGCAGGGGCTCTCCTCCTCGTCCTTCGATGTGCTGGCAACCCTCAGGCGTTCAGGCGCGCCATATCGGCTCTCCCCCGGCGATTTGCTCTCCATGACGATGGTCAGTTCCGGCACCATGACCAACCGGATCGACCAGTTGGAGAAAGCGGGCCTGGTCGAGCGCGTTCTCAATCCGGATGATCGGCGAAGTGTTCTCATCGCCCTGACCGAAGCCGGATTTGCCGCCGTGGAAAGTGCCGTCGGCCTCCACGTCGCCAATCAGCAACGCTTGACGCAGGGTTTCAGCGCGGAGGAGAAGGCCCAGCTCGACGCCCTGCTGCGCAAGTTTCTGGCGACATTCGAGTAGCCGGGCCAGCGGCCCTCCTCGTGTGTGCCGTGGCATCGACGGACGGCAGCCTCCCTGTCTTTGGCCTCAGATGTGCAGGTCAACCCAGATGGCGGCATGATCCGACGCCGCGTGTTTCGGCTCGGTGAGTTCCGGATAGGTCTCCCAGCGTTTCGGCCGGCTTCCGGGCCAGGCGCCCTTGCGGAAGACACCGCCTCGCTCGACCTTGTCAAAAAGCTTCGGCGACAGGAACAGGTAGTCGATCTTGTTTCCGGCGTTGCCAAGACCGAAGGTCCCAGGAAAGCCGCCGTCATCGAACGCGGGATGCGTAAAGGCATCCTTCAACGTGCTCTCCTTCAACGGCGCCAGCGGGGCGCTATCCGGCGTGTCGTTGAGGTCGCCGATCAGTGCGATGTGGTCGAATCCTTCCGCGAGACGCTTCTCGTAGATCTCGCGCGCCCGCTGCGCTTGCGCGTGCCGGCGAGCATCGGAGGACTGAGCGCTGCCGAAACCCTTGCTCTTGAAATGATTGACCATGACAAGCAGCGTCGTTCCCCCGGGCGTCGTCACGTAATATTCGGGGCAATCGCGCGAGAAGATCGGGTTGCTTGCCGCGTCCCTGTCATCGACGTGGCTGCGCATGATGTCGAGCGCTAAACCCTTTCGGGTCATCAGCCCGACATCGATGCCCCGCTCGTCATTTCCGTCGATCACCATGACCTGCGTGAAGGGGTTGCCGCCAACGGCCGGCAGCACCTGGGTGTTGAAAGCGGTGAGCACAGGCCGACTCTCGACTTCAACGATGCCGAGAATATCGGCCTCGAGATCACTCATGACGCGCGCCGTGTTCTGCATGGCGATCTCGTTGATCGGCTCGTCACGCAATTCCAGCGATCCGACCCAGTCGATGCGACCGTTGGCGGTGATGACCACGCCGCCGGCTCTCGGCCGTTTCAGAAGACTGCCCCTGTTGCGCCGAAGAATGACGAAGGGACCCGTATCACTCTCCTCCATGCCGAGCTCGATGATCAGCGTGGCCATGCGCGCCTTGTCGGCTTCGCTGTAGGTCACCTGCCCCAGCAATTTCTCCAGTTCGGCAAAGCGGTCGAGAACAACCCGGCCGTCGGCCCAGGTTTCCAGGTTCATCGCCTTTGCGCGGTCGAACAGGTTTTCGACATTGAAGGATGCAAGTCTCATGTCACGTCCTCCCGTTTATCGGGGATAATGACACGTATATGTTGCATTTCAATGATGTCGCCCAGGATTGGGTCGTCAGCACCTATCTAGAAGAGAGTGCCTTGCTTTGGCGGCGCCTGCTCATCCTGTGGTTTTTGTGCTCGTTTCTTCGGCGTGGATGAAGACGGGAGCCCCTCGGTGGTCACCGCGCCGACGCGACCATCCGCGAATTGGATTGAGATACCCGAGCCTGCGGACAACATTGCAGCCTGTGACACCGGCCTATTCTCATCGTCCCGGATAACTGCAAAGCCGCGCTTCAAGACATTCTCGTAGGACAACGACTGCAGCACGCGATACTGCGCCGCGACCTCGCCGCGTGCCCGCGTCAGCTGATGCGCCACCGCTGTGTCGGCGTGACGCGATAGATTGGCGAGACGGTCGCGCAGCCGCGATGTCTGCGTCTTCAGACGAGCCGGCAATGTCGCAAAAATAGCATCCGCACGACTGACTGGAGCTCTGGAACGCTCGATAAAACGCTCGATCGTGCGCTCCGCACGCGTGATCCGTTCGTTGAGATACTGGCGGCGCTCGGTGATGCGGTTCGAGAGGACATCGGGCCGCAAATGCGCCGCCGTTCGCTCGAAGCTGCGGCGCTTGTTGATCGTGTTGAGTTCGAGGCCGCGGCCGAGACCGGCGGCAGCCTCGTCGAACCGGCGACGCGGCAGCGCCAAGAGCTGATCCAGCGACGGCAGCGCGCGGACCAGCGCCCGGACGGACTGGCGATGGTGATCCATGCGGCGGCTCATGCAACCCTGTAGGCGGGCGCCAAGAGCGGCCGTCTGCGCCTCCAGTTCGGCCTTCACGGGAACGGCCATTTCAGCCGCACCGGTCGGGGTCGGTGCACGCACATCGGCAGCGTAGTCGATCAGCGTCCAATCCGTTTCGTGGCCGACCGCAGAGATCAGCGGAATCTGGCTTTCGGCCGTCGCGCGAACGACGATTTCGTCATTGAAGCTCCAGAGATCCTCGAGGCTGCCGCCGCCACGCGCGACGATCAGGACATCAGGGCGGGGCATGTCCCCACGCGTCTCGAAGCTATTGAAGCCTCGGATGGCATTGGCGACTTCCTCGCCCGAGCCTTCGCCCTGCACCTTTACCGGCCAGACAATGACATGAACCGGGAAGCGATCGGAGATGCGGTGGAGAATGTCGCGAATGACGGCGCCTGTGGGCGACGTCACGACACCGATCACCTTTGGCATGAAGGGAAGCCGCCGCTTGCGGGACGGGTCGAACAGGCCCTCGGCGCCAAGCCGGCGCTTGCGCTCTTCGATCAGCGCCATCAGCGCGCCGGCGCCGGCCGGCTCCAGCGTCTCGATGACGATCTGATATTTCGATGAACCCGGGAAGGTCGTGATCTTACCGGTGGCGATTACCTCCATCCCTTCCTCGGGACGGAATTTCAGCCTTGAGAAGTTGCCCTTCCAGACGACGGCATCGATACGGGCACGGTCATCCTTCAAGGAAAAATAGGCGTGACCGGAAGAGTGCGGGCCCCGGTATCCTGAAATTTCGCCGCGCACGCGCACCTGGTCGAAGGCTGTCTCGACCGTGCGCTTGATCGAGCCGGACAGCTCCGAAACCGAGTACTCGGTAAGATTGCTCGGCGAATCATTCTCGAAGACGTTGCTCATGATCCTGTTCTAGCCGATGAGGCGGCAAAGAGCAGCCTCCAAAGGGGGATGATTTTATGCGCTCTTCCGTAGCCAAAGCCGGCGGCACCCTTATTTTTCGTTCAGCATCAACAGCTTAGATCGGCCGAACCGGAAAGCAGGCGAATCGATCACCTCTCCGTTTCCCCCGGCAATCCTTGCGGAGCGAAGATCGGACAACCGATAAGAGGAGTTTTCCATGTCCGACCGTTTCGCCTCCCATGGCCCTTCGCTCACCGGTCCCGCGAGCGCCGGTTTCGCCATCATCCCCAATGACAGTCTTGACCTCGTTGAGATCACGAGGGCAGTCTATGTCGGCATCGGTGGAGACCTTGTCGTGACCGTGGCGTCTGGGCAGGCGCTCACCTTTGCTTCGGTTCCAGACGGCTCGGTCCTGCCACTTCGAATCTCTCGGGTCCACGCCACCGGCACCACGGCAGAGAGCATTCTTGGGCTGACCTCGCTTGCCTTTGTGCTGCAGGCCGGAATCGTGCCGGTTGCAACCACTGGGGAAAAAGGTAATAAGCCGCGAGATTAATTGTTCGGTAAGATGGACACGCCTATGCTGCCGCGACTCAGGAGAGGCTGATGATCGCTCTGACGACCACAACACTTGGTTTCGCTACCGCGCCAATGCGCTCGATCTTTTCGATGGTGTTGGTCGGCTGCCTCATCTGCGTCGCCTATGCTGGTGCGGCCTGGGTCTCATCCACATCCATTCTTGATCTTGCGGCCGCCATCGTCTGCTATGACGCTGGTCTCATGATCTGCCTGCTTGGCCTCTACGCCTTCGATCGCAGCCGGGACCGCCGACGCTTCATCTAGGCCTTACGAGCCGGTGGGCATGTAACGGAAGAGCCGGATGGGCGCGCCCCCGGGCGTCGGTATGGATTGCAGGTAAGCCGGAACGACGCCCTTCGCCAGTTGCGCATAGAGGCCGTCCGGCTTCATTTTCGTAAGCTCCCTGGTCTGCGGATTGTCGGCGCAATAGGCAAGGACCGTAACCCCGACCCCCTTCAGGAAGGCCTCGGCTTCCTGCGGTTCTGCCAGGCCAATATGTATTTCCGTCAGCATGCCGCCCTGGTTTCGATGATACGGCGCCGCCAGTATGCGATTGCCGGTAAAGCGAAGGATCGACACACCGACGTCCGACGGCGCGACCACCAGGCCGGCCGGCAAATCGGCCAAAGGCGCGATCGACGACTTCGACGAGCAGGACGGTTTTGCCGGTGCGGTCTGCAGGATGCTTTCACCATTCCCCATCTGCATGCCGATAAGCCCCCCCGCTAACCCCCACACCGCCGCCACGCTTAAGAGAACCGTGGAAAGGTAGCAAAAGGCGGCCGCGACATCTTCGCTGTCACTGGCCGATAACCGGCGCATGTCGATGATCAGCAATGTCAGCGGCAGGATTGCAAGAAGATTGGAAAACGCGGTGCCGCGCACTTGCACCGCGGCGATTGTCCAACTGACGGCGAGAAGGGACAGCAGAACAAGATGGACCCGCACGCGATCGCCGTAAGCGAGGCGGAACACGCAGACGGCAAGCGCAAAAGCCCCAGTCGAATAGTAGAAGCCAAGCGTAAAAGGGTCCTGCCAATTGGCGCCAAGGATCGACTGTGCCTCCTGCACGCGGTCCAACCAGAGCTCGACAAGAAGCGGATCGAGGTCGGCCAGCGGACTATGAAGGCACTGCGGAGCGATCGTGACGGCGGAGACGAGCACGACCGCGCCGATCCCGCCGACGGCCGCAAATCGCAGCAGTCGGCTCCGTCCGCTCGCGAACGTGGCGGCAAAGAGCAACAGCCCGCCGCCGATGGCCGCAAGACTGTAATAGCCGAGCGACAGGTTATCGCAGGTCACGGCCGAATAAAGCCTTGGCGGAACGGTTCCGACGAAAAGCAGGCTGATGGACAGAGCCAGGGCGAGCCCGAAAGCCTTGGCAGCGCGCGCGAACGGCTCGCCTTCCCAAGCCCACGAAACGGCGACGACAACGCATACCACCGCCACGAACGGCGTCGTTTCGGCCCCAATCGCGATCGCCATCGCGGCCGCCAGCCCGGCGACGGCGTAGCTGAGCGGCCGATGGTTTTCGTCGAGCAACATCGCCGTCATGATGGCGACCAGTGCAAACTGGACGTTATGGTGGTCGATGGCGCCCGGCAGAAAGCGGTTGTTCGGAACCAGGAGCAGAGCGGTGAGCCCCAAGGCGACATGCATGCCGAACGTGCCGCCGATGCGGCGGCCGGCAAGTCCCATGGCCCACAGGCTCGGAACGATCAGCGACAGCGGCCAGACGGCCAGCGCAACCGCCTCTGCCCGCTCTTGCGGGAAAAAGAAGCCGAAAAACCGGATCAGCGTCGCGATCGGAAGGTCGATCAGCCGGGACCAGTGCATCAGCGTACCATCACCGAGTCCCATGCGGTATTGCATGAGGTCGAACCAGCCCTGCCCGTTCAGGAAATCACGCACTTCGACAAGCCGCATGCCGTCATCATTATCGGCGCCGACATAGTCGGTCGCGCTAGGCAGCTTCAGAGCGAGGATCGCGGCAATAAGGACAGCGCTGTAAAAAAGCACCGATGGCCATAACCGGGTCATCATGGCGCGCAGCTTGGCGATCGGCGATGCCGATGTGGAACCAGGGATCATCTGGGCTACATTCGTCATGAAGCGGATCTCACCGTTTGAGTGCCAAGATCCTACCGTTCGCCGGTCAAGAAACCGTAAAAGTCCTGCTCACGCGCAGTTTTCGCCGGCTCCATAGCCACTTGTTAACGCGCGCCGTCTATTCTTGCCGAGATTTCTTCGCCGCGGGTGTGATCATGACCGGATCGCGTATCGACAATCTGAATATTGCCGTGCTCCTGCCCTGCTACAACGAGGCCTCGACGATCGGCGCCGTTGTCCGGGGATTCAAGTCTGCGTTGCCGGGCGCCCCCATCCACGTCTACGACAACAACTCCACGGATGGCACGGCACTCCACGCGATGCTTGCCGGTGCCCACGTGGTGCGCGAACGTCGGCAGGGCAAAGGCCACGTTGTCCGGCGCATGTTCGCCGACATCGACGCCGACATCTACATCATGGCCGATGGCGACGGCACCTACTCGCCCGACGATGCTGAGGAACTGATCCGCACCCTGCTGACGGAGCGCGCCGACATGGTCGTCGGCACACGGCGCGGCGTCCATTCGGATGCCGGCAGGCAGGGGCATGCCTTCGGCAACAAGATCTTCAACATGATGTACCGGACGATCTTCGGTACCGATTTCACCGATATCTTCTCGGGCTACCGCGTCTTCTCGCGACGCTTCGTCAAGAGTTTCCCTGCCGTCTCGGGAGGCTTCGAGATCGAAACGGAAATGTCCGTGCATGCGTCGCGTCTGAAGCTGCCTGTCAGCGAGCTGGAACTGGATTACGGCCGTCGGCCGGAAGGTTCTCACTCGAAGCTTTCGACCTTCAAGGATGGCGCCAAGATCCTCTGGATGTTCGCGATGCTGATGAAGGAAACGCGGCCCTTCGTGTTCTTTGGCATCATCAGCGCGATTTTTATGTCAGCGAGTCTCGGATTCATGACGCCCGTCCTCTTCGAGTATTTTGAAACGGGTCTCGTCAGCCGAATGCCGACATGGGTCCTGTCTATGGCACTGATCATGGTGTCGTTCATGATGTTTACCGCCGGCGTGATCCTCGATTCCGTTTCGCGCGCCCGCGCAGAGCAGCTTCGCATCCACTATATGAGCCTTATGGCTCCGCGCCCGCGCGAGCAGACACCCTTGCTGGCTGATGATCTCGACGATTATCATCAACAGTCGGCCAAGATCAGCACCAGATGAAGAAGCTGCTCCGCTTCGGGATTGCTGGCGGCCTTGGCTTTATGGTCGATGCGGGCGTTCTTGCGCTCTTGCTGCATATCACGCCGCTTGGCCCATTCATTGCTCGCGTGATCGCGATCGCTCTGGCAATGGCAGCGACGTGGATCTTCAACAGAACTTTCACCTTCGATCGCTCGGGACACTCGCTCGCCGTCGAGGGATTTCGCTACGGCTCCGTCGGGGTGACGGCGGCGCTGGTGAACTATGGGCTTTATTCGGCGCTGCTGCTGCGGCTACCTGACTTGCAGCCACTCGCGGCGATGGTTCTTTCCACCGCCGCGTCCACGGTCTTCAGCTTCGTCGGCTATTCCCGCTTCGTTTTTCGAGGCGACTGAGCTCAGACGGGCTCCCAGCCGTCCTTCTCGCTGGCGCGGTAGATCGCATCGATGAACTTCTGGCTGAGCTTCGAGCTCTCCAGCGTCACCACCTCTTCATTCTCACCCTTGGCAGCGCGCGCAAAGGCCTCGGCTTCGCGCTTGTACTGGCGGCTGTCGGGGAAGCGGAAGATCGTTGATTCATTGTGGCTGCGGTTGGTGAGTTCGATCTCCTCGGCGCCCCAGCGGTCAGCATTGAACGGTGACTTCACCTCGATGAAGCCGTCGGTGCCATGGAAAACCATGACCTGGCGGTTCGCCATCTGGGTAGCGATATAGAAGGTCAGTTCAAAATCGCCGAAATCGGCCTTGACGCTGGAATAGATGTCGGTGCCGAATTCCGGGTCGCGGCGGGTGACGGCCTGGACGCGCAGCGGCTCCTTGCCGGTGGAAAAGCGTGTGCCGATCGTCGGATAGACGCCGATATCAGGCAGCGCGCCGCCGCCGAGTTCGGGAATGTTGCGCATGTTGCCGGGGTCGCGGTTGAAATAGGTGAAGGCGCCCTGAACATGCAGGAGTGTGCCAATCGCGCCGTCCGTTATCAGCGAGCGAACCTTCCGCCAGACCGGTGCGTAGGTGACCATGTAGGCTTCGGTGATGAGAACCTTGTTGCGGTCGCGGGCGGCAATCAGGCTGTCGATCTCGTCTGCCTTGAGCGCGATCGGCTTTTCGCAGAGCACGTGCTTGCCGGCATCGGCGGCCTTGATCGTCCACTCGACGTGCTGCGAGGTTGGCAGCGGAATATAGACGGCATCGATCTTGTCGGAAGCGAGCATCTCCTCGTAGGAGCCGAAGGCGTGCGGAACGGAAAAACGATCCGCCATCTCGCGAGCCCTCGCCAGATCGCGGCTCGCAACGGCCGTCACGACGCAGTTTTCCGCATCCTGAATGGCGGGTACGACGAGTTCACGGCCGATCTTTGCGGTCGAAAGAATACCAAAACGCAGCATAGCCTGGGTCCTCCTGGTTCGATTTTTGCGCACCTTAGTAAGCCGGCCACGGCGGCGCAATGGCGCGATCACAAATCGCGGAGTTGGTTTCCATTCGTTCGAAGCCACGCTAGGTTAGACTTCGGCGGTGTTCTGCCGCGTCAACGATTTCAATCAATCCTGCACTTTAGGAGAGCGCTATGGATATGCGCCGTCTTGGAAAAACCGGCCTTTCGATCGCCCCGATCGTCTTGGGCGGCAACGTCTTCAGCTGGACCGCCGACGAGAAGACGTCCTTCGATATTCTCGATGCCTTCTTCGACGCGGGCTTCAACACGATCGACACGGCCGACGTCTATGGAGCGTGGGTGCCGGGCAACAAGGGCGGCGAGTCTGAGGAGATCATCGGCAAGTGGCTGAAGCGCGGCAAGGTGTCCCGCCACAAGGCTGTCGTCGTCACCAAGGTCGGCTCCGACATGGGTCAGGGCAAGACGCTGAAGGAAACCTATATCCTGAAGGCGGTTGAGGATTCGCTGCGCCGGCTGCAGACCGACTATATCGACCTCTATCTCTCGCATTGGCCGGACGAGAACACGCCCTATGAGGAGACGCTCGGCGCCTTCGCCAAGCTGAAGCAGCAGGGCAAGATCCGCGCGATCGGCTGCTCCAATCTCGACGCCACGCAGCTTCAGGCGTCCTTCGATGCCGCCGAGAGGGCCGGCGTGCCGCGCTACGATGTCATCCAGCCGGAATACAATCTCTATGCACGCGCGAGCTTCGAGGGACCGCTGGCTGATCTCTGCGTCAAGGAAGATATCGGCGTCATCACCTATTTCAGCCTTGCCGCCGGCTTTCTCTCCGGAAAGTATCGCACGAAGGCCGATACGGAAGGCCGCGCCCGCGAAGGCCGGGTGGCGCAATATCTCGACGACAAGGGACTGCGCATTTTGGCAGCGCTCGACAAGGTCGTGGCGGAAACCGGCGCCAAGCCGGCAGAGATCGCGCTTGCCTGGCTGCTCAGAAAGAAGGGCGTGACGGCGCCGATCGCCAGTGCTACCAGCCTGTCGCAGCTTCAGAGCTTGACCAAGTCAGCGACGCTTTCACTCTCCGATGACGCGATGGCGCTGCTCGACAGGGCCGGCGCCGCCTGACGGGAGGGACCGATGACCGTGACGATCCGCGATGCGAAGCCCGAGGACGAAGCGCGCTGGCGCGAGCTTTGGGCCGGCTATCTCGCCTTCTACGAGGTCACGGTCGATCCTGACATCACCGATGCGACATGGCGCCGGGTCTTCGATCCGGCGTCTGCGATCTTCATGCGTGTCGCCGAGGTGGACGGCAAGATGATGGGTTTCACCCTCAGCCTGACGCATGAGGGCACCTGGATCCGTGGCAAGGACTGCTATCTCGAAGACCTCTTCGTCGATCCGGCCGCACGCGGAAAGGGTGCGGGCCGCGCCTTGATGGACGATCTCGTTTCGCTCTGCAAGAAGAACGGCTGGTCGCGGCTCTACTGGCACACCAGCGAACAGAACAAGACGGCGCGGGCGCTCTACGACAGCTATGTCGAGAACGACGGGCACATCCGCTACCGCATTAATTTCTGAGCGGCGGGAAGCCCTCATACAAGCCGGCGTGGCTGCCCTCCCAGTTCCCCATGCCCGGCTTCGTCAGGATGCCGCGTGGCCTCACATAGCTCTGGATGACCCGGCGCGGGCGTTCGTGCCATTGGATGTTGAAGGCCCAGAGCTTCGGGAAGAAGCAGAGCGAGGCATAGGGCAGATGATCGTGGATCCACCATGCCAGCCTCTGCCAGTCCTCTTCGTTGCTGTAGTTGTCGACCATCCACGGGACGACGACACAGGCGGTGGCACCCATGCAGCCATCGAAATCGCGCAGGTCCCAGATGTGATCGGCGGCCGTCGCGGCATTTAACGAGCAGTTGAGGTTGTTGCGGTTGCCGAACTGGTTGACCTCAGGCGAGCGATAGCCGGAACGGATGTGCAGCCGGCCGAACGTCGCCTGCAGCGGTTCCAGCAACTCCTCGCAGAGCCGCCTTCCCGCTTCGATCGCCAGATCGGGATTTTCGGGGATATTCGGAATGCGATAGAAATCGGCGATTTCGGAATGCAGGAAATCACGGAGGAAGAAATTCTTCGAAAGGCGCGCACGCCCGAGTTCCTCCAGGCCCTTCATCGATCCAGGTTTCTTCACGAAAAGCTCCCGTTGGTTGAACGTCTCACTCTGCCTCCCCCGGCGATCAACGCAACCCGAAAACGACCGGAACAATTAGCTACCTCTTGTCTTTCCCTAGCGTCCGTAGCTCCCCACCAAGGAAGCGCGGATCCCCCACACCCAGGAAGGTAGAGACAATGGCCAAAGAAAAGACCCTCGACGATCTATTCTACGATACGCTCAAGGACATCTATTTTGCCGAGCGGCAAATCCTGCGCACCCTGCCGAAAATGGCGCGGGCGGCTCAATCGCAAGAGCTGAAGGCCGGCTTCGAAAAGCATCGCGAGCAGACCGAGGGACATGTCGAGCGCCTGCAGCAGGTCTTTGACCTCGTCGGCAAGCGCGCCCAGGGCAAGACCTGCGAGGCGATCCAGGGCATCATTGCCGAGGGCGAAGAGATCATCGATGAGTTCAAGGGCTCGCCGGCTATCGATGCCGGTCTCATCTCCTCTGCGCAGGCAGTGGAGCACTACGAGATCGCCCGCTACGGCACGCTGAAGACCTGGGCGCAGACCCTCGGCAAGAAGGACGTCGTTGCCCTGCTCGACAAGACGCTGCAGGAAGAAGCGGCAACCGACAAGACATTGTCGAAGCTGGCCATGACGGCTGCCAACCAGAAGGCCGCGGCCTGACCGTCGATCCGGCGGGATGCCCAACGGCATCCCTCCGCTTCACCCGACATAACGGAAGAAGTCGATGAAGGCACGCAGAGCTGGCCGCATCTGGCGCCGGCTCGGATAGTAGATGAATGGCCCCGGATAGGGCGAACACCAGTCCTCCAGCACACGGACGAGCTTGCCGCTTGCCAGTTCGTGCTCGACGCGCAGGTCGAACAGATAGGCGAGCCCCACGCCATTCAGCGCCGCGATCAATCCCAGCCTGTCCTCACTGACGATCAAGGGACCATCGACTCCCACAACCAGCTCCTGGCCGTCCTTTTCGAATTCCCAGCGATAGATCGTGCCGTTTGTAAAACGCCGCTTGATGCAGCGGTGGTGAACCAGATCGGAGGGATGCAAGGGTTTCGGGTGCCGCTCAAAATAGTCGGGAGAACCCGCAATCACCGTGGTCAGATTCGGCGAGGCCCGCACGGCGATCATGTCCGCCTCGAGGCTCTCCTCCAGGCGAATGCCGGCGTCGAAACCTTCCCGAACGATATCGGTGAACCCATCCTCATTGGCGATTTCGAGCGTGATATCAGGATA
>Ga0207426_1001019_pt1 | contig 27036 bp, 26 predicted proteins | sample AraplaMF_Cvi_mMS_FD_184265 | JGI IMG/M metagenome (GOLD analysis project Ga0207426, IMG submission 184265) | Arabidopsis root microbial communities from the University of North Carolina, USA - plate scrape MF_Cvi_mMS (SPAdes) (version 2) | ecosystem: Host-associated > Plants > Roots > Endosphere... | reverse complement strand
CGCAGCGGTTGTCGTCGATATCACCGAACGCAAGCGGGCCCAGGAGGTTGAACGCCGGCTTGCCGCGATCATTGCTTCGTCCGACGATGCCATTCTCGGCACCGACCTGAACATGAGGATCACGAGCTGGAATATCGGAGCGGAGAAGCTCTACGGCTATTCCTCTGAGGAAGCGATCGGCCGATCGGTCATCATTCTGGTTCCGGATGACAGGATTGAAGAGGAGCCTGCGATCATCAGGCAGGTCAGTGCCGGCCGGAAGGTAGAGCCTTATGAGACCAAGCGCCGCCGCAAGGATGGCGGCCTTGTCGACGTCCTGCTCAGCGTTTCGCCTATTTTCGACGCCTATGGCAGGATTGTCGGGGCCTCAAAAATAGCGCACGACATCAGCGCCCGAAAGGAGGCCGAGCGGCTCCAGACCGTTCTCGTGGGCGAATTGAACCATCGTGTGAAGAACGTGCTCGCGACCGTGATGGCGATTGCGCGACAGACGCTCGGACGCGAGGAAGCAACCCGGGTCGGCGTGGACGCTTTCGAGGCCAGACTGGCCTCGATGGCCAAGGCACATGATCTCCTGACACACGGCAACTGGGAGCAGGCCGAACTGGAAGCCGTCATCAAGCAGTCTCTGTCTCACTATCAGCGTGACAGGTTTTCGATCTCGGGCCCGAGCATCCAACTGGCGCCGCGGGCGGTTGTGTCAATCTCGCTGGCTCTGCATGAATTGGCGACGAATGCAGCCAAGTATGGCGCCTTGTCCGCACCGGAAGGCCACGTTTCGATTGAATGGTCGCTTGGCGGCGATAACAGGCTGAGGTTGCGCTGGCAGGAAAAGGGCGGGCCGGCCGTTACTCCTCCGTCGCGAAAGGGCTTCGGCTCGCGCCTGATCGAAAACCTGCTGGCGGCCGAGTTGAAGGGTGACGTAACGATCAGCTACGACCCAGCCGGCGTCATCTGCGAAGTCGACGCCGCTGTCGGCGCCGGTTGGGACCATGATCGTTCGAGCGATCCAGCGCCGTAATGGCGAACACCGCCTGCGTCAGGCGGTGTTCACTTCACAACCAGTGGCGCCTTGCCTCTCACACGTTCGTAAAGGTCGATGACGTCCTGATTGAACATCCGTACGCAGCCAGACGAGGCGTTCTTGCCGATCGTTTGCCATTCCGGAGAGCCGTGGATGCGATAGAGCGTGTCCTGGCCGTCCTGAAAGATGTATAGCGCGCGTGCCCCGAGGGGATTGTTCACGCCGGGCTGCATGCCTTGCTTCCACTGTTCGAGTTTCGGATTGCGACTGATCATCGACGGTGTCGGTGTCCATGTCGGATACTTTCGCTTCCACTGAATGATTGCACGCCCCTTCCATGCCCGGCCCTGGGCACCGAGGCTCACACCGTAGCGAATAGCTCGTCCGTCCTTCAGCACCAGGTAGAGAAACTTTTTCTCGGTCTCAACCACGATGGTGCCCGGCGGCTCGTCGGTCGCATAATCGACTTCCTGGCGCAAATAGTCGGGATGGACCGCCGTGTGATCTATCGCGGGCCAGCGAAATTCACCCTCGTCGACTTCGGCATAGGCGATGGAATAGTCCGGTTTCTCGGCAGCCCCCTCCACCGGCGGGATCTGGGGCTGCGGCTCCGGCACAGGCGTGACCGCCTCCATCGCAGGGGCTGCGGCAGTTGCGACAATTCGTTCTGCGGGGAGTTGCGTACAAGCCGCAAGAAGCAAGGCGCCGGCCGCTGCCAACAGCGGTCGGATCATGGACGTGGCATGCAATTTCAAAGATTCCGATTCATGTTTCAGTCAGGCAAGACATCCCTACTCGCTCATACCGTGGCTGAAATGTGTTTTCGGTCATCAGAAATGCAGGACGAGGTCGCGTTAAGGCGAGACTGTTGAAAGAGGACAACAATTGGCTGTTGCCCATAGCCGCAGCGAGGAGCTCGCGGTTTCTCCCAATCCGCGCTATGCCGTAATCCGAAATCCGGAGGGGACGCTGTCCGGGGATACCGGTTCGGCCTCGACAGCTTGCACCGACGCGCCGGGGGGGCCTTTCCAAAATTCCTTCAGCATCGTCGAGACGGCCGTCTCCGGCCCCGCAATAAGCGCCGTCACGGATCCATCGGTCTCGTTGCGGACCCAGCCCGCAAGGCCGAACTCCTTAGCCCGTGCCCGTGTCCAAACGCGAAAACTGACGCCCTGGACGAGGCCGGATATCCTCACCCGAACGGCTTCAGGATTCTCGCCCATGCTCGCCTCCGTTGGTCGCGCCCGTCTAAGCAATCTGGCGCATACCGAGAGAATTCAAGGACTGCCCCGCACCCAGGCCCACGCAATCGTTAAGCATTGGCCGATATACTGCGATTTTCAACGCCATAACTGCTTGTTTTGCTGGACGAAACAGAATGACGCGCTACATTGGTAAGTGCTTCAACTTGAAGGGATCTCGATCATGCGCAGGCTTATCGCAGTGACTTCAGTGCTCCTCCTCAGTTTCGCTGGTTCAGCCCTTGCGCAAGCAAATATGGGGATGGACAGCAGCGGCCGCCTCGACGGGTCGCCGCCACTTGGAACCTCGCCTGATACCGAAGGAACAGGTGGAGGCGGGTTCTCGATACCGATCGACTTTGGTACCACGACGACGAGTACCAACTCCATACAGTGGACCGGTTGCCCCGAGGGCCAACACCGAGCGGTTCGGGGTGGAACCAACAGCCTTACCAATCAGGCGTGCCGGAACAACAATTGAGCAATCACTGCTAAAACGTCCCCCGCGCGCCTCGCTGGCGGTTCGCGGGGAACTTCTTTTGTGCTAGGGGAAGCGCGCAACGCGAGGCACGACAGACATGCTCCCCTGGGTCCAACTGGATTCCGCGCCCATTCCCGGAGAAAGTGGCGAATTGCGCCTCAAACAACGAGGCGGCGAATTTTCGATCATGCTGGGCTCGAACGAGCTGATGAACAGCCGCCTGAGCGGCTCGGAGGAGGCGCTCGCAACGCTTTCCCGCGAAAAGATCGCCGGGCGTGCGCGCCCGAATATGTTGATCGGTGGTCTCGGAATGGGGTTCACACTGCGTGCCGCCCTCTCCGCCCTGCCGGAGGATGCATCCGTCACTGTTGCAGAACTGGTGCCGGCGGTGGTGCAATGGGCACGCGGTCCGATGTCAGCGGTTTTTCAGGGGTGTCTCGACGATCCGCGTGTCGCCATCCATCAAGGCGATGTTGGCGAACTGATCCGGCAAAGCAAGGCGAAATTCGACGCCATCCTGCTTGACGTCGACAATGGGCCGGACGGCCTGACACGTCGTTCCAACGACAGCCTCTACGATTTCGCTGGCCTGCGTTCCGCACGCGATTCCTTGCGACCCGGAGGCGTTCTTGCCGTCTGGTCATCCGGGCCGGATGCCGGTTTCACCCGTCGACTTCGTGACTGCGGCTTTGCCGTCGAGGCCGTCAATACGCGCGCCAACGGAAAACGCGGAGGCGCGCGTCATGTCATCTGGCTGGCCGTCAAGTAGATCAGCTTGCCTGAACGCGTCGCGCGGCGGCAATCGCGCTCGCGGCGCCCGACCGTAGCTGTTGCGTGTCGGCCCCGGCAATGACGAGATCGAAGCCCATCTTCAACAATTCTCCGGCCCGCTCGCCGTTACTGCCGAAGACACAGCCGAATTTGCCGTGAGCACGGCAACGGGCGATGAGGTGCTTGAGAACGCCGTCGACCTCCGCCGTGTCAGGTGCCAGCTTCGTTCCATTTGACAGGGCAATCGAGAGATCGGACGGGCCGACGAAAATACCGTCAATTCCCTCAACACGCATGATTTCATCCGCAGCATCAAGGGCTGCACGCGTCTCGATCATGGCAATGGCCACGGTCTCTTCATTCGCAGTCGCGAGATACTCAGCGGCCGAAAGTCCCGTGTGGTTGATCGCCAGCGTCGGCCCCCAGCTGCGCTCGCCGACCGGCGGATACTTGGTGGCCCTGGCGAAGGCCTCGGCATCAGACACCGAGTTGATCATCGGCGCAATGATGCCCGAGGCTCCCGCATCGAGAAGACGCGAGGCCGATGCGAAATCACCGACCGGAATTCGGGCGAGCACCGGCTTGCCGGCAAGTCGCCCCTGGCCAATGCCAACGGCTGCCGATCCGATATCCCAGACGCCATGCTGCATATCCAGCACGATGGCATCGAAGGCCTCTTGCGCCAGATGATTGACGAAAAGCGGATCGGGAATGCCGATCCACGCGGAAATCAATCCGCCCCCACCGCCTCTGATCCGCCTTGCGAAGCCGTCGATCGTCGTTGCGCCAGTCATGCCATGCTCCTTTCGCGGTTTAGCCAGCCGCGCGCTGCTTTTCCTGATGGAAGTCCTCGATGAATGCCTTTTCAAGCAGGATGCCGTCCCACTCATCGGCAAAGAATGGTGAATCGTAGATCAAGGTATACGGTCCGTCGTAACCTGCCGTCCGGCACGCTTCCAGGCACTTGCGGTAGTCCGCGCTGTCAAGCCCCGCTTCATTGAAATTGGCCTTGGCGTGGCAGAGTTCCGCACGGCGCATGATGTCGGAAAGCCCTGCGTATTTTTCAGGCGCAGCCCAGTTTCCGAGGTCGCCGTTCAGACCGACTTTGCCCTGCAGTGTATCGAGCAGCCAATTGGTTTCCTTCGGCGAAGGCAGAAGGTCGAACCAGTTCTCTGTGACAATGCGAACGCCGCTGTTCTCGGCCTGCTTTCCAAGCCAACCGAGATGGCCCGCGGCCCGCTCAAGGTTTTCTGCGGTCGGCATCTGCTTGCCGGCGATCACACGCATGTTCCTGGCGCCAAGCGCTTCGGCGACCTCAATCCAGCCGGCAATCCACTGAATGTCGCGTTCCGCGGTCTCTGGATGGCTGGGATCGCCATCTTCGACGAGGAGTGTCTGAAGCAGGATGCCGGCGTCCTGAAGCGCTGAGCGCATCTCCGCGAGATAGGCGGCTTCGATGCTTGGCAGATGGAACGAGCATATCTCAAGCCGCCCGATACCACGTTTGGCAAGTTGCCCGGGAATGTCGGTCAGCGGGGAACTCCCCGGCCCATATGGCTCCTTGCGCGCTGCACTCTTCCCCGGATCGGGGCTGTAGGGATAGACGGCCCCCAGCAGCCGATGCAGCGACCAGGTCGAAACTGCAAAACGTCCATTCTCCAAATTGCTTTCAGTCATGTTCTCCTCCCGGGAGCAATGCCTACGGTCTCACGTAAATTCTCCGCGGATAACTGTCTCCGCCGAAAGCGCCGCGCCAAGGAGCGCTTCGTCCCGCTTGCCCACGGCAGAAAGCAGGAAGCCGACCGGCATGTCGGCATCTCCCGTCCCGCAGGGGATCGATACGCCGCACCAATCGAGGAAGTTGCCGAAAAGCGTATTGCGCAAGGTCTTCCCGTTGGTTGCAAAAAACAAATCGTCGTCGGCTTCCAATGGGGTGATCGGCGGCGCCACATGGGCGACCGACGGAAACGCAACGAAGCTGTCACCGACAAGGCGGTCGACATCGGCGATCATCCGCTCGCGGGCTTCAAGGATCGCCAGATAGGCCGCAAGCGTGGTCTTCTCGCCCAGTCGAGTGCGCACGACCACGCGGCGATCCATGTCGTCAGCCGCAGGCCCAGCCAATCGCTCGTGGTGAAGCACATAGGCTTCGGCTGTGACCAGGGCACCATATCGAGCCATCAGCGCCAATATCTCGTCAAAAGCCGGGATCTTGATCCGGCTGATCGATGCACCCTCCGCCTCCAGCCAATCGACCGCCGTCTCGAAAGTTGCGACCACGCCAGCTTCAGCACCATCGAAAACGATATTGTCAGGGATAACGATGTCCAACTCCTTGAGTGGGCGAGCGGCTATTGACGGCGCTGACGCGCCTCGCATTCCCGCGTCGATCCACACCGCATCCTGAACGGTCCTACAGAGCGGACCAAGCGAATCCAGGCTCTTTGCCAGCGGGAAGACGCCTGCCATCGGATAGCGACCGCGCGTTGCCTTGTATCCGACGATACCGTTGAGGGCAGCCGGGATGCGCACCGAACCTCCCGTGTCCGTCCCCATCGCCACCGGCACGAGGCCAGCTGCCACCACAACGCCAGCGCCGGACGATGAGCCACCCGGAATGCGCGGAACATCATTGCTGCGGGGATTGCGCGGCGTGCCGTAGTGTGGATTGAGGCCGAGCCCGGAGAAGGCGAACTCGCTCATGTTCGTGCAGCCAATCGAGACCATGCCCGCCTGTTTCAGCGTTGCCACGACAGGAGCGTCCGCCTGCGCAGCCGGCTCTCTGGCCAGGACTGTCGACCCGGCCGTCGTTGTCCGCCCCTTGATGTCAAACAGGTCCTTCCAGGCGATCGGTATGCCGTCCAGCATTCCGCACGAGCGACCCTCTCTCATTCGCTTCGAAGAGGCCTTCGCCTCTTCCGTTGCGCGATCCTTCAGGATTGCCGTAAAGGCCGCCTGGTCGGCATAGGCCTCGATGCCGTCGATAACAGCTTCCGTCACTTCGATAGGATCGACCGCTGTTGTTTGAATGAGACTGGAAAGTTGTGCGATGGACATCGCGCCAAATGATTTGGTCATGGGGGCATCCGCAATCTGACTGATCATCCGAACTAAGCTGAATTTTGTCGAGGAGCCAAGCCCTCAAAGTTCCAAATCAAACCGATTGGTTCGATTTTATGAACACTGCGTTTGTGTATCCGGTCTTCAATCTCGGTCCAAAAGAACACACATGCGTTTTCGTGCTGTTCGCCGGCGAGAGGACGATCATGTGTCGGTGCACGCATCAGTGTAGGAGTTAACAAAATGACAAACAGCGAGAGTTGGAACGCGGCGCGTGGCGACGTGGTACACCACCACGCGACAGATGACGAGTTGAATGGCATGGGTGAACGCGAATACGCCGAGCATGTTGGTGCACACAAACCTTCAATATCAGAACGCTTCATCGTTCTTGCGGCCTTTGCGCTACTGGGCATTGCCGGACTGACGGTCCATTTCACGGTGCCCATGGCATCGGGCCTCGACACGGCAGCCGTCGGGTCAATCTCGGATTCATTGCCCTCGGTCGATTATTGCCGGGAGCACAGCCCATACCCGGACAGGTCCTGCTGAGGACCTGTCGAGTTCCGGGCATGGACAACCCTCCCCCATGATATAGTTATGCGCCAGGGGAGGATCGTCGATGCCCGATGAGATTGATTATGATCTGGATCGCTTCGTTTATGCGCAGAATGGTACCTACGAGCGAGCGCTTTCGGAATTGAGAGCCGGACACAAGCGATCCCACTGGATGTGGTTCATATTTCCCCAGATCGCCGGGCTCGGCTCATCATCCATGGCAGAGAAATACGCCATCCGCTCGGCGGAAGAGGCCACCGCCTATCTCGCGGACCCCGTCCTCGGTAGCAGACTATTGCGCTGTGTCGATGCCGTCCTTTCGATCGAGGGAAAATCCGCCCACGAGATCTTCGGGTCTCCTGATGATCTCAAGCTGCGGTCGTCCATGACCCTCTTTGCGGCGATCAGCGAGCACGGGTCGGCTTTTCACAAAGTCGTTGATCGGCTCTATCGTGGCGAGTTCGACGACCGCACCATTCAGCTTCTGGATGCCAGTAGCTAGAGCCGTTCAGGGCGCGCGCGAGCGCTCCAGCGTGTCGATCTCGCTTGAAATTTCGCTGAGCTTCTCTCGCAGCTCTTGATCAGTGCCATCATCGATCTCTTCGTCACCGAAGCAATCGCGCGCCTCATAGAGCTCGAGCTTTGCCTCGAGCTCGGCTCGTTTTGCATACAGACGATGAAGATAGAGATAGTCCATGCCTTTGCTTCCCGCATCTTCCGAAACGGGCATAAAGGCATATGGTTCCCGTCGATCGGCGGGTGCCATCACGCAAAGGCGGCGATGGCAGCGTTGCAGGCCTTGGAGAAATGATTGCAACATGTGTCGTTGCCCATGGCTTGCCGCGTAACGCGAGCCCCCTCCAGAAGGAGCGTCAGTGTATCGGCCAGCAGCTTCGGTTCGCGCGCATCGGCTGCTCGACAGAGCGCTTCGAGCCGGTCGTGTTGCTCAGCCTTGTGGCGCTCGATCACGCTATAGGCGGGATGCCCCTCACCTTTCAGCTCAATGGCCGCATTGGCGAGATCACAGCCGACGTGCTCGCCGCAAAGGCTTTGCGTTCGCGCTTCGATCCATGCCCTGAGCTGCGCCTTCGGGTCGCCGGGATGGGTTGCCTCGAGGTCGCGCCAGATTGCTTCGGCTCTTTCCGAAGCGCGGCGCAGCGTCTCGCAGACCAGCTCGTCCTTCGAGCCAAAATGCCGGTAGAGCGTCATCTTGTTGGTCAGCGCAGCATCTGCAATCGCATCCACACCGATGCCACGGATGCCGTGCTCGCGAAAAAGCTCGGCGGCGGTGGAGACGATGCGCTCCCGTGGCGGGATTTTCTCGTCAGTGTTTGCGGGAGACAGCAGGCTCAATGATTCTGATTTTTTCGCGGACAAGGTCCTTGACATCCATGTGACCGATCGGTAACAAATGCATTGTTACTTACCGGTAACACCACTCTCTGCGGAAGTCAACGTGGTTGATTTGATCGCAACGGGGTGAAACACGGGCTACCGCCCACGAAAGGAGGCAAACCATGAGCAAGACCAGAGAAGACCTGACCATTACCGAAGCCCTTCACGACCCCCTAATCGCCATGGTGCTCCGTGCCGACGGCGTGAAACTTGACGATTTCAAGCGTCTGCTTGAGACGGCCGCCAGGAAGCGCGAACAGCGGACCTCTCCAGTGGGCAAGTTTCTGAACGTGATCCCCAACAACAACCCGGCTGCCATGTGCAGCTACTGCTGAAGTTTCGGGCGCTTCCCTGCCCCTGTGAGAGTCGTCGCTGGCCAAGCGACGGCTCTTTTCGTTTGAACTGTTATTTTTAGAGCAAGTCGTATTTCAAGTTGGCGAGATAGTCGGGGTTGGCAACGGCATCGATCCCGGCGATCTTCTCCCCGTCGAAGGTCAGAAGCAGGACGACGCGCAGGTGCCCCCCCACGACCACCACCAGCCCGAACTCTCCGTCGATCATCGCCGGCTGCGCCGCCTGAGCACGCCCCCTGAACGTCTCTGCCACAGCATCCGCGCCGCGAAGTTCGCGAACCGAAGGGTTGTACCGCATCGCCACAGTGTCCGGGGTGAACACGACCTGCGGATCGAGGATTGACAGCAACGCCCTGATGTCACCGAGGCGCGAAGCCGCAAGGAATGCGTGGACGATCTGCTTCTTGCGCGCTGCGTCCGCCTCCGGCACATCGGTCCTGCCTTGAACCCGACGGCGAGCACGGCTTGCCAGTTGTCGCGTTGCCGCCGAAGAGCGATGAATGATCGGCGCAATGTCGTCGAAGGGGAGATCGAACATATCGTGCAGCACGAAGGCAACGCGCTCGGCCGGCGCCAATGTTTCGAGGATAACGAGTAGCGCCATGCCGACAGAGTCGGCAAAAGCCACCTCCCGCTCCGGATCAACGGTCTTGGACGTGTCGGCAAGGCGTTCATGGACGGGTAGATCGAACGGCTCTTCCCGGCGTGTCTTTCTCGACCGCAGCATGTCGAGGCAGATGCGCGCCACAACCGTCGTGAGCCAGCCGCCGATATTGTCGATCGCGTCAGCATCAGAGCGGCCGAGGCGCAGCCAGGCCTCCTGAACAGCGTCGTCGGCCTCGGCGCGGGAGCCCAGCATGCGATAGGCGACGGCGCCCAGATGCGCCCGATTCGCCTCAAATTCTCCCGCCAGCCAATTTTTCTCATCCATTGTCACATTCCTCCACTGTGTTCCGTCAACTCCATGACGAACAAAAGCCGGCCGATGTGACAGCACGTCCGGCGGCGTCAGTTTGGAAAACACACCATGGAGAAACGTGATGCAAGCAAGAATGGGAAATCCGGCGATCGTCATTCCCGACGCAATGCAGGCGCTGCATGCACTCGGGACGATACCCGCCAAAACAGGTCTGTCGCCAATCCTTTTGGAACTCGTCAATCTACGCGCCAGCCAGATCAATGGTTGCAGCGTCTGCATCGACGGACATCCACGGATCGCCAAGAAGGCTGGCGAGACGGACGAGCGCCTGTTTGCCGTCAGCGCCTGGCGTGACACGCCCTATTTCACGCCGGCCGAACGCGCAGCCCTTGCGCTGACGGAGGCGGTCACCCGCGTCAGCGATCGCGCCGACCCAGTGCCTGACGACATCTGGGATGAAGCCACGCGGCATTTCGACGGCAAGAGCCTGGCAGCCCTCGTCATCGCCATCGCCAACATCAACGTCTGGAACCGGCTGAACATCGCCACCCGTCAGATTGCCGGTGAATGGAGGCCGTAAACGGAATCGGGCCGCTGTCTCGTCGACAGCGGCCCGATAAAACGGCCTTGGGAGGCTAAGGGTCAGATGATGCCGCCGCCGCCGGCAATCGACGCCGGGCGTTCGGCGGCAATCTTCCTGCGGTAGCCGCTCGCGCGGTATGTCGCCACAGGATCGATCGCACCGCCAGAACGGCGACGCGCTTCTGCAAGGATCGGCTCGACGTCCGTGCGGTAGCCGCGCTTCAGCGTTTCGGTCGCCATCAGCGCGTCGTTTTCATCCTGGTAGCCAGCCAACGCCTTGCGATCGACGATCAGCGCCTGCGCGTAGGCGCGGCGGATTTCGTTGGCGCTGTTGATCAGGCTTTCGATCGGATCGGTCACGTTGTGCGATTGGTCGATCATGTGGGCCGGATTGAAGTCGTTGACGCCGCGCTGCTCTGCCTCGACCAGCTCGTTGAAGACGAGGAAGAGGCGATAGGGCTCGATCGCACCGGCATCGAGGTCGTCGTCACCATACTTCGAGTCATTGAAGTGGAAGCCGCCGAGTTTACCGAACTGAATCAGGCGGGCAACGATCATTTCGATGTTGGTGTTCGGTGCATGGTGACCAAGGTCGACCAGGCACTGCGCCTTCGGGCCGAGCGTCTGGGCGATGAGGTAGTTGGTGCCCCAGTCCTGCACGACTGTGGAATAGAAGGCCGGCTCATACATCTTGTGCTCGGAAAAGAGCTTCCAATCGTCAGGCAGAGCCTTGTAGATATCGGCCATCGAAGCGAGATAGCGTTCGAATGCTTTGGTGAAATTGCTCTGGCCGGGGAAGTTCGAGCCGTCGCCAACCCAGACCGTCAATGCTTTCGAGCCGATCGACTTGCCGATCTCGATACATTCAATGTTGTGCTCAACCGCCTGCGCACGTGTTGCGGCGTCGGTGTGGCTGAGCGAACCGAATTTGTAGGAATGCTTCTGGCCCGGCGCGTCGGAGAAGGTGTTCGAATTCATCGCGTCGAAACCGAGGCCGAGCTGATCGCCCTTTGCCTTCAGTTCCTTGGCATCTGTCTTGTCCCACGGAATGTGCAGGGAGACGTTCGGCGTGGCGCGCGTCAGCTCGTTGATGACGGAGCAGTCGTCGAGCTTGTCGAAGATGCCGCGTGGTTCGCCGGTGCCGGGGAATCGGGCAAAGCGGGTGCCGCCGGTGCCAACGCCCCAGGACGGAACAGCGACGAAAAACTCGGATACCCGGCGCGTGATGTTTTCAATGTCGATGCCGCGGCGCGACAGATTGGCGCCGAGCGCTTCATAGTCGGATTTGAGCGCTGCTGCGCGCTTGTCGTTTTCCTGCGCAATCAGGTCCTGCGCGATTTTTGACTCGGCCATGGGTTCCTCCCCGGACATGTGGATGAAAGGCGGCGGGCATTTGCCCGCCGCAGCAGTTGGTCTTAGCGCGGGAAGCTCTGGGCGTTGCCGGCATCCACGTTGATGATGTTGCCGGTTGATTTCGCCGAGAGATCCGACGCCAGGAAGTAGATTGCTTCGGCGATGTCCTCGGGGAAGACATTGAGCTTCAGCATGGAACGCTTGCGGTAATGCTCCTCGAGCTCGTTGATCTCGATCTTGGACGATGCCGCCCGCTGTTCACGCCACTCTCCGCTCCAGATCTTCGAACCACGCAGCACGGCGTCCGGATTGACGGTGTTGACGCGAATACCGGCTTCTGCGCCTTCGAGCGCCAGGCAACGGGCAAGATGGATCTCGGCAGCCTTGGCCGTGCAATAGGCAGCAGCATTCGGCGACGATGCCAGACCGTTCTTGGAGGCGACGAACACGACGTTGCCACCGAGATCCTGCTTGCGGAACAGGCGGAACGCCTCGCGCGACACGAGGAAGTAGCCGGTCGCCAGGATGTCGATGTTCTTGTTCCACATCGAAAGCTCAGTGCTTTCGATCGGGGCGGACGAAGCGATACCAGCATTCGATACAAGGATATCGACGCCACCGAACTCAACACAGGCTTCCGCGAAGGACGAGATCACGCCGTCCTCCTTGGTTACATCAAGCTTGACGCCGCGCACGGCGTCGGCGCCGAATTGCTTAGCGAAATCGGCCTTCGTGTTGTCGAGCGCTTCCTGGTCGATATCGGCCAGGACCACGCAGGCCCCCTCGCCGATCAGGCGGGCAGCAGTCGCACGGCCGATGCCGCCGGCACCACCGGTGACGAAGGCAACCTTGCCTGCAAGGCTCTTCGGCTTCGGCATGCGCTGAAGCTTGGCTTCTTCGAGCAGCCAGTACTCGATATCGAAGGCTTCCTGCTCCGGCAGGCCCTGATATTCGGAAACGGTCGAGGCACCGCGCATGACGTTGATGGCGTTGACGTAGAACTCGCTGGCGATACGCGCCGTTGCCTTGTCGCGGGCGAACGACAGCATGCCGACGCCGGGAACGAGGAAGATGACAGGGTTCGCATCGCGCATGGCGGGCGAATTGTCATGCTTGCAGTCGTTGTAATAGCGCGCGTAGTCGGCGCGGTAGTCTTCGAGCGCCTTGTCGAGACCGGCAACGATCGCATCCACGTCAGGCTTTGCCGGATCGAAGTCGACGATCAGCGGGCGGATCTTGGTGCGCAGGAAATGATCAGGGCAGCTGGTGCCGAGCGCGCCAAGCGGCTGCAGATTCTTCGAATTGACGAATTCGAGAACGGCATCCTGATCGTCGAAATGGCCGAGCTTGCGTTCCGCCTTGCCGATGCGACCGCGGATTTCAGGCATCAGGCGGGCCGCAATGGCGCGGCGCTGCTCGACCGGCAGGCTTGAGGTGGCGGCACCGCCGAAGATCGTCTTGCCTTCGGTCTTTTCCGCGAACCAGACGATCGCCTTGTTGATGATGTCGAGCGTCAGCTCGTAGCAGGCCTTTGCATCGTTTGCCCAGGTGAAGAGACCGTGGCTTTCGAGCACGACGCCCTTGGCATTCGGGTTCGCCTTGACGAAGGCTTCGAGGTCGAGGCCGAGCTGGAAGCCCGGGCGGCGCCACGGCAGCCAACCGATTTCGTCGCCGAAAATCTGCTTCGTCAATTCCTTGGAGTTCCTGGAGGCAGCGATTGCGATGATCGCGTCCGGATGCATGTGGTCGACATGGGTGAAGGGCACGAAACCGTGCAGCGGCGTGTCGATCGAGGCGGCGCGGCTGTTGAGGTTATAGGTGCAGTGCGGGAGGAAACCGACCATGCGGTCTTCGTCTTCGACGCCCTTATAGATGCCCTTCAGGGAAACGAGCTTGTCCTGATAAAGAGTGGCGAAGCCGTCAAGCTTGATGGTCCCGACGTCGCCGCCCGAACCCTTGACCCAGAGAACCTCGACCTTCTCGCCGGTCAGCGGATCGGTTTCCATGACCTTGGCAGAGGTGTTCCCGCCGCCATAGTTGGTGATGCGCTTGTCGGCACCCAGCAAATTCGAGCGATAGAGCAGCTTTCCAGGCTCATCGAGGCCTGCCGCGTATGAATCGTCCCAACGGTTATCAAGAAGCCGGACGGTTGCCGCCATGTCATCCTCCCATGTGAAATTTCTTGGACGCGCGAACGAACTCGACGCTCCTTTGCGGTCACGGTATCGCTCATCAAAACGGACATTGTCAATCGAAAACGATCAAAATCGATTATGTTGCAGCGCAATATGAAATTTTATGATCGTTTTTGATTGACACATTCTCACAACTGCGAAATAAGCAAGCTAGGAGGAACCCCATGCACGAACGCGAACGCCATCGCATCATATTGAGCGCCGTTCAGGAAAAGTCGGTCGTTACGATTCAGGATATTTCCGAATTGACCGAGGCTTCCGAGGCGACGATCCGGCGTGACATCGCGGCTCTGCATGTGCAGGGAAAGATCCGGCGAGTACGCGGTGGCGCAGAGGCCGTGCATCCGCCGCAACTCGGCAATCTGGCCGGACGGCCCTTCAGGGTTTCGGAATCAGTCAACATCGATAAAAAGCGATCAATAGCGCGCGCTGCCGTTGATCTCTGCGATCAGGGCGATGCGATCATCATCAATGGTGGGACCACCACGTTTCAGATGGTGCACTTCATGGCCGCCCATCGCATGCAGGTGATGACCAACTCGTTTGCGATTGCCGAGCATCTGGTCAAACACTCGAAGAACACGGTAACGGTCCCCGGCGGTGTGATCTACCGCGAGCAGAGCCTGATCCTGTCGCCATTCGACAACGATGCGATCCGCAATTTCTACGCTCGCCGCTTCTTCATCGGCGCGCAGGGCGTCGGTCCGCTCGGCATCATGGAATCCGACGCGCAGATCATTCAAAGCGAACAGAAGCTGATGCACCAGGCCGACGAACTCGTTGTCATGGTCGATTCCAGCAAATTTCACCGCCGGTCGAGCCTCATTCTGTGCCCGCTCGACCGTGTTTCGACGATCATTACGGACGACGGTGTTCCCGAGGACTCCGTCCGGATGATCGAGGATGCGGGCATCAAGCTCGTCATTGCGAGCACGATCTCGCAAATGAAGGAGGATTCCTCGTCGGTTGCCTGAGGGGCCCCGTCAGGATGTAGTTAAGTCTTATCAACGTGGGAGGATAAAGCATGAAATTCGCAAAATCACTCGCCGTCGGCGTCGCCTTTGCGGTGGCCCTGATGGCAGGCGCCGCAAGCGCCAAGGACGTCAAGATCGGCCTGGTCGTGAAGTCTCTCGGCAACGGCTTCTTCGAAGCCGCCAACAAGGGCGCGCAGGAAGCGGCAAAGGAACTCGGCGGCGTGGAAGTCATCTACACCGGCCCGACCTCGACGACGGCAGAGGGCCAGATCGAAGTCATCAACTCTTTGATCGCCCAGGGCGTTGATGCCATCGCCATCTCCGCCAATGACCCGGACGCTGTCGTACCGGCCCTGAAGAAGGCCAAGCAGCGCGGCATCAAGGTCATCTCCTGGGATTCCGGCGTCAACAAGGACGGCCGCATCCTGCAGCTGAACCCGTCGTCCAACGAGCTGATCGGCAAGATGTGCCTGACGCTCGCCAAGGACCACCTGGAAGGCGGCAAGGGTGACTTCGCAATCCTGTCGGCAACGACCACCTCGACCAACCAGAACATCTGGATCGACCAGATGAAGAAGCAGCTCAAGGACTTCCCGGGCCTCAACCTCGTCACGACAGTCTACGGCGACGATCTGTCTGACAAGTCCTATCGCGAAGCCGAAGGCCTGCTGAAGTCGAACCCGAACGTCAAGGTCATCGTCGCTCCGACGACGGTCGGCGTTCTGGCCGCTTCCAAGGTTGTCGAAGACAAGGGTCTTGTCGGCAAGGTCTACGTGACCGGCCTCGGCCTGCCGTCTGAAATGGCTGGCGCGATCAAGTCTGGTGCAACGAAGGAATTCGCCATCTGGAACCCGATCGACCTCGGTTACTCTGCCACGCAGATCGCCTACCACCTCGTAAAGGGTGACGCGACCGGCAAGCCGGGCACCGAAATCGAAGCTGGCCGCATGGGCAAGATCAAGATCGACGACAAGGGCGAAGCCGCCATGTCCGATCCGTTCGTGTACAACGCTTCGAACATCGACCAGTTCTCGAAGGTTTTCTAAGCCTCGCTCATCCAAGCAAAAACCCGGCGGTCCGCGCCGCCGGGACTTTTCATTTGAACACTGGTAAACGCTGATGAACACTGCCCTTCAACAATCCGTCGCGGGTTTCAAGACGGACGAGGCGCCCGCGATCCTCGAGATGCGCGGCATTTCGCAGATTTTTCCCGGCGTGAAGGCGCTCGATAACGTCAGCATCGCGCTCTACCCCGGCAAGGTTACCGCCCTGATCGGTGAGAACGGCGCCGGCAAATCCACACTCGTCAAGATCCTGACCGGCATCTACCGGCCGAACGAAGGCGAGATCATCGTCGACGGCAAGCCGACCACCTTCGCCAACGCGCAGGCCGCCATCGACGTCGGCGTCACCGCCATTCACCAGGAAACCGTGCTCTTCGACGAGTTGACGGTTGCTGAAAACATCTTCCTCGGCCACGCGCCGCGCACGAAGTTCCGCACGATCGACTGGAAACTGATGAACAGTCGGTCGAAGGAATTGCTCCATTCGCTTGAAAGCAACATCGATCCGACGATCCGTCTCAAGGATCTCTCGATTGCTCAGCGTCACCTTGTCGCAATTGCTCGCGCACTTTCCATCGAAGCGCGCATCGTCATCATGGACGAACCTACCGCAGCACTGTCGCGCAAGGAAATCGATGACCTCTTCCGCATTGTCGAGGGCCTGAAGGCACAGGGCAAGGCGATCCTCTTCATCAGCCACAAGTTCGACGAGCTCTATGAGATCGCCGACAATTACGTCGTTTTCCGCGACGGTCGCGCTGTTGGCCACGGCCAACTCAAGCAGACGCCGCAGGACGATATCGTCCGTCTCATGGTCGGTCGCGATGTCGAAAATGCATTTCCCAAGGTTGACGTGGCCATCGGCGGTCCGGTGCTCGAGGTCGAGAAATACTGTCACCAGACAGAGTTTCGCGACATTTCGTTCACGCTTCGAAAGGGCGAGATCCTTGGTATCTACGGCCTGATCGGCGCCGGTCGCTCCGAGCTCTGCCAGTCGCTGTTCGGTATCACCAAACCTGCATCCGGCACGCTGAAGCTTGGTGGCCAGGCGCTGACAATCCACTCGCCACTCGATGCGATCCGCGCCGGCATCGTCTACGTACCGGAAGAACGCGGTCGCCACGGCCTGGCGCTGCCCATGCCGATCTACCAGAACATGACGCTGCCGTCGCTCGGGCGCACATCGCGCAAGGGTTTCCTGAAGGCGGCCAATGAATTTGCCTTGGCACGCAAATATGCCGAGCGCCTGGACCTGCGCGCAGCAGCGCTTTCGGTTCCCGTCGGAACACTGTCGGGTGGCAACCAACAGAAGGTGGTCATCGGCAAGTGGCTGGCAACATTGCCGAAGGTGATCATCCTCGACGAGCCGACGAAAGGCATCGACATCGGTTCGAAGGCGGCCGTGCACGGTTTCATCAGCGAGCTTGCCGCCGAGGGACTGTCGATCATCATGATCTCGTCAGAACTGCCGGAAATCATTGGAATGTCCGATCGGGTCCTCGTCATGAAGGAAGGCCTCATGGCCGGCCTCTTCGAGCGCAAGGATCTGACGCCGGAAACGCTGGTTCGCGCCGCGACCGGTAATGCTTGAGGTAATCGGAATGTCGAGACTCCTGAAAAAACGCGAAACCCTGCTCTTCATCATTATCGCGATCATGGTTGCGACCTTCTCGACGAGAGCCCAGGATTTCGCGACACCCGGCAACCTTGCTGCCATCTTCAACGACACGTCGATCCTGATCATCCTTGCACTCGCTCAGATGACCGTCATCCTGACGAAGTCGATCGACCTGTCGGTTGCTGCAAACCTTGCCTTCACCGGCATGGCCATTGCGATGATGAACGCCGCCTATCCCGACCTGCCGCTGATCGTCTTGATCCTCGCCGCGATCCTGATCGGCGCCTTTCTCGGCGCGATCAACGGCTTCCTTGTCTGGGCGCTGGAAATTCCGCCAATCGTTGTCACGCTTGGCACACTCACCATCTATCGCGGCATGGCTTTCGTCCTGTCAGGCGGCGAATGGGTCAACGCGCACCAGATGACGCCGACCTTTCTCAACGTGCCGCGCACCGTCGTCCTCGGCATGCCGATCCTGAGCTGGGCCGCGATCATTATCGTCGCGCTAATCTACATGCTGTTGAAGTACACCCAGTTTGGCCGCTCGACCTATGCTGCCGGCGGCAATCCGACGGCTGCGGTCTACGCCGGCATCGATGTCGGCTGGACGAAGTTCCTTGCCTTTGTTCTGTCGGGAGCGCTCGCCGGGCTTGCCAGCTATCTCTGGGTCTCGCGTTATGCGGTCGCCTATGTCGATATCGCCAACGGCTTCGAACTCGACAGCGTTGCAGCCTGTGTTATCGGCGGCATCTCGATTGCCGGTGGCGTCGGCTCGGTGATCGGTACCGTGCTTGGCGCCCTGTTCCTCGGTGTCATCAAGAATGCCCTTCCCGTCATCGGCATCTCGCCGTTCACGCAGATGGCGATTTCCGGCACCGTCATCATCCTTGCCGTCGTCTTCAACGCAAGGCGCGAGCGCAATCGAGGCCGCATCATCCTGCGTGACAAGGCCGCAGCAGAGACACCAGCAGAGGTGGCAGCATGAGCACCGTCGTTTCCACCCCGCGCGAAAAGCGCGTCATCCCGGACCGCCTCGGCACGCCGTTCAAGCGCATCATGTCGAGCTGGGAAGTGCTGCTCTTCGGCGTTGCTGTCTTGATCTTCATCTTCAACTCGCTGGCATCCCCCTACTTCCTGGACGCCTGGAACCTTTCGGACGCGACCTTCAATTTCACTGAAAAGGCGATGATCGCATTTGCCATGGCGCTGCTCGTCATTGCCGGCGAGATCGACCTGTCGGTTGCCGCCATTATCGCCCTTGCTTCGACCGCCATGGGAGCGGCAGCGCAAGTCGGTGTCGGGGCACCCGGCCTCGTTCTCATCGGCATCGGCGTTGGCCTCGTGTGCGGCATGTTCAACGGGTTTCTAGTCTCCGTCATGAAGCTGCCGTCGATCGTCGTGACGATCGGCACGATGAGCCTGTTTCGCGGCATCTCCTACATCGTCCTGGGCGATCAGGCCTATGGAGGCTATCCGGACGATTTCGCCTTCTTCGGCCAGGGCTATGTCTTCTGGGTCTTCTCCTTCGAGTTCGTGCTCTTCATTGTGCTCGCAATCGCCTTTGCGATCCTGCTGCATGCCACGAATTTCGGCCGACAGGTCTATACGATCGGCAATAACGACTTCGCCGCCCGGTTCTCCGGTATCCCGGTCGAGCGCGTGAAATTCATCCTGTTCATATTGACGGGCGTGATGAGCGGCGTCGCCTCTGTCTGCCTGACCTCACGCCTCGGCTCCACCCGCCCCTCGATCGCGCAGGGCTGGGAGCTCGAAGTCGTTACCATGGTCGTGCTCGGCGGCGTCTCCATCCTCGGCGGTTCCGGCAAGATTGGCGGCGTCGTCATTGCCGCCTTCGTCATGGGCCTTGTCACCTTCGGCCTCGGCCTCTTGAATGTGCCCGGTATCGTCATGTCGATCTTCATCGGCCTGCTGCTGATCATCACCATCGCGATCCCGATCGTCGCCCGCCGTCTCAAAGCCATGAGTTCCAAATGAAGATGGAAAAGCACGCCTTCAAGATGACGCTGAACCCCGGCATGGAAGCCGAGTACAGGAAGCGGCATGACGAAATCTGGCCGGAGCTGGTCGACCTGCTGCACCAGTCCGGCGCCAGCGACTACTCGATCCATCTCGACCGCGAAACGAACACCCTGTTTGGCGTTTTGACCCGTCCCGTCGATCATGCGATGGCAAGCCTGCCAGACCACCCTGTCATGAAGAAGTGGTGGGCTCACATGGCCGACATCATGGCAACCAACCCGGATAATTCTCCCGTCCAGAGCGACCTCGTTACCGTCTTCCATATGCCATGACGCCGAATTATAGCCGCATCGCCGTTCTCGACATCGGCAAGACCAATGCCAAGGTCGTGGTCCTGGACAGCGCGACCGGCTCCGAAATCGCCGTGGCGAGAACTCCGAACACGGTTCTCAAGGGTGGACTTTATCCGCACTACGATATCGATACGCTGTGGTCCTTCACGTTGGATGCCCTTCGCTCCTTCGCGAGCGTGCCGGGTTTCGACGCCATCTCGATCACGACCCATGGAGCCTCGGCTGCGCTTCTCGACAGGACGGGCAATTTGGCCATGCCGGTGCTCGACTACGAGCACGAATATCCCCAAGACATCAGCGACGCATATGCGCGACTGCGCCCACCCTTCGAAGAAACCTTTTCGCCGCACCAAACGATGGGCCTGAACATCGGCGCGCAGCTGCATTACCAGAAGACCGCCTTCCCTGATGATTTTGCCAAGGTGGCAACGATCCTCACCTACCCGCAATACTGGACAGCACGGCTGACCGGTGTCGTGTCGAACGAGGTGACCTCACTCGGCTGCCACACCGACCTCTGGAACCCGCGCGACGGCCGCTATTCCTCGCTGGTCGACACTCTCGGCATCCGTGACCTGATGGCGCCGATCCGTTCGGCCTTCGATCCGCTCGGACCGGTCCTGCCTGATATTGCCGACGCGATCGGCCTCACCCGCAAAATCCCGGTCTATTGTGGCATTCACGATTCCAACGCGTCGCTTCTGCCACATCTGCTTGACCGCCCGGCGCCCTTCGCAGTTGTCTCGACGGGCACATGGGTGATCAATTTCGGGGTCGGCGGCGATCTCGATCATCTCGATCCCAAGCGCGACACACTCGCCAATGTCGATGCCTATGGCCGCGCCGTTCCCTCTTCCCGCTTCATGGGCGGACGCGAATATGAAACGATCTCAGGCGAAATCGGACAGGTTGACAAGGAAAAGGTCGCCTCGGCGGTCGAGCAGGCGATAACAAAGCGCCTGATGCTGCTTGCGAATGTTGCACCAGGCTCCGGCCCATTCCCCGGCAAAAGCGCGCGTTGGGTCAACGCGCAAGGCGTGACACCCGAAGAACGCTACGCCGCGCTCTGCCTCTATCTCGCCATGATGAACCAGGCCTGCCTCGATCTGATCGGCGCGCGGGGCCCGGTCATCGTGGAAGGACCATTTGCGCTCAACGATACGTATCTGACGCTGCTTGCGGCTCTAACCAACCGCGAAGTCATCGCCGTCCCCGGATCGACCGGCACGAGCCAGGGCGCCGCTCTGCTGACCGGCATCAAGCCACCTGCCGGCGCCGAACGCCATGTCACGCGAAGCCCTGTCTCCGGGCTCGACGCCTACCGTCGAGCTTGGCATGCAGCGATGGCATAGCAGTCTTTCCATAGAGACCCCTCGCTCCATCTTAGCGTTAGCTATAGGCTCGCGACTCAAAGCAAAAGGAGGAGACCTCATGGCAGATTCGGCCGCCGCACCCTTTGATCCGCGCGCGCTTGCAGCAAAACTACACGGTCTGCGCCGTTCACGAAACCAGGCACCGACCGCTGGGTTTTCCCTGCCTGCCGATCTCCGGCACGCGATGGACGCGCAGAATTTTCTCGCCGCCGATGAGGCGATCGAAAGCAACGCCTGGAAGGTGACGGTCTCGCCGGATGGGCAGGCCGTTACCGCGCCACTGCACCCTTATGTGCAGGCTGACTCAGGGGCGCAAATTCCGTGGCAAAGGGGCACCAAATTCGAGGCAGAGATCGCAGTTCGCCTCGGCCGTGACCTGCCGATCCGCCGGGAGGGCAGCTACAGCAGGGCCGACATCGTCGACGCGATCGACGCTGTCCATCTCGGCGCCGAACTTCTGGCCAGCGCCGTTGAGGAGAGCGGCAAGATCTCGTTCCTTCTGTTTCTGGCCGATCGACTGGGAAACAGCGGCTATGTGCTCGGTCCGCGCGTGTCAAAGTCGGCGGTCGACACGGCGAGCGGAACGGCGCTTAAGGTGACGTTCAACGGCCAGCCACTCTATGACGCGCCCGCCCAGCATCCCAAGGGGGATGTCCTGACGTGGCTCCTGGACTACGCAAATGATGGGATGCGGCCGAACACATCGCTCAAGGCTGGCGCGCTCATCACGACGGGCACGCTCTGTGGTGCGATCGAACTTCTCACGCCAGGCGAAATCGAAATTGCCTTTGGGGGGTCTGCCTATTTGCGCCTGGCCCTCGTCCAACTGCATTCAAAGTGATCTCAGGCTGATGTTGCCACACCAAATCAATGGCTTGAGAACGCGATGCTATCGGATACAACATTTGAAAACGGGACGTGGTTAGTCGTAGATCACCAGCTTGGCAGGCCAATCGTTGACCGGGATGGATCAGCCGGGAGAACGAGGCTGGAGGCTCAGGCTTTGGCTGATTTTCGCAATGGAGTATCGGCCTCTCCCCCCATGCGTTGCGTCGATGAGTTGCGTATTAATCCGGGTGCGCGTCTGCGCACGCCGGACGCTGCCTTCGACGAGATACCGCACGCCGAGCTGCGCGGCGATTCGGCGTACAAAACTACACATATCTCTAAACTAAGCGATAAATCTCGTGCGGCACAGTAAGCCAATGCCATCCTATCGTTTCCATCCGCGCATCGACCTCAACGAACTTCGCTTTCAATAAGCTCGCTGCGAAGGCTACTCTCGCGTAAGATGAGCAAATGAAGACGCTTCTCAACCAAATTCAACTTTCGGCGTCGGATCTCGTCGGCCATCTCAACTGCGAGCATCTCACGTCCCTCGACCTCCAGGTCATGTCCGGCGCGGTTTCAAAGCCGGTGCAGTGGGATCCACTTCTAGACATCCTGAGGGAGCGCGGCTTTAGGCACGAGGCAGCCTTTGTTGATCACCTCACCTCAAGCGGTCTCTCTGTCGAAAAGATCGACGGCGTCGGCATCGAAGACGTCTGGGTGGCACAGACCCTGGCTGCCATGCGCCGAGGCCCCGATATCATAGTGCAGGGCGCTCTTCACGATGGTCGCTGGGCTGGTCGCGCTGACATTCTGAGACGCGTCGAGCAGCCAAGCGATCTCGGACAGTGGTCTTATGAAGTTATGGATACCAAGCTGGCCCGGGAGACTCGAGGCGGCACCGTACTGCAGCTCTGTCTGTACTCGGAGCTATTGGCATCCACCCAGGGACTGCAACCCCATGCGGCCTATGTTGTCGCGCCATGGTCTGACTTCGAGCCGCAGCGCTTTCGCCTGGACGACTATGGAGCCTACTATCGAAAAGCGAAGCGGGCGGCGGAAGCGGCGACGCTGGCTGAATCGGCGGAGACCTACCCTCACCCGACGTCACACTGCGACATCTGTCGCTGGTACGATGCCTGCGACAAACGCCGACGCAATGACGATCACCTCTCCTTCGTCGCTGGTATTTCCCGGAACCAGATAGCGGAATTCGCTGAGCACGATATCAGGACGCTCGACCAGCTCGCCCAGATGCCGCTACCCATGAATTGGAAGCCAGAGCGTGGGGCGGTGCAGTCGTTCACAAGGGTTCGGGAGCAAGCGCGGATACAGGCGGAATCAAGGCAATCGGGAGAGCCTCGGTTTGAGCTGGTTGAAGTCCAACCAGGTCTCGGATTGTCCGCGTTGCCCGAACCCAATCCCGGCGACGTGTTCTTCGATCTCGAAGGTGACCCCTTTGTTGGCGAACATGGATTGGAATACCTGTTCGGGTATCAATACTGGGGCGCTGATGGCAAAGCAGAGTATGTATGTGATTGGGCACTCGATCGAGAGGCCGAGAAGGCGGCGTTTGAGCGCTTCATCGATTTCATCGTCGAGAGAAGGGAGGCCTATCCTGACCTCCACATATACCACTTCGCTCCTTATGAACCGGCTGCCTTGAAGAGGTTGATGGGGCGCTACGCTTCCCGTGAAGAGGAGATCGATCAGCTTCTTCGGAATCTCGTCTTCGTGGATCTGTACAGCGTCATTCGAAACGCATTGCGTGCGAGTGTGGAGAGCTACTCCATCAAACGGCTTGAACAGTTTTATGGATACGAGCGCACGATAGCTCTACGGGACGCAAACGTGGCATTGGCGTCGCTCCAAGCCGGGCTGGAGCTTGAAGACATCTCATCAATTACGCAGGGCGAAAAGGATATCGTTCGAGGCTACAATGAGGATGACTGCGTCTCTACCAGGTATCTCAGGGACTGGCTCGAAGAGCGGCGCGACGCGCTTGTCGCGACCGGCGTCACTGTTCCTCGTCGACCGCTCATGGACGAAGCCCCAAGCGAAAAAGTATCCACCCGCCAACGGCGCGTCGCCGAACTGTCCGAACGCCTATTAACCGGTATCTCAGTTGATCCAGAACAGCGTTCTCCACAAGAGCAGGCGCAATGGATCCTCGCAAACATCCTCGATTGGCATCGTCGTGAAGACAAGGCGTCTTACTGGGAAAAATTCCGGCTGAGGGATCTCAGCGTTGATGAACTACTGGACGAGCGCGCGGCGATTTCCGGACTTTCCTTTGTTGAGGAGGTCGCCGGAGGCAAAGGTAAGATCCCGGTTCACCGTTACACGTTCCCGCCTCAGGATACCGACGTTCGCGCAGAAAAGTCGCTTTTTCAGCCCGGCGGCGCTCCGCTCGGGACCGCTCTTGACATCGCCAGCGACCAATTCACGATAGACATCAAGAAGAGAGCGGATACCACCACTGTCCATCCCGAAGCTGTGTTTGTCCATGAGCATATCCCTGCCGACGAGCAGGCCGAGGCGCTTCTGCGGTTGGGCGAGTATGTGGCTGACGAGGGCATAACGGGTGAAGGCCGATATCAGGCAGCTCGGGAACTGCTGCTCCGCGTGCCCCCGCATATCGGTGGCGCGCCTCTGCAAAACGAAGGGGAAAGGACTCTCGACGCGGCGATCCGCATAGCGGCCAAGATGGAACGAGGCGTCCTGCCGATTCAAGGTCCGCCAGGCACGGGCAAGTCGCACACAGGTGCGCGAATGATCTGTCAGTTCGTTGCCGACGGAAAGAAGGTCGGAATAACGGCCAACAGCCACAAGGTGATCCGCAACCTCCTCGACAAGGTAATGGAAGCCGCGCAGGAGATGGCCATCGATATTCGTTGCGTCCAGAAGCCCGAGGCTGGCAACAGCGAGGCGAGTACCGCGCGGCTTCTCTTTGCGAAAAAGAACGAAGATCTGCTGGACGCGATGAGGTCGGGGCAACGAGACGTTGCCGGGGCAACCAGTTTCCTCTGGGCTCGCTCGGACGCCGAAGACGTGCTGGACGTTCTATTCGTTGACGAGGCCGCCCAAATGTCCCTTGCTAATGTGCTCGCGGTGTCCCACGCAGCCAAACGATTGGTGTTGCTCGGCGATCCACAACAACTCGACCAGCCCACCCAAGGCACCCATCCCGATGGCGTCGGTGTTTCGTCGCTCGAGCATGTTCTCGGAGAACGGCAGACTATTGATCGCGATCAAGGGCTGTTTCTCGCCGAGACCTGGCGGATGCAACCAGACGTCTGTGATTTCATTTCCGAGCTTTTCTATGAAGGGAAACTGGCCCCGATCGCTTCATGCGGCCAGCAAGAAATCCTCTCCGAAGGGCCGATAAAGGGATCGGGCTTGAGATACCTGCCTGTCGAGCACTCGGGCAACGCCAGCTCATCGATCGAAGAAGCCAATGCCGTAGCGTCTTTGGTATCCCGGATCCTCGAGTGCGGACCAACGTGGCTGGACCGAAACGGCCAGGTGGCATCGCTTTCCATCGACGATATTGTGATCATTACGCCATACAATGCTCAGGCCCTCGAAATCCAGAAACGACTGCCCACTGCCAGAGTGGGAACGGTCGACAAGTTCCAGGGCCAGGAAGCGCCAATTGCGATCTATACCATGGCAACTTCGAGCTATGCCGAAGCTCCCCGGGGCATGGAGTTCCTCTATAGCGCCAACCGTTTCAACGTCGCTATCTCGCGGGCGAAGTGCTTAGCCATCCTGGTCGCCTCCCCGGCAATCTTCGATGCCGACTGCAAGACACCGAGACAGATGCAGTTGGCCAACGCTTTCTGCAGGTATTTAGAACTGGCCGAAGTGGTCGGCGACTCTCCGCTTCCCAGCCAAAAACAGCGCTTATTCGTCGGCACCCCCTGAAGACGCCCGTGCAAGGATGAAGTGCTGGCTGGCCTAGCAGGCTGTTGAAAAAGGCATTGGCGCATAGGCTCCTGTCGTGATTCACTCGCTTTATTGCGATTTGGAGCTGATGGATGCGTGGCGGCGATGTGAGGACAGGCGAACTCTTCAGCTATGTGGATCTGAAGGCTCGTGTTCGAGAAGATCATCCTCTACGGGCCATCCGGCAGGTCGTGAACGAAGCGCTCGTTTTATTGGAACAAGATTTTGCAGCGCTTTATTCGCCGATCGGGCGGCCGTCGATTGCGCCAGAAAAGCTTCTTCGCGCGATGCTTCTGCAAGCCTTTTATTCGATCCGGGCGCGGTGCGGTGCCGGCTAGCGGTTGGCGCAGTTCATTTGGGACATTTTTGCTGCCTTAGACTGCAGCAGCGACTAGGCCCATCAAGAGCCTAGTCGGTTTTTTCCAGTGCAAGTTCGACCGTTTACGCATGGGCGCTCGGTCGACGAGGCGCTTACGCGGAATGGTCGACCCAAGCGGTCAGTAGTCCCAGAAGGCCGGGACCCAGCGGAAAGCATCGCCATCAACCGCCACGTGGCCGACGGACGGGAACGGCAAGTGCGTGGCAACGAGCTGTGCGCCGGTCTCGGCCAGCTCCCGCAAAAGTCGGACCCGGACGCGAGCCGCTTCTTCTGGATCGTGTTCGAAACCGTTATACCAGTCGGGGTGTTCGAACCCGACCGCAAACACGGCGTCGCCGGCAAACATCAGCCGGTCGTTGCCGGACGCCACGCGGACCACGCAATGCCCGGGGGTGTGGCCGCCGGTACGTGTGGCGACCACGCCTGGCGCCACCTCTTGCTCCTCATCGAACAGCCGCAAATGGCTGCGGTATTCTTCGGTGAACCGCTTGGCCGCCGCCCGAAGCGCGTCCGGGAACCCCGGCGGCATCGAGACGCGGGAGAAATCGGGCGCCTCCCAGAATTTGACCTCGGCGGCCGCCACGTGA
>Ga0207426_1001017_pt1 | contig 27078 bp, 21 predicted proteins | sample AraplaMF_Cvi_mMS_FD_184265 | JGI IMG/M metagenome (GOLD analysis project Ga0207426, IMG submission 184265) | Arabidopsis root microbial communities from the University of North Carolina, USA - plate scrape MF_Cvi_mMS (SPAdes) (version 2) | ecosystem: Host-associated > Plants > Roots > Endosphere... | reverse complement strand
ACTACTGCCCCGCTGGCTAGGTAACGGTACGCTGACACTGGTATTTTTCCGTACCTGCGCGGCCAGCCTGGTGCTGAATATTTTCCTGAACCTGGTGCTGTATCCGGATATGATCCGCTACCAGAGCGGGAGCACCATTGCCCGGCATGTGAACCGGTATTTCCCTGGTGTGCCGGTAGATTTCTGGAAGGGGCAGTCGTATTCCCTGGAGTTTTATCTGCATACACCGCTGCAGCGGTTCGATAGCTCCGGTCTCCGCCAGGCAGTGGCGGGCGGGCCGGTATTGCTGGTGATGAACCCTGCGGAGGCGGATACGCTACAGCGGCAGGGGTACAATTGCCAGCTGGTAAGGGAGTTTGTACAGTTTTATGTGACTAAATTGGATATGGAGTTTGTGAATAATAAGACACGGGGGAAAGCGGTGGGGAGGAGATGGCTGGTGTTGGTGATGCCGGGGAGGGATGGGAGGTGAGGTTTTTTGGATGGGGGTGTGAAGAATGGGGCAAGGGGATGATCGGTAGTGTGACTTGAAAAACCGTGGTATAAAGGGATATTTTGTAAAACTCGCCGCTTATGCTACAGTTATTGGTGTATTGCGGGTACAGGCGTGTCTGGGAAAGTGGTCAGGGTGGGGCATTACGGAGGTTTCTTGAAAAAAGTTAAGAATAGATTTTGCAAAATTCAAAAATTACCTATTTTTGCAATCCCAATTTGCGATTGAGGTTCAATTAGTGAAAAGGGAAATACTCCTCCTTAGCTCAGTTGGTTAGAGCATCTGACTGTTAATCAGAGGGTCGCTGGTTCAAGTCCAGCAGGGGGAGCAGAGAAAAGAAAGGCTTGCAGAAATGCAGGCCTTTTTGTTTGCATATTATTTGTATTAATAATTGATCCTCTTTAATTCTGTAATAATAAATAAATAGAATAAATCCTAATGAAAATAGCCGGTTTAAACCGGCTATTTTCATTAGGATTTCCTAATTAGTTATTTAGAAATAAAAGTTTTAGAGGCTTTCTCCAAAGATGCTAGTTTTTTTTCTTGATACTTCTTTGTGGTAATTGTCATTGCAGCATTAATCCTTTTCTTAGACTTTTTGATAGTCTGAGACGGTATTATAGCATATCCATTTGGAAGGTTTTTAATTGATATTTTTAAAGTTTGTATTGCCATTATTTTTATTTAAGATTATTTGAATATTTCAAGTATTCGGTAAATCTCTTCTGTAAAGTTACTAAAATTGAATCTATTTTTACTATAATTCTATTCGGGTAACCAGCAAAAATTATTGCGTCTAGCCATTGTCTTCCTTCTGTAGCATCTATAATTATAAGGCCTTTTGCGACTCCTGAGCTAAAATCGTTCTTTTGATAGATCTCAGCGCACCATATAAATTTGGGCATTTTTGAAAGAATTAAGGTCTGTTTTATTTCTGGTTCTAAGGCTTCCAAATTCGCTATATGCTCCTTGAACGATCTGCTAGAGGTTAAAAAAAATTTAAAAGTAAAATCATTAAAAAAAACATATCCTAAAGCATCGTCTGTTAAAATGTTTAAAATTAAATCTTTGGCACTTATAACATCTGAGTAGATGCGATAATAGAGAGGTACAATTATATATGCAATTCGATATTGTTCAAAGCCTTCTCCTAAATGTTCAGTTGGGTTATCAAGAGTTATTCTTGCATAAGGGATTAAGTTATCGTCGTTAACTACGAATCTTTTTTCTATGTCTCCATAGTCGATGAATTCTTTAGTTATGGGTTTTAAAGGTTTTTTCCTGTTAAAATCTAATTTTCTTTTGCTAACGGTCGTTAAATCTAAAGCTTCATCAGTTTCATGACCAATTAATAAATTGGCATGTGCTGCCGTTGAATCATCTGACTTTAAAATGCATACTAAAGGAATTCCTGATTCAATATACGTGGATATAATATTTTGAAATTCATTCCCAAAGGTATCTCTTTCATAAATCTGAGTGGCAAAGCCAAATTCTTTTAGCGCAAAGGATATTTGATTAACATTTAGTCCTGCAGATGGAAGCAAACGTTCACTTGATTGCTTATTTAATATGTCTATTATTTTAGAAAGCGCGGTAGGTTTATACTCTGCATATCGATGACCAAAATATTCCATTAAAGCCCAAATTGAGGTTTCAGCACAGGTTATTGTCTCTTCATCTTGGGAGCTGAAGGGGAAACCTGATATAGGTAATTTAATACCATTAATTGATACGTTCGTAGTATATTCGCAAATCAGAAAGTCATTTACTTGAAACGCATGCTTATTAATTAGAGTTCTGCCAATTACATTGGGAAAGGTTGGCCTAATAATAAAATAACCTCTAAAAGAATTAATGAGTTCTTTTCTATAAGTTGGTTCAAAAAAATGCATTGTTTCAATTGGCATTTCAAATAAAGAAACTCGAATACAATCTCTTGGATATTCATTATGCTTTGAAGAGAAATAGGTATAATAGGTGTCCCTGTAAAATTTATCAACATAAGGATACTCTATACAAAAGAATATTTCATCTTTAAGAGGTTCTAATAAGTTAGCGATATTATTTTCTACATCTATATCTTGTTTTTTGTAGACTTCCTTTATTAGGTCAAGAATGTCATCAACACAATCTTCTTTGGTTGATATTATAAATTGAATTAAACTCATAACGAATTGGAATTAACTATTCTTTAGTTTCATTAAAGATCTGCAAAATCCATTAAATCCAGAATTAATTGGTTAGATAGTTGTCCAATTAGGGGAGCGAAAAAGAAAGGCCTGCATCACTGCAGGCCTTTTTCCTTTTTTACGATGCGCCTCATTCTTGCCCTCATCGAAAATAAACGGCCTACTCATCAATCCTTCTCAAAAAAACCACCAATAAGACCCAACACCTCATCAAAATTTGTTTCAAGCACCCAATGACTACCATCAATAATATGAACCTGGGCATCCGGTAAATCCCTTTTGTAACAGGCAGCTTCCTCCACATTAAAAAACGGATCATATTTTCCCCATATGACGAGGGCACGAGGTTGATGAACACGGAAATACTCCTGAAAGGCCGGGTACATTTTCATGTGATTCTTATAGTCACAATTCAGTTCATATTGCATGTCGATATTACCAGGCCTTTTCATCGAATCCCAATCAAGCATCCATAATTCAGGACTTAGTGTTGATAGCAATTCTTCAGGTAATCCTGCAGTATATTGCCACTTCACGCCTTCCTCGCTTAGGAATGCATAAAGTTTTTTCTTTTTTTCAGGAGTAGGATTTTCCCAATAGTCCCTCATTTCATCCCATATTCCAGAAACACCTTCTTCGTATGCATTGCCGTTTTGCACAATTATTCCTTCGATCTTTTCAGGATGGTTTAAGCATAGCTGAAGACCGACAGGAGCTCCATAGTCGTGAAGATAGATGGTGAATGTCTTGAGGTTTATCTCATCCGTAAACTTGTTCATACAAGCCCCAATATTCCTGAAAGAATATTCAAATTGATCTTTAGATGGAAAAGCGCTGAATCCAAATCCGGGGAAATCCGGAGCAACCAGATGAAGCCTGTCTGATAAAGCTGTCATCAGATTTTTAAACATTACGGACGAGGTTGGGAAACCAGGTAAGAGTAATATGGATGGATTTTTCCTATCTCCTGCCTCACGGTAGAAAATATCAATACCGTCAACTTTAATGGATCGGTTATAAATCTGCCTACTCATGTTTGTGTACCGATCAAAGATTGTGCCCCGGGACTATCGATATTGTCACCACGGAGTTGTGCTAAATTGATAGTGTTTAGGTCCGGTAACTCGCTAAAGCAATCAAATCTTCCTGAGTTTGGTTAGATAATTATCGATTTAGAGGAGCAAAGAAGAAAAGGCTTGTAGGGATGCAGGTACTTTGCGTTCCGGGATGGCATAAAAAAACTCATTTTTCCATTTAGAGCAGGTTGTGTATTTTTAAGAATGTATTAGGCCGCTATAGCTTTAGGCCATTTGCCATTAAATGCATTTTATTAATGACGGCAGAAGAGTTATTTAAAATCATAGAGAGCTTTGATTTAAGCCTGCTTGATAACCCCGAATTTCAAGAAGATGCAGTACGGGAAGAAATTGTTAATCCTATCATAAAAGGGCTAGGGTATTCTCCTAATAAACCAAATCAAATAATAAGAAGTAGAAAATTGCTACATCCATGGTTTTATATTGGGTCGAAACGAGAAAAGATCTATATAATCCCTGATTATATACTTGAGGTAAATGGGAAACCGGTATGGATTTTAGATGCTAAATCTCCTTCAGAGGCAATTATTAAGTCATCAAATGTAGAACAGGCATATTCTTATGCGATTCATAGAGATGTAAGAGTTAATTTTTTCGCTCTCTGTAATGGAAGGGAATTTGCAGTTTATGATACCTTGGAAGCTAATCTTGTTTTGCATTTTCCAATAAAAAAAATTCCTCTATATTGGAAGAGCCTGAAGAAGATCTTATCTCCTGAAAAAGGAGAAGAGTTAGATAACATGTTAGAGATACGCGAGTATGACTTTAATCTAAATGTGACCCAATCTCTCCGGAATAATTATCATGTAATCAATAACTATCCCGTCGTTTATATGTTAAGTGGCGAGAGAAGTGAAGAAATGTACATAGGAGAGACAACTAATGTGAATGAAAGGATGTTATCTCATCTGGAAAAGGATGTAAAGAACAGTCTTTCAAAATTACATCTCATTACAAGTAGTAAATTTCATATTTCTGCCACAGCAGATTTAAAGTCCAAGCTTATAATGTATGTCTTTGCAGATGGACAATATCGATTACTAAATAAAAATATAGGACTGTGTGATCATAATTATTATGAAAAAGAAGGTCTTTACAAGGATCTTTTCAAATTAATCTGGAATAAATTAAGAGCCATAGGTATTTCGAGGCATTCAATAGAGGAGATTGATAATTGTCCTTTATTCAAATATTCTCCCTACAAAAATCTGACACACGATCAGATTAAGGGATTGCTTGCAATAATGAGGAGCCTCTTGAATGATAGTAACAAAAGTACTATCGTGGAAGGGGGAGCAGGAACAGGTAAGACGCTTCTGGCTATATTTTTGTTTAAGCTGCTTAATTCTGATAATGAAGATTTTAATTTCAAGGAGTTTGGTAGCGATGAGATGCGGATCGTGGAGCTAGTTCGCTTGTTAAAGCAGAAATATCCCAATCCTAAAATGGCGTTAATAGTGCCAATGATCTCGCTCAGGAGCACATTAAAAAAGACATTCGCTAATGTAAAGGGGCTGAGTGCGAAAATGGTGATAAGCCCCACAGAAGTAGCAAGTCAACATTTCGATATTGTTTTGGTTGATGAATCGCATCGCCTTCGCAGGAGAGTTAATTTAGGACCCTACTTTGGGGCGTTTGATCAGACCTCTGCAAGGTTACATTTTAATAAATCAGAGGTCACTGAGTTGGATTGGATATTGAAACAGAGTACAAAAACTATACTGTTTTATGATAAAAACCAGTCTATAAAGCCATCAGATATAAATCGCAAAGATTTTACCCTTCTGACAATGAGCATGACTACCTGTGTTTATTCTCTGAAAAGCCAATTAAGGGTAAAAGGAGGTAGTGATTACATAAAGTATATCAATAAATTGCTCAATTGCTCTTTTACACAAGGGGAATATTTTTTCAATTCACCGGAATATGAATTTTTACTTTTCGATTCTATAGAACATTTTGTAGAGGAGATCAAGCTAAAGGAGAAAGAGTATGGGTTGTCAAGGTTGATTGCTGGTTACTCGTGGAAATGGGTGTCTAAAAATGACAAAAATTTATTCGACATAGAAATAGATAAGATACGATTAAAATGGAATAGCAGCAATATAAAAGATTGGATTAACTCTGCGAATGCTGTGAATGAAGTGGGTTCTATACACACTACGCAGGGATATGACCTTAATTATGCCGGGGTAATATTGGGGAAGGAAATAACCTATAATAAAGAGGAAAATGAAATTGTAATTCTTCGTGAGAATTATTGTGACATAAATGGGAAATTATCTATATCTAACCCGAAAGAATTAAAAGCATATATTCTCAACATTTACTCCACTCTTCTTAAACGTGGTATTAAGGGAACATACGTGTATGTGTGTGATCCGAATCTGCGGGAATATTTTAAAAGGCATATTCCTACGGCGAAAATTCGATAGTGTGTTTCGCAGTTACCAATATAGATAGCCAGTATTTTTGCATCTGGTAACAAGCTGTAAACCAGAGCAATATCTCTGTTAGCTAGGTAAATTCACAAAGGTCTGTAAATCTGTCATAGGGTATGGTTACCTGTTTTTTATCTTCCCATACTACAATTTGAGTGAGTTGCACGGCTAGAGTACAATACAGATCTGGTTTTTAACTTCAGAATATACCGATTTAATAGCTTCCACAAAGCCTTTAGATTATCGGGTACTGGTAATGAGAATATCCTCCACACCGCGGGATTATTACTCCTCGAAATAATCATTGTCCAGGCGTTTAATTTCATAGGATCTCTGTACTGATACCCCGAGGTTGTAGTCGATCATTAATTGAGCAAGTTGCACTCCATCTATCATTACAATCTTTGTTTCGTTCTTGGGTGCGTAGTTTAGTGCATCCTTCGAGAAAGTAGAAGTAGTAATAAAGATCCCTTTCTTCGCTCCCTGTCCAGCTAGAGCGCCAACAAACTTGTGCAACTCCGGCCTGCCGACGATATTGCCTGCTTGCCACCTTTTGGCTTGAATATAAATAATATCCAGCCCTAACTTATCCTCCTTTATTGTTCCATCTATGCCCTCATCACCAGTTTTTCCGATCGCCTTTCCGGCGTCCTTCATTGAACCACCATAACCCATTTTTACTAATAATTCTACAACCAACCGCTCAAAGAAAGCCGGACTTAGTCGACGAACTGTATCGATAAGCTCCTGTGCCAAAGATTGGCGTATATTCTGATAAGCTAAGTCGATCGTTTCTTCCGGCGTTTGCTTTTCCTCCTGTGATGCATCAATTTGCTCTAATGATCCAGAATCCACCCTTTTTATGCTCTGGAATTCTACAAACTCAGGAAATTGCTTGAGCAGGTTATTATCGATCTTCTCCGGATTTCCCCTTAGAACCTCTAAGCCTCGATTAGTAATACAGAGCGTCCCTCTTTTTGGAGCGTCTAACAGGCCTGCCTTCTTTAAATAAGTTCTCGCCCAAGCAACCCGGTTCGAAAATAGTAGAGATTGCCCGCTGGGAAGAAGTTCACTCATTTCTTCATCAGTTAACTTGAATTGTTTACCTAAGAATGTTACTACATCCTTAAATAAGTATTCTTTTTTGTCAGATAATCTCTTTAATAGAGGTAACATCATCGCTTGAAAGTCAGGTATTGACATAAATAAGTGAATTACTTTTTGCTCTTCGCTTTTTTTATCAATTTTCCAAAACCGGTTGGTTCCAGATTATTCTCTTTTAGCCATTGTAGCCCTTCCATTACCTGCGCTTTGGTATATTGATGTTTTCGTTCGCTCCAATCGTAAAAAGATTCAATCAATTCGTTATCAGCGATGGGTTTTCCCTCTATAATGAAATTATTCCAGACAGCATAAATTGTTGCAATAATTTCCGATTTAGCTTCTGTGGCATTTGATAACAAACGAAAAAGTTTATCTAATTCTCCAGTTGCAGGGCCAAAATAACTTTGGTAATACTCTTCTATTTTAGCCTGTTTTTCTAAAGGCGCAAATTTTCTGTTCTTATGATCATACCATTTATTCTTTTTGAGATCATTATAAATAGTATGCATAAAAATATTGTCATATGGCCCGGCCGCCTGGTAATAGTAATTCAAGTTCAAATCGGCCTGAATGATGTGCTCCGCCAGAAACTGAACTTTTTGAAACTTGATGTCTGTAAAATTCGGATCATCCTTAAAACGTGATATAATCCCTCCTGCTAATACCTGTTTGGCGAATGCTTTTCTATTAGTCGGTATGTTAAGCTGTGTAGCTTTTTCAGAAACTGTTTCCGGCTCAGCCGCTATTGATAAATCTTTACCTGTGACCTTTGCCTGCCCGTTCATTAGCTTTGGGAGGAGCCAGTCTCGGAGGGCTGCTAGTTGTAGGTTTTGTTGTTCTAGGTTGTCTTGCCTATCAAAAATAGGCCTGACCTGTTCTATGAATTTTTCTACAATCTCGTATTTAGGCTTTATGATCTTTATTGATTTGAATACACCAGCTGATATTTCCTTAAAAGTTGAACCAGCGGAATTGGCTTCTATTGTCGGTATATAATTTTTCAAAACGTAATAAACATACTCGCATGAATAAGATTTGTTGCAAATAACAGACTTAAATCCTTGATTTGTTGCACAATCTACTCTGTTAATTGCCAGATATCCAATAGGAGCTCTTGAAGACATCAAAACAGACTTCGCGGGTAAAAGATTTAAAGATGCTGATTTAAATCCTACTTCGGAAACATCCAATTCTCCTTTAGTAATAAATTTTTTGCCGATATTAATCGATAAATCTTTAGGGGTAATCCAGGGTATGCCATTATCTGAGAAGTTTTCTACAATATCCCTAGAAGGTGTACCGCCGCCAGCAACAGTACCTAAGTCATTTATAAGCTCTTCTTTCCATCCCTCCGGCACCTCTTTTTTTAGTACTTCATTATAAATCATTTTACCGCCGGATGCCTTATACGGCTTACCCTTTGCATTGGGAAAATCAAACTGCACAAACCAGTAATCATACAGTGTTTTAGTCATTTTCTCCAGCTCGGCATTGATTTTATTATTTAGTTCTATTTTATCGTCAAAGGCAGAGAGTACGGCTGCTATTATTTGTTGATTCTTTAACTCAGGAACCAATATTCTCTGGCTTTTCAATGCTTCCTCATTAACTCTCCTTCTGCCGGACGTCCCTTCCATACAACTTATTGCTCTTTCTCTAAAAAGAGGACTTCTTGCTAAATAATAAATAAACTTTTTGTCAGACCACTCATTTTCTCTCAATACTATAAATTCAGACGAACCATAAGCAACCTCATCGTCATTTAAAATATCAACAAATGCCGTTTTCCCGTTTTCCAAACAAGGAGTAATTTTTGCAACAAGTGTATCACCATTTCTAAACTTTGGCCCCGCTTTATATTCTGCGTATTCAAATCCTTTTATCTTTCTTTCAAACACACCGAGTTTTTCCATTGGCACTTTCTTAGCAATCTTATTCTTTGGTAAGCTTTCCGATGGATTAAAATCGATAAACTCTCCAACAGATAATTGATGCCATTTACATTTGCTCATATCTTACCCTCTTTAGTCCTTTCATAATTTCTTTATCAAGCTTTTCTCCTTCCATAAACAGAATACTCAGCCTTTCCTCAAAGTCCTTCATTTTTACCTCAAACTCTTTATAGGTAATCTCGACATGTTCAATCTTCACTTCAAAATACTGCCCGGCTGAGAAACTGTAATTTTTCTCAACAATCTGCGCCTTATTCACCACAACTGAGAAGTCTTCAACCGTCTGCTTTTTGTTCATCACATCGATAATTCGGCGTTCCTCGACATCAGTTAGTTTGGTCCGTTGGTTTTTGCCGTCCTTTACCGTTTCACCTAACTTGGAAGCATCTACGAGTACTATTTTATTGCTATTTGCATTTCTATCTATAAAAAGAATAGATACGTTGGTTCCCGTGCTGGCAAATATGTTGCTGGGCATATTAACCACTCCCCGGAGCCAGCCGCGTTCAACCAGCGCTTCACGTATTTTTCGTTCTATGGCGCTCTGCGCGGTAAGAAAGCCCATAGGGACAACAACCGCCGCTTTGCCATTGGGCGCCAGGCAATACATAATGTGCTGAATAAAGAGTAGATAAATAGCCATGCTCTCCTTCTTGGTCCTGGGCACATTTGGTATGCCGGCAAAAAAACGTTCTTTAAAGCTATCCTTCGTGAGGTCCTCGCGATAATCGGAAAAATCGAGCTTAAACGGCGGATTGGAAACAATGTACTGAAACTTCTCCGTAATATAAGATGGTTCCAGTATGGTGTTACCTTTGATAATATTTGGTATGGAATGCGAAAGGCTGTTCAGGATCAAGTTCAGCCGCAGCATATTCGCCGATTTCTGTGATATATCTTGAGAATAAATTGTACAGTTTTTCTCACCAATGGCGTGTGCAATATTCATAAGTAGAGTACCCGACCCCGCACTGGGATCATACACCGTAGCATTGCTGATATCTTTTTCATTTACCAGGATTGCCGCCATAATGCGTGCTACAGCATGAGGTGTATAATATTCTGCATATGTTCCTCCGCTGTCACTATTGTAATCCTTGATAAGGTATTCGAAGATAGTAGCAAAGAAATCGTATTTCTCGCCGAACATCTTTTCGAAACTCACATTCACCAGCTTATTGATCAATGCACGGCAAAAAGTATCTCTTTGCGAAGTGTCGCGAATAAAATGGCTGATGTTATCAAACATTTTGTCCTTTACACCCGTTGTGGATTTTACAGAATAAAGGTTGACATTTTCGGCGTTTATGTTGAGTAGCGTGCCGTCAAAATAGGTTTCGGCAAAATTAGCTTTATTGGAGTTATTGAACAGGTAGGTAATTAGTTGTTCTGGTTCCAACTTGGCAGATTTGTTACCAATTCTAGCTCGAAGAAATTTCTTTTTTTCTTCGGGCATCATTTCATATGCCTTCTGAAAATCTTCCGCCTTGGCTAAATCTTTGTCTATTTTTTTAGCCTCATAGATAAATTTATCATTGAGGTATTTATACAAAAAAACCTGTGTAATAATATCAAATTCGCCTGCCGCATTTCCTAAACCATAATTCGCGCATACACTTTTCAGGTCGTCGATCAGTGATTTTGTTTTGGCAATAAATTCTATTTCCGTCATAGCTTACCTATAATAATTGTATTGTTGCAAATATTCCTTTACTATCAGATAGTTTATTACCTCAGTAGTGTCATAATCAAGTTTTATTCTTTTTTTATCAATAAATTGGTTAATGACAATACTCATTACTTCATCTTTGAAATATTCGTCGTTCTGTAGAAGATTAATATTGTTTAAAAAAATACCATCTACCTGTGCCTTGGTTCCCATTAAGGCGTCATGTACCTGTACTTCTTTGGCGGGCATAGTATGCTTTGTTGTAAGCCGCTTATGAATTCGGGCATATTTCTCATCATTGTCATATTTAGCTTTCAGCAAGGCATTTTTACGGTTGAGTTCTTTTATTTCGTCGTATATTTTACTCAGTAAATGAATATTCTTCCGCATATCCTCCTGGCTTACCTCGTCTAAGTTTTTATTTTTAAAGATACGTTCCAGTTCTTCCCTTAGGCTTATAAAAGCCGGGTCCGAAGGGTCGAAATTTCGTTGTAATTCTTCACGGGTCTTTCGGAGCTGATTACGTAACCGGTCTGCCAATATCAGTTCTTCCTCGGATATCTTGGTAAACTGGAAAAAAATGTCCTCCAATGCGGTGTTCAACAAGTTAGACGTGTCACTATCGCTGTTAATGTCGTCTACAAGGTTCAGCATATCAAGTCTGCGCTGTACTTCATTCAATAATTGATTGAGCTTGTGAAAATCAATTAAGTCAAGGAGCTCTTCATTTCCCTGCAGCCGGATAATATTTCTTAACTCCTTCGCGCTATTTAATACATGCTGCAAATCTAGTAATTGCTTTTTGTCTTTAATGTCGCCAATTTGTAAACGAAAATTTTCGGCGTTATGGGTGTCAAACTGAAAAAGCTTATCCTTAATAGTTACAATATCATTTTGAATCTCTTCGGATGTTTTAAACAAATTAGAATAGTTCTGCATCTCATCGCCCAATTCATCTCGCAGTTCCTCAAAATAATTCTGATTGGTCGTTTTAAACTCTTTAGTGATGTCGGCAAAATCTACCACATACCCATAACGGTAATGCTTGTAAGGCCGATTAACACGGGTTAAGGTTTGCAAAAGGTTATGATTTTTAACTATCCTTGCCAGGTATAATTTCTTCAGGCGCCGGGCATCAAAACCTGTGAGTAGCATATTATACACAAAAAGAATATCTATATCGCCGCTTTTGAATGCCTTAATATCTGTTTCCCTGTCATCTTTACTGTTTACATCATGCAATATAAGGCTTGCCTTTAGGGGCTGGTTCATACTGTATACTACCGCATCCTCAGCAACCATCGAGTACTCATATTTTTGAATACCATATATTTTTTCAAACTGGGAAAATAGCTCTTTTGCCTGATCAGAACTATCGCATACCACCATACCACCAAGACTATTATCTCTGTTAGCCCTCCGGAATGCATTTAAATCTTTGATGATATAATCCAGCATTGGTTCGGCAAACCTTGGGTGAGCAAAGATCTCGCTTTTAGAAATTTCCCCCTGCAGCACCTTGATCTGTGCCATTACATCCTTCATTTGCATTTTGTAGGTTGTACTGATGACTTCCCGTATCAATCGTAAAGTATAACCGTCTGCAATAGACATATTATAATAATACTTGTGGATATAGTTGCCAAATAAAGCTTTGGAATCGTATTCCTTAGTCACTTCTCTTAGCAATGGAGTCCCAGTCAATGCAATTTTAATGGCCGCATCATCTGATTTTAGCAGGTTGACTAAATAACTTCCCTTTGGATTGTAACTTCTGTGCGCTTCATCAATAAAATATACCCGTTGAATATTGATATCGTAATCCAACTCTTCCAGCACCTTACTCTCCTCCGAAAACTTTTGAATATTAATAACAGTAATCTCCAGCTCTCCGGAATTATTTTGTATAGCGCTTACTGTTTTTATATCCCTGATAAATTCGCTCCGTGAATTTACCATCTTCACTAGTAGACCTCTTGAACGAAATTCATTCCTTGCCTGGATGGCCAAGTCCAATCGATCCACAATGAAATAGAACTTGGGAATTACGCTTTTCTCCTGGAAATAATATGTGAGAAATTTTACATTAAAGAAAGCTAATGCAGTTTTACCACTTCCTTGCGTATGCCAGATGATCCCCTTTTTTACGCCTTTATCCAGCTTATTCATAATAGCTTTGGTTGCAAAGAATTGAGGGTAACGCATAACATGCTTCTGAATCTGAATTTTACCTTCCTTTTCTTCTTCGACATACGTTATTCCGAATTGCAGAAAGAATGCCAGCCTTTCTTTGGATAGCAATGATGTTAAAATTCTATTAGTGGGGGTATCAAAATGCTTGTTTGTTTTAAATTCATCTGTATGCTTAATAGCTACAATGTTATTATCCTTCAGTATAAAGTTTTCCAGTTCTAAATTTTCAGGCTTAAGCAAATGAGTAAGACTCAAAATTTCTTCTTCCCGAAAATAATTAAATATAACGTCGTCTTTTGCCGTGGTGCCATAGTAGGCGCCCATTATCGGTTCTATCACACCATCTTCATACTCCATATTATTTGAAAAGATCATCAATTGTGTGATATTGGTAAAAATTGCAAAGTCTTTGAGAGCAAATCTTTTATTAATACGATTACGCTCAGCGAGAACTCCTTCCCGATTATTGGGCCTTTTCACTTCAATAAACACTAAGGGCATGCCATTGATCAGTACTGTAATATCGGGTCTGAATTCTTCGTCACCATTCTTGTAAGTGAGTTCTGTTGTTACATGAAGGGAATTTTTTTTAAATTCAAAGTCAATTAACTTAATGCCCGATGTGTTTACCAAGTGTCTGTAAAAATCTCTACCGAGATCATCGTATTTTAGTTTTAGACTTAACTCTTCCAATACAACTTCTGCCTCGCGCTCCGAAATATTATTGATGTCCGCAACACTTTTCTTAAAGATATCCGGAAATATATTATTTTCTGTTATTCTGGCTTGTTTAGTTCTAGGTATATACTCATAGCCCATTCTGCATAAATGCAGCACAGCTGGAATTTTTACTCTTGAATCTTCGTTGAATGCCATGGATTTAGGGGATTTAGTTCCTAGCTGCGCAGCTAAGGTAGTTGTTGGATACATTGGTATCCAAGCCTTGATAGATGAAGCAAGGCTTGGATTTTACTTTTGAGTCTTCGTTAAAAATCATTGGTTTGGAGGAATTTTCCATCATAGGTCAATCCTATGTATTTTCTTTTTCCTAATATCATAATTGTTTTACAATGAAATTCATCAAAAATACATAATTTACAGTATTTACTAACCATTTTACAGTTAACTATGGCCTCAAATCAACCCGCGGGTGCTCAATGGTTAAAAAAATATTTCAATTTACAACATTATACCCTGACACACAGCTCCTTTATAGGTAATAATTCATCCATAGAATTAACATCATCCGGTAACATCGAAGAGACCTATGGGCCTAAATATGCCCCTGCAGAAGACACAGCTATGCCTCATCTGGAATTTTTCTTGAAGTATGATCATCTTAACCTCGATTTCCTGCAAGCTGTATTTCGTAATATATCTGGTAAGGAGGTGGAGGCATATATAGAAGAAAGCCCTTCCGGTAAATACTCCCGTAGGATCGGTTTTTTATATGAGTTTTTGACATTAAAGCAATTACATATTAAGAAAGACGTTTCCGGTAATTATATCGATTTGTTGGACCCTAATAGATATGTTACTACTCAAGGTATCAAAGTACCTAGGTGGCGTATAAATAACAACATGTTGGGCGGATTGGAGTTTTGTCCGATGGTTCGCCGGAAAAAGGAATTAAGTGATTTACTTGCACTCAATATTAAAGATAAAATCAGCCGGCTGAAAACCCTTTATCCGCCTGAGATCTTTAGACGAGCCACTCAATACCTATATAAAAAAGAAACCAATTCTTCCTTTGAAATAGAAAAGGAGCAGCCTAGCGAGACCAGGATAGAAAGATTTATTAGATTACTGGAGGAAGCCGGATCAGCTCCGCCAGATAAAATGATATCAGAGGCCCGGATGATTCAGTTGCAAAATGCTATTGTTGATCCGCGTTTTGCAGCCACGGGATACCGCAATTTTCAAAATTTTGTAGGTCAGACTCTACCTAATTATCAACAGTACATTCATTATATATGCCCGCCACCGGCATATGTGTTGTCCTTAATGACCGGTTTGCAGCAAACAGCTGCGGTAACGATGGGTATTGATCCAGTAGTAAGAGCAGCCTTAATATCTTTTGCTTTTGTATTTATACACCCTTTTGAAGATGGGAATGGCCGCATTCACCGTTTTCTGATACATGATACGCTGGCGCAGGATGAATTAGTTCCTGAAAACATGATCATCCCCGTTTCAGCCCATATGCTCAATCACATGAAAGAGTATGATACAATTTTGGAAAAATATTCAAAGCCCTTGATGCAAAGAATTACCTATACACAAAAGGACAACGAAGGCATTGCTGTTACCAATCAGGAAGTGGTAGAAGGATATTATCGGTACCCGGATCTTACGGAGCAGGTGATCTATCTTTTAAAAACAGTTCATGCTACCTTAGATGAAGACATGCCGCAAGAATTATTATTCTTACAACGATACGATGAAGCCAGATTAGAATTGCAACGAATCGTTGATATGCCAGATAAAGACATTAACTGGATGCTTATTTTCCTTCATCAGAATAATGGCGTTTTCCCCAAAAGGCGACGTGAGCAATTTTCAAAGCTTTCTGATGGTGAAATTGCCCGCATGCAAGCTGCCTATAGAACAATATTTGAGCTGGATAATGAATAAAGGCCTCACTTCTTTCCCACTCACCAGTTCATTAGTAATATGAGCGTCCAGATTATGCTAAGCATATAAGGTGATAAAATACTTTAAGTGTCCCTATCTTAAACTCAAAGCTGGTCAGTATCTTTTATCCAAGAGTACAAAATATCAGTTCGGCATATCAACAAAAGCCGCTAGATCTCGTAATAATTAGTTCAATAACTGTTCACCAAGGCGAGCAAGTAATGATTAACAAAGTGAAGTCCCTTTATTTAGGACCCTTCTCAAAAAAATCACTAATAAGCTTCAACACCTCATCAAAATTCGTTTCAAGTACCCAGTGACTGCCATCTATAATATGAACCTGGGCATCCGGTAAGTCCCGCTTATAACAGGCAGCCTCTTCCACATTAAAAAACGGATCATATTTTCCCCATATGACCAGAGCACGGGGTTGATGAACACGGAAATATTCCTGGAAGGCCGGATACATCTTCATATGATTCTTATAGTCACAATTCAGTTCATATTGCATATCGATATTACCAGGCCTTTTCATAGAATCCCAATCAAGTACCCATAATTCAGGACTTATTGTTGATAGCAATTCTTCCGGTACTCCTGCAGTATATTGCCACTTCACGCCTTCCTCGCTTAGGAATGCGTAAAGTTTTTTCTTTTTTTCAGGAGTAGGATTTTCCCAATATTCTCTCGTTTCATCCCATATCCGATAAACACCTTCTTCGTATGCATTACCGCTTTGGACGATTATCCCCTCGATCTTTTCAGGATGGTTTACGCATAGCCGGAGACCGACAGGAGCTCCATAGTCGTGAAGATAAATGGTGAATGACTTTAGGTTTATCTCATCCGTAAACTTGTTTATATAAGCCGATATATTCCGGAACGAATATTCAAATTGATCTTTAGGTGGAAAACCGCTGAATCCAAATCCAGGAAAATCCGGAGCAACCAGGTGAAGCCGGTCCGATAAAGCGGTCATCAGGTTTTTAAACATTACGGAAGAGGTTGGAAAACCTGGCAGGAGTAATATGGACGGATTCTTCCGGTCTCCGGCCTCACGGTAGAAAATATCGATGCCGTCAACTTTAATGGATCTGTTAAAAATCTGACTACTCATGTTGGTGTATCAATCAAAGATGATGCCTTAAGCCTGCTGATGCTGAGGCATGCCGTTAGGATCCATCCATATAAATTCCCAATGGTGGCCATCGAGGTCTTCAAAACTGTGTTGATACATAAAACCGTAGTCGCTGGCTGGATTAGGTATCCTGGCGCCTGCTGCTTCTGCTTTGTTTACCATTTCGTTAACTGCATCTTTACTATCAGCAGATAAGGCAATAGAGCATTCCACCGATTTGTGGGCATCTATAATTTCTTTTTTAGTAAAAGTCTGAAAAAAAGTTTCTGTCAGCAGCATTACGTAGATGGTATCGCTGATGATCATGCAGGTTGCTTTCTCATCGGTAAATTGTGGGTTAAAAGTGTAACCAAGTTTGGTAAAAAAGGCTACAGATCTGTTAAGGTCTTTAACCGGCAGGTTCACAAAGATTTGAGTTGCCATAAGTATTTTCTGATTTAGTTTATTCAAAGGTATAGCAATGCCTCGTACGAGCAGATGTGCAAAAACGACAAGTTAAGGGGGTATTACGACTTTGCTATATTGAATGGAGTTGAAATACTTACTCAGGATTTTTTATTAAATATCCGTTCCCACCAGGATTTAGGAGTTTTAACCGGTGTGTTATTGGCATATAAGGACGGCAATTGAGAAAGCGATTTGTCCAGCCACAATTCATACCAGTCCAGAAATGCGATCCTGCCTTCATTACCAAAATATGGATCGGGAAATATTCCTCCATCGTTGCATCGGTCATCTACCCATATGTTTCCGTACTCTTTCCCGTTGACGACAAGATTCATCGATACTCCACAGCCGAAATTGGAAATCCGCAATAGTCCATTCGTCCATTTGTTATCGAAATATTCAATTTCCCTTGTTTGATCGTAAGCTTCTTCCTGTATATCCATAAACTCCAGATTCCAGGCTTCAGTGAGTGGAAATTCCAGGGCAGGATTGGTAAGATTGCTGCTATCTTTATTGTCCAGATCCTGATATAAACCGTTCTCCAACGGTTCTAACCCGTAATAAGGGCCAGCTCCTCCATTTGAAACTTGCAATAGGAACTCCCTGTAATCAGGAGGTAATTGAATACTATATTTCTTCTCAAATGATTTAACCTCATGCTCTGAAAGCGGGGTCCTTTTTCTATAACGATGAACGAACGCTCCAAATATCTGGAATTTGGTATCTCTCTGTGCTAATTCATCCAGTTTCTGCCTGATGATTTTAATTTGCTGGTCCATATTTGCTGGCTAAATATTTCTAATCTGCCTTTTTTATAGTTATATGATGGGCTTTCAAGAGCTCTATATAATTGAATTGATCGTCTCTCATAGTTTCAATTACGATCCTAACAATTTCCAATGTCCCTCAGAAATAACCTCAATAGAACCATCAGTGATTTTAATCGCAGTTTGATCATCAATCGCATATGACGGCATGGGTAAGGTTGCAGCCAGCTTTTCAATGTTGTCCAGTGAATTTTCCGGAAACCACTCATGATCCAGATGCGGATGCAGTGCGAAGTCAACCAGCCCCAGTGATTTATCGCTTTCCGCTGGCAGCGTATGGTTGCTGTAGGTTGTTCCAAAGCGGGTCATCACCATACTCCCGGCACTCAAGCCTACATAAACCATCTTATTTAGCAGCGATGGCAATAGGTCTGTAAGTCCCGACTGTTTCATCCAGTAACACAAATACTGGCAGTCGCCTCCTCCAACCAGCAAGGCGTCAGTCTCCTGTAGCATGGGAAACCAAATTTCTTGTTTGATGCTGGGCAGCGCGGTGAGTTCGAGCAGTCCTAACGACTTCCAGTCTAATTCGCAGAAAGGATCGCCCAGTGATCCCCGGATCACCCTCCGTGCTATATCACTACCATCGCGTATAGCGTATATAGCAGTAGGTACAAAAAGGGCGCTTGCCTCGGCAACGGGCTTGCCCAGGAGGTCAACCAGCGCGTTGTGAATGCTCGTGTTGCTGATACCGGCGGAAGTGAGAAGAAGCTTCATGGTTTCTTTTTTAATTATATTAATACCCGCTTCATAAACATCTCGTAGTTGTCAATAGCTAAAGTTAATTCAAAGCTTGAAACAAAGCATAAATCTCAACATTTAAAACAATACTCAACACAAAGCACGGCAAAGAATAAAATATTGCCGCAAGCGAGCATAGTGCAGCATAAATGTAATAATGATAGGTGATTCAGCAGGTTTAAGTCAGCCCTACACGCTGGGAAATGTTTTCAAAAGCTATCGAATCTGCCAGGGGGTTGGTTAGATAATTGTCCTATTAGAGAGCGAAAAGAAAAGGCTTGCAAAGTGTAGGCCTTTTCTTGTTTTTAACAATTTATTATGTGTAAGGTTTGAGCGTTAAAGCGATTCTTATAATCACTTTTCAACCAGGAGATTTTTTAAAAACAATCCTTACACCATTTCAATCACGATCTTGCCAAATGCACCGCGATCGAGATGGTCGAGCGCTACAGATAGATTGGCAAGCGGATAACACGTGTCGATCACAGGCTTCAGATCTGTTTGGTCAACGGCGCGTACAAGATCTTCTAAAGCGCGGCGATGGCCGGTGGCAATGCCTTGAATATTCACGTCCTTGAGCATTAGTGGCATGACGGGAGCCGACATTTCGAAACTTTCCAACGCGCCGATCTGGTAGATGTGTCCACCAATAGCTGCCGCCTGTACGGCCTTGCCGAGATGTGGTCCGCCTACCATTTCGAGAATGTGATCTGCACCATGATCTTCGGTGATCCGGAACACCGCTTCAACCCAATTTTCTTCTCTACGGTCAATGACATGGTCCGCCCCTAGCGCTTTTGCGCGAGCGAGCTTGTTGGCGCTGCCAGATACGATCACCTCTGCATCGTGCATTTTGGCGATTTGTATGCCGAACAACGCGACACCACCGGTACCCTCGACCAGTACAGTTTCACCGGCATGTAATCTACCACGTTCCACAAGTGCAAACCAGGCGGTAAGCCCTGCGCAAGGTAAAGTGCTAGCTTCCGCATAACTCAGGGTTGCCGGTGCCCGAACGAACCAGTCCTCCGGCAAAGCCACATATTCTGCCAGTACACCCGGATAGTACCCACCTAAAGTCCGGTAGTGTGGTGTGCGCGCATTGCCAGGCCGGGTACCATCTATCCAGTCGGGCGTAAATGTTGAAATTACCTTATCACCAATATTGAAGCGGGTAACGCCCTCGCCGAGCGCCACAACTGATCCGGCAAGGTCGGAACCAGGAGTAAAAGGAAAAACGAGCGGCAGGCCCCGGCCGTTCTCAATCACCATTTTATCGCGATAATTGAGCGCGACCGCTGCTACATTCACCAAAACTTCGCCCTGCCGTGGTTTAGGAATTGGCACCTCCCGCAACGCTAGCCAGTCCCGTCCAATACCGTCCATCTGCCAACGTCTCATCGTCTCTGCTATGTATTTCATAAGATTTTATTTAACCACGAATTTCTGCGCCGGCAGTGGATTAAGCAAGTATCGATAAATTTATCTATACCTAGACGGGCATAAAATATTACCTATTTTTGACCAATGGCTAACACTTACGAACGAAAGATCCCCCTGCTTGATTGCGGACATGAATATATTCGCAAGGTTCTTTATGGCCGCTGGAAGATCATCCTCCTGATTTACATAGCCGATGGGATCAGCCGGCCAGGGGAACTGGCGCGTAACATTCCCCAGGCCAGCAGAAGGGTACTTGATTCTCAACTGGGGCAACTTTTAAAGCACGAGCTTATAAGCAAAAAAGTATTTGAAGGAGCTGTACAGCATGTGGAATACCAACTTACAGATCTCGGAAAATCGCTAATGCTGGTGATCAGGATCATGGGGAAATGGGGTGACGATCATATTGAACAATTGAGAAAGACAGTCAAATAATAAATGAGGGGTATTTCCCTTCTGTTTGCGGAGCTGTTAACCTGTAACTGCTGGCGTTATACAATGTTTCCCCATCAAACCGATTTGAAAATTGTAAACTACGGAAAGTAAGTACACCGTCTGACAATTTTTGTCAGGCTGTTTGTATTCAACTAATCAGATAAGGTAACCCTAAAGTAGCATCAGGCGATTTCTTCTGTGTTTTCGCATGTGCCTTATATGCAGGAACGCCTGATCCGTCATCATTCAAGAATTGCTCTTAGATCCTTATCCTTAATATTATAACTTATAGGCGTATATCTTCTGTACACCATTGTTCCGGAACTAACATCCAGTACACTTACATGCTTATCTGTACCGCTTTGAACATATTCGAAAAGATAAAGTGGATTTGAGTCACCCCTGCTTTTAATAAGGTCTATCAGCTCGTCGGTTGAAACGTATTTATATTTGCCGGGATAACTTTTAAAAAACTCTTCTTCTATCTCGCTCTCCTTGCCGTTAAATTTATTACGGCTGAACAAAGTATTTTTAAGAATGTACAGCGTATCATTCTTTAGCTTTTCCAGCAATATTTTATCTCTATAGAAATCAGTTACAGATACCTTCTTGCCCTGCAGCAGGTTTTGCTGAACAAATTTTACATAGGCCAGCATATATGGTAACTTGAAATTACGGAGGATAGTTCTTGTGTACAGCGCGTGGGTGATATCTTTTGTGGAAGGTCTGAGTACAGCCCTCATTTCCGGGTATAGCTCTATTCTGTATAGCTCATCAGGCTGGGTTTCAAGGCTGCTGGATCTGGCATACGGTACAGATAGCGTAAGGTAATAATGGATACTGGAATATGATCCACCAGCGTCCCTCACGGTCATGAATTTTGAAACACCAATAGTGAAATAACAATACTTACCGTTCTCCCGGGGATAAGATGATAGATCACTGTATTTAATTACTTTGATAGGGCTAAGTGTCCATGCGTTTGACAGCAGCTGCTGATAGTCATCCATATACTCGTATTCGTCTTCAGGCAAAACAAATATGACGCCCCTTTTTTTTATCTGTTGAATATTTTCAGCAAAATCGTCGTCGGTATGCTGCGCATTTGCCGTACTTTCGAAAACAATAATATTAATTAAAGCCAGCAAAGATAAAAGGATGAAATGGCGGAAATACACCGCGAACTTGGTGTTCATAGGGATACACGTCTAATTGAATATAAAATATATAATATGTTTATATTATCCAAAATCTACTTCTTCCCCCCGCTCATCAACTCCTTCAACCCTCTCTTCAACATCCCATACAAACTTCCCGCACCCAACAGCAACATCGGCACACCCACAAAAGCATACCAGCCTGGATGCTTCTTTCCCTTTGAATACTCATACTGCTTACACGGATCATTAGTCATATAAGAATCGGGATGCGCCGGATCGTACCAAACATCCACCGTCGGGTTCTTAGGCATACCACTGGTAGTATAGCTGCCGGTCTGTGTTTCGCCATCCACCATAAATGTAAAGGTGAACTTGTTCATCTTAGTACCGCTGGAACCCTTAATAACTTTGATCGTCGTTTCCGTATAAGTGGAATCTAGGAACCCGATCGTTTTCACGGAATGTTTGCAAAGCTGCTCGTACTTTGCCAGGCTTTCATCAGATGGAGATGAAAGCCCTTTGTCTGTTAATTGCCAGCCGAAATAGGTAAATACAGCAGCAGCTATCAGGGAAAAAATAATTCTTTTCATGGACATAGGTTGACTGATTAGTGTAAAGGAGGTTATAAACAGACACTACGAAAAATAATTTGTCCCGGTTTTAACATGACAAATATAATCATAAACATTATAATTAAAATAAATGTCTTGTGAGCTAGTAGAAAGCCAAATAGCTAGGATTTTCATATTACACCGGAACAGAAATGCCCCCAAAAGTTCAACACTTTTGAAGGCACTTTTAACATAGCAAACAGCCACCTAAATCTCCGTATACTTCACTGTTACCACCGGCTTCGTCTGCGTCACTTTTTTCAAATGAGGCTGATGCTTAAAAATATCCGCATCATCCTTATACGCAAAATCAAACTCCTGGATATACCCATGCGGAAACTCTCCGCTCCGGTTCAGCAGCTCTGCAAATTGCGCTTTGTAAGCTTTGCGTTCCTTTTCCTTTAATACTGTTTTCCAGTATTTCATGGCGTCAAACCTGGACAATCGCCGGCCGGCGCCATGGGAGCAGGAATAAAGCGCTGCTTCAGCCGCAGGCTGTGAAGTGGTTTGCACTAACAGGCTGCCTCTGGACATAGACAATGGTATCACCACTGTTTTACCAGCTTCAAGCTCTGTGCTGCCTTTGCGGTGAAGCACTCCTTTTTCAGTAAACCGCAGGTGGTTATGCATGGAATCTTCCAATACGTAAGGTGTACCATTCAATATCCCCTGGTGCGCGGCGTCCTTAAAATTCGCGCGCAGGTAATTTTTATCGATACCGCTTTTCTCACACACCAGGTAATTGGCCTGCTGTAAAAAGATCAGTGTTTTTATGCAGAAGTTCTTGCGCCGTTCATATCCAAACCCTAAGGTTTGATCATAGTAACGAAGGAAATCAGCCTGCAGAAAATCCCGGTGTACATAATCCACCTCCTGCCCGCAGGCGCGGGAATAATCCCGTGTTAGCTGCAGGCACTCCTGGTATAGTGCAATACCCCTGTCGCGGGTGCCGGTATGGCAAATGATGTACACTGCCTCGCTGTCTTCCTCAACAGACAAAAAATGATTACCACCACCCAGGCCATCGTCTGTCATTTGCTGATGCGCAAAATAGAGGGCCTGAAAATGCGCCTTTTTATCAAATGATTTTAACCAGTGCGTTTTGTTGATCTTCAGGTACATTACGCCGCAGCCAATGTCCTTGCCGGTGATCAGCGGGTACACGTGATCCATGGTTTGAAACACCACCCCTACGGGCAGCGCTTTTTCAGCACAGTAATGGATATCTGTAAAAGCGGAAATGGCATTTACAAACGGCCGCTGTGCATACTGCTGTAATTGCGTCATAGCATTTTGCTCAATGCTATTGGCATCGCAATAAAATGCAATAGAAGTCATGTTCTTTAATTTGTATAAAAAAGATTAAATCCTGGGGCTTGGTAGGAACATCTGCCCCTTGCAGAGATGTCAGCAGCCGAAATTTTCGGAAGCGCAAAAATAGGGAAAATTATACAAAGGCAAGCGAGTGGTTACAATCTGGTAATAATCAAATTCTGAGAATGGGTTATAGGCATTTAATAGGACTGATATTGCTGCGCAATTCGGGTGCAACCCGTGCGCAACTCGGGTCTGGGGTTTGAATTAGAGCTAATAGGAATAATGTTTGGCGGCCGGATCTCCCTGGCTGGTATTCCCCCCAAAAACAAAGGTACGCCTGTCCAGAGGCGTACCCTTATTAATATCAAAACCGGGGTCAGTTATTTTTTCGTCTTCTTCGCTACAAACTTACCCAGCTCTTTTCCTGCTTTTGCATATGCTTCACCAATGCGGGTAGCATTGTCAAACATACCCTTGCCACCTTTTACCTGGTCCATCTTGATCTTACAAAGCGGCTTGTTCATATCAGCAGCATCATAAATAGTTATATCCAGGTCAAGTACAGCTGCACCGGAAGCAACACCTACATAGTAACCAGGCTCCAGGAACTTGGTATCTACCACAATGGTGTATTTTCCTTTCACATCCGGGCCGTTCTTCATATCTGTGTACTTGGAGAACAGCTGAATGAATTTAGGCTCATAATGGCGGGGTCTGTCTTCAATCCAGTTCTTTTCCCACTCGTCGCCTTTACCGGGTTCTTTGGCATCTTTTTCAGCCTTTTTCTTTTTAATGTAATTGGCTTCTTTACCTTCCTTGCCTACGTTCATGTCGTTGTAAAGAAAAGAGAAGTTTACTTCCGTAACGCCTTTCAGGAAATCAAGGTTACCTTTAACAATCTCCTGGGCCTGTAATTGGGTGGCAGCTGTCAGTCCTGCTGACAGTAACAAAAATGCGAATATTTTTTTCATGCTGTAAGGGATAAATTATCCGGCAAATATATATAATTATAAATATAAATATCTGAAAAGTTCATATTGTTGTACGGCCTGATTTAAGCTGCAGGTTAATTTGTGCCCTCCGGGCTTTCCTCATCCTTCCCCGCCCGGCCTGTATTTCTCCCTCGCCATATCCAGCCGTTTACGGATCTTTCCCGCCAGCAGCTTCGGCGCCAAAACTTTTATATACTCGCCAAACCCTAACAGCTCCCGCTCTAATTCAAAATTCAGCACCACATCGATCCTTATAATAATACTTCCATCCGCATCCTCTTTCAGCACCTCCTGGGAATGATGGATCGGTTTTGTCAGCACATAGGGTGCATGGTATTTATCTATATGCAGGATCACTTTGTGAGGGCGGTCTTTCTCCGTTTTGGTCACGCCCAGCAGGTCGTCGAAATACCGGTCAAAGTCAATGCCGTCATAGGCGATGAACGGCTCTTTAGGCAGCTCCTGGAAACCCACAATACGGTCCAGCGCCATGGTAAGCAGCAGCTTTCCTTTTTTTGACCGTGCAATCAGGAACCAGCGGTTACGGTACTCCTTCAATAAATAAGGGAAGTAAATATTTTCCTGCGCAGTAGCTGCCTTAAAAGATTTATACGTGATCAGCAAAGGCCGTTCATGTAGAATGGCCTGGTACAACGGGTTAATATGTTCAAGTCCTTTCAGCAGCCGGTTGTTCTCAAATTGAATACAGTTACGTCCTTCATTCGTACGCCGGTACAGGTTATTTTCCAGCCGCGTGATCATTTCGCTCATTTCTTCAAAATAGCTGAACCCATTAAACTGCTTCAGAATACCCACGATCTCTTTCATCTTCTCCACATCTGCATTATTAATAGGCGCGCTGGTAATGCTGTACGCGGCATCGCTGTAGGTATAATATTTCTTCTCCTGCACAATAATAGGGGCATTATATCCCAGCTTGTCGCTGCGCATGATCTGGATATCCGCCTGTACGGTGCGGCGGCTTACACCGGATGTAATGCCTTCCTGCTCATACAGGGTGTTCGCTACTTTTTCAATAAGATCTTCCAGCGTCCATTTACGGTAACGGTTACGCAAACATTCATCAATGGTTTTATAGCGCATTAGCGCCAGCTTATTTATGGACATGAGGACTGGGTATCTATAATACCGGATTATTAGTTCAGATTACCTCCTAAAAGTAACAGAACCTTTTTAATTACGCAATACATCTGCGCAGTTTGTCCGTAACCGTTGTTTCTAAAACCTGATCCAATACTTAAAACACTATAAACCAGCCAAATAAAAAACTCTTTAAAAATATTTTCACCTGCGCAGGTGGGCTGCGCACATAGGTGGCCATCTTTGTGTCATCAGGAACAACGGTCAAGAATGAGTTACTTCAACTTCCTTTTAAGAACAAACTCTTTCAATTATCGCCTGTAAAAGAAGCAGTAGCTCAGTTGGTTAGAGCAATACAATGTAGTTTTAAAATTATCTTCAGGTCAATTAAAACTTACTCCCACGGTTAATGTGTGGGTCGCCGGTTCGAATCCGGCCTGCTTCACGAAACTTAGGTCAATTGTTGCTTACTTCAATTTTTTTGGTAAAACAGCAGCAAAATTATCTGGTTATAAAAATTAAAACAATGATGAATCAATTATTAACCGTTAGTATCCGCCAGCAAGCCATCTTTATTCCTGATAACGCCCTGTTACAGGAAGGTAAACGGTTAAGAACAGACACCGGTATGCTGCTGGCTAACCTGTCTAAATTAGGTTTCGGGGTTTCTGAAGATCTGTTAAAAGCACTAATCGCAACCGTACCTGCTTACCAGTCCATCGTACTGGAATTTTTAAAAGAGGTGCTGGGTTTACATAAGAACTGGACCCCGCTGGTAAAGAACTGGGATGTCCCTACCGGTGAGTCTGAAGCTGATCATATTGCTACCTTCTTTGCTACTGTGTTACAGGCAAAGGGTGTACAATTACCTTGCAATCATATTATACCGGAACAGACGTTCCCCCTGCACCGTTATAACGGCTGTCCTTTCTGTGGTACGCCCTTTGAATTTGGCGCCATTGAAAACTATAAACAGAATAAGGAGTTAAAGGTGCTGGAATTGTGGAGCCTGCAGGATGCTGCTGCTTATTTGCAGGACCTGCTAACATCCAAAACAGCATTGGATGCTACGCAGATGAACAGCCTGCAGC
>Ga0207426_1001016_pt1 | contig 27093 bp, 25 predicted proteins | sample AraplaMF_Cvi_mMS_FD_184265 | JGI IMG/M metagenome (GOLD analysis project Ga0207426, IMG submission 184265) | Arabidopsis root microbial communities from the University of North Carolina, USA - plate scrape MF_Cvi_mMS (SPAdes) (version 2) | ecosystem: Host-associated > Plants > Roots > Endosphere... | reverse complement strand
CAAGATGCTTTCGAGGTGCGGTTGGGCCAGACTCCCGTCCGGTATCTGCACCTTCGAGCAAGGGAGTGTTCGTCATGCGGTACATCACTGGGGCGGTCGCGCTCGGCGCTGCGCTGGTCCTGGGCACCCTGGCCACCACCGCACAGGCCGCCGCACCGGCGCAGCCGTCGCGGAGCGGCGGCCTCTACGCCCCGACGGAACTGGTGCTGACAGTCGGCCAGGGCGAAAGCCGCGCGACCGCCACGGTGCAGCGTGCGGTGACGCTCAGCTGTATGCCGGGGGCCAGGGGCAGCCACCCGAACCCGCTGGCCGCCTGCACCCAACTGCGTGCGGCGGCGGGCGACTTCAACGCGATAACCGGCGCCACCTCGGACCGGCTGTGCACCAAGGAGTGGAACCCCCTCGTGGTCACCGCCGACGGCGTGTGGCAGGGCAAGCGGGTCTCGTACAGCTACACCTTCGCCAACCCCTGCGCGCTGAACAGGGACAACGACACGGTCTTCAACTTCTGACCGGTCAGGCCACAGATCCCCGGGCACCGGAGGGTGGTGCCCGGGGATCGTCCTGTGCGGCGGACACCGGGCGGAGCCGGTGCCGCCCGGTCAGCCGATCGTCGCGCCGTAGGCCTTCAGGGCCTCGGTGACGGGCTGGAAGAAGGTCTCGCCGCCCTGGGAGCAGTCGCCGCTGCCGCCGGAGGTGAGGCCGATCGCGGCGTCGCCGTCGAAGAGCGCGCCGCCGCTGTCACCGGGCTCGGCGCAGACATCGGTCTGGATCAGACCCTCGACCGTGCCCTCCTGGTAGTTGACGCTGGCGTTCAGGGCCTTGACGGTGCCGTCGTGCACCTGGGTGGTGCTGCCGCTGCGCTGCACCTTCTCGCCGACGGTGGCCTCCGCGGCCTTGGTGATCTTCTGCGTGCTGCCGTTGTAGAGGTCGACCTCGCTCGGGTGCGGGGTGTCGCCCGTGTACTTGGCGATCGAGAAGTCGTCGCCCGGGAACGAGGAGTCCTCGGTGGTCGCGATCGCCGAGCCGCCCTGCTTGTCGGACCAGCTCTTGATGTCGTTGCCGCAGTGGCCGGCGGTCAGGAAGTACGGCTGGCCGTCCTTGACGACGTTGAAGCCGAGCGAGCAGCGGGCACCGCTCCCCCAGATCGCGTCGCCGCCGCCGATGAAGGGTTTGAACTCGCCCTTGCTGTGGCGCACCTCGACCTTGTCGCCGAGCGCCTCGGCGACCTTGGTGAGCCGGTCCAGCTTGGTGCCCTTGACCGTGCGGTCCGCGGTCACCACGACCTTGTTGCTCTGCGGGTCGATGCCCCAGGACGTGCCGGGGATGGTCGCCTTCGACTTCAGCGTCCGCCGGGCCGAGTCGAGCTGGGCGAAGGTGTGCTTGACGAGTCTGGCTTCCGCACCCTTCGCCCGCACGGCACGGGCCTGCGCCTGGTTCACGACGTTCACGACCAGCTTCTTGGCCTTGGCGTCGTAGAAGGAACCGGCGGTGTCCGTCTTGAGGTGCGAGGCGAGGCCGGCCGCCGCGGCGGAGGTCAGCTTGGCGAGCGCGGGGGTGCGGGCGGGGGCCGTGGACGCGTTGGCGTTGGCGAGGGTGACGGTGGCGGTGGCGGCGAGCGCGAGGGCTCCCGCACCCGCGACGATGACGCGCCGGTTGGGTATGCGACGGTGCTTCAAGTCAGAGCCTCCGTGGGGGGAAGAGCCCGGAAACTGTGGGGAGTTGCCCGGGCCCGGAGAGTGAGGATTCGGAGCAGGAACGGATCCGCCGAGGAACGGGTCCCAGGGAGGCGCGTCCATGCCAACGTGCGGAGCCGAGTATTCCCATCCGCCTCACTCGCGCACAAGACCGGGTTCCGGTCTCCCGTGCGGGAGTTCACGGTTTCGCCACACGGCGGTCACACCGGTGCCGGCACCCCGCGATCCCGAGTGCGGACATGAGCGACATTCGGGGCGCTCGGCGGACGGCAACGCGTGAGGACTATAGCTGGCCGGAAAACAGCCGCCGGGAACCGCCCCCCGGACAGGGAAGATCGCCGTAAGTACCCACCTCAACAGGCACGTACGGCGATCAGGCGGACATCAGGGACGTATCGGCGCTCGGCCGTTACGGCGGCCCCCCGGCCCGCGGCCTACGGCAGCTCCTCGGCCTCCGGGAGGTCCTCCAGCTCAGGAGGCGGCGTTCCGTCCGTACCGGTCCCGGCGGCCTTCCGCGGGGTCCCGGGCGCCGCCGGGCCGGCCGGCCGCTCGCCGGCACCCCGCTCCGCCTCGGCCGCGGCGGTCTGGGCCTGCGCCTGCAGCCCGGAGCGCTCCAGGAAGCGCAGCAGCTCCACCGGGAAGGGCAGGACGAGGGTGGAGTTCTTCTCGGCGGCGACCGCCACCACGGTCTGCAGCAGCCGCAGTTGCAGCGCGGCGGGCTGGTCGGACATCGCCTCGGCCGCCTCGGCCAGCTTCTTCGACGCCTGCAGCTCGGCATCGGCGTTGATCACCCGGGCGCGCCGGTCGCGGGTGGCCTCAGCCTGGCGGGCCATCGACCGCTTCATCGTCTCCGGCAGCGAGACGTCCTTGATCTCCACCCGGTCGACGGTGACGCCCCAGCCGATGGCCGGGCTGTCCATCATCAGCTCCAGGCCCTGGTTGAGCTTCTCCCGGTTCGACAGCAGATCGTCCAGTTCGCTCTTGCCGATGATCGACCGCAGCGAGGTCTGCGCCATCTGCGAGACCGCGAAGCGGTAGTCCTCGACCCGGACGACCGCGTCGGCGGCGTCCACGACCTTGAAATAGACGACCGCGTCGACCCGGACGGTCACATTGTCCCGGGTGATGCCCTCCTGGGCGGGCACCGGCATCGTGACGATCTGCATATTGACCTTGCGCAACCGGTCGACGCCCGGAACGATCATGGTGAATCCCGGCCCGCGCACCTCGGAGGCCAGCCGCCCCAGCCGGAGCACCACGCCACGCTCGTACTGCTTGATCACCCGCGCCGCTGCCACGAAGTACACGGCACCCACGGAGGCCAGCGCCACCCCGGCCGTCACCAGTTCTTCGACCATCACGGCTCCCTGAAACCTGCCGCACACCGTCCGAATCGCGTTGTTTACCATGGTATGCCCGGCTCGGGAAGGCGGTCGAGGCGCGGCCGGGCCCCCGTCCGCCGGCGGACGGGGGCTCTTGTGCCGCCGGATCCGGATCCGGATCCGGCGCTCGGGCGAAGGACGCTCCGTGCGGACCGGCCCGGTGCGCACCGGGCCGGTCCGTACGGAGTCAGCCGGGCGGCGTCAGTAGACGCTCACCCCGTAGGCGCTCAGCGCCTCGGTGACGGGCTGGAAGAACGTGGTACCGCCGGAGGTGCAGTCGCCGCTGCCGCCGGAGGTGAGGCCGAGCGCCTTGGTCCCGGAGTAGAGGGGGCCGCCGCTGTCGCCGGGCTCGGCGCAGACGGTGGTCTGGATGAGACCGGAGACGATGTCGCCGCCGCCGTAGTTGACGGTGGCGTTCAGCGCGGTGACCTTGCCGCTGTGGATGCCGGTGGTGGAGCCCCGGCGGGTGACCGTCTGGCCGACGGTCGGGGTGCCGGCGCTGGTGATGTCCTGGCTGCCGACGGTGCCCTCGTGCGACACCGAGCCGGTGTACTTGATGATGCCGTAGTCGTTGCCGGGGAAGCTGCTGCCCGCGGTCGGGCCGATGCTCGCCCCGGAGCCGGTGGTCCACGGCGGGTTGCCGTCGGTGCAGTGACCGGCGGTCAGGGCGTAGTAGGTGCTGCCGCTGCGGACGTTGAAGCCCAGCGAGCAGCGCCAGCTGGGGGCGTAGATGGCGTCGCCGCCGGAGATGAACTTGCGGAAGGTGCCCGCGATCCGGTCGATGCGGACCGCGTCGGCGTTGGTGCCGGCGGCCCGCTCGATCCTGGCGATCTCGGCCTGGGAGACCGTGCGGTCGGCGGTGACGACCAGGGTGCGGGTCCTGCTGTCGACCCGCCAGGCGGTGCCGGCGACATCCGCGGTGCGCACCGCCTGGCCGGCGGCGGAGAGCTGGGTGGCGCTGAACGTCCGTGTGGGGGCGGGTATTTGGGCATTGGCGGTGGGGATGGCGATGGCACCGACGGCCACCAGTCCGGACGCCACGGCGATCAGCCGGGTGCGTCTCGCTACGCCGCTGCGGGGGGTGGTGCGCTCGTTCCTCACTGATTCCTCCGAGGGGGATCGGGGGGCCGCCGGTGGGCAGCCCGTGAGGCGCAGCCGAAGGGCACGCGGGAATCCGCACGTTCATTTTCAGCGTGCCCCTGACAAGCGCTGAGCGGAGTTTCGGGCGCACCGCCCCCGCAGCGCAAGAGGGTCACACGAATGTCTTGTGCCGGATACACGCGCTTCATGGCCGCATGACCCGCAACACGCCGCCCCGGCAGCCGCGTTGACGGCTGCCGGGGCGGCGCCGACCCCCTCGGTCGGACCTGGGACGGATCGGCGGACGAAGCGGTTCCGCGGCCGGGCCGGCCGGGCCGGCCCGGGATGCCGAGCGCGACGGCGTCCGGGCGCGTTCCCTACGCCGCTCAGCCGCCGGTCCCGGGCAGGCCGGGCGGGTTGATCCGCGAGGTCCGCAGACGCTCGCCGGTCAGCCCCCAGCGCGCCAGCACCTTGCCGTAGCGGCCGTCGTCGATGACCTTCTGCAGGGCGGCCGCATAGGCCTTGACCAGGCCGCTGTCCTTCCTGGTGGTGGCGGCGATCTTGCCCTGGACGCGGTCGCCGCCCCCGGAGAAGGTGCCGGTGATCTCGGTCTGCCCGGCGGTGTGCACGTGGTAGGCGGCGGTCGGGTACGGCCCGACTGGAGCGCGAGATAGGTGTCGGAGGGCTTCTGGAAGTACTTGATGTCGACCGGTTCGCGGCCGGCCTTCTCGTTCTCCCTGCTCCAGTCGACCAGGATCTTCTCCTGGTTGGTGCCGGTGCCCACCGCGATGGTCTTCCCCGCGACGTCCGCGGCGCCCCGCACCTTCCAGCCGCTGCCCTCCTTCGCCTCCATGGCCAGCTGGTCGCGCCGGTAGGTGGCGAAGTCGTACTTCTCCTTGCGCTCCTCGGTGACCGTGACATTGGCGAAGACCGCGTCGAGCTTGCCGCTGTCCAGGCCCACGAAGAGGTTCTCCCAGGACAGCGGGTCGAAGCGGGGTTCGAGCCCGAGGGTGTCGGCGACGAGGGTGGCGAGGTCCTCCTCGACGCCGATGAGGGTCTTGTCGTCGGTGGCGTAGAAGCTCAGCGGCGGGCTGGACTCGGCGCCCACCCCGATCCGCAGGAATCCGGCCCTGCGGACCCTGGCGGGCACCAGCGCGGCGCTCTTCGGGTCCTTGACGCCATGGATGCGGTGCTGGTCGGGACCGATGTTGATCGTCGGTTTCCGCCCCGGGGCGGCGGCATCCACGCGGTTCCCGCCCGACGCCGCGGCGCCACCGCAGGCGGTGAGGGCCACGGATCCGGCGGCGAGCAGCAGGACGGTGGTCAGGGTGCGGCGGCGGTGCAACGGACGGCTCCTCATGTTCACAGGACCTTGGAGAGGAAGGAACGGGTGCGCTCATGGCGCGGACGGTCGAGGACCTCGCCGGGCGGGCCCTGCTCGACGATCCGTCCGCCGTCCATGAAGACGACGGTGTCGGCCACCTCCCGGGCGAAGCCGATCTCATGGGTGACGACGATCATCGTGGTCCCCTGGTGCGCCAAGTCCTTGATGACCTCCAGGACTTCGCCGACCAGCTCCGGGTCGAGCGCGGAGGTCGGCTCGTCGAAGAGCAGCAGCTTGGGCTCCAGGGCGAGCGCCCGGGCGATGGCGACGCGCTGCTGCTGGCCGCCGGAGAGCGTCCTGGGGTAGGCGTCCGCCTTGTCGGCGAGCCCGACCCGGGCGAGCAGTGCCCGCGCGGTCTCGGCGGCCTCCTTCTTCGGGCGGCGGAGCGCGGCGACGGGTGCCTCGGTGAGGTTCTCCAGCACGGTCAGGTGCGGGAAGAGGTGGAAGTTCTGGAAGACGAAGCCGATCTCCGTGCGCTGCTTGAGGATCTCGCGTTCGCGCAGCTCGTAGAGCCTGGCCGGCCGCTCGCCCCTGCGGAAGGACCTCCGGGCCGCGGCCGGGTCCTCGCGCCGGTAGCCCACCAGCGCGCCGTTCACGCTCACCGAGCCGCTGTCGACCTTCTCCAGGTGGTTGATGGTGCGCAGCAGGGTGGACTTCCCGGAGCCGGACGGGCCCAGGACGACGGTGACCTCGCCGGTGCGGACCTGGAGGTCCACCCCGCGCAGGACCTCCAGCGGGCCGAAGCTCTTGCGGACCGAGCGGATGTCGACCATCGCGCCGTGCGTGCTCATCGGGTGGCTCCCTTGGAGAAGTGGCGTTCGACGTAGTGCTGGAGGACGGAGAGCACGGTGGTCAGCAGGATGTACCAGACGGTGGCGACCATCAGCAGGGGCACGACGGCGCCGTTGCGTCCGTAGACGACCTGGACCTGGTAGAAGAGCTCGCCGATCGCCATCACGGAGACGATCGAGGTGCCCTTGAAGAGGGAGATGACCTCGTTGGCGGCGTTCGGCAGGATCGAGCGCGCGGCCTGCGGCAGCACGATGCGGCGCAGCTGCCGCAGCCGGGGGATGCCGAGCGCGGCGGCCGCCTCCAGCTGCCCGCCGTCCACGGCCAGCACCCCGCCGCGGACGATCTCGGCGGCGTACGCGGCCTGGTGCAGCGCCAGCCCGAGCACCGCCGCGCCCATCGCACCGACCAGGCCCATGGTGTCGACGTGGAAGAAGCCGGGGCCGAAGGGGATGCCGAAGTCCAGGCGCTTGTAGAGGTAGGCGAGGTTGAACCAGAACAGCAGTTGGACGATGAGCGGGATGGAGCGGAAGGCCCAGATGTAGCCGAAGGCGACCGCGCGCAGGAAGGGGCTCGCGGACAGCCGCATGAAGGCCAGCACGATGCCGAGCGCGAAGCCGAGGGCGGTGCCGTAGACGGTGAGCTGCAGGGTCGTCCCGACCGCCGTGAGCACCGTGCCCGCGGTGAAGAACCGGGCGAACACCCCCCATTCCCAGGCCGGGTTGGTGAGCAGGCCGTGCCCGAACTGGGCGATCAGCACCGCCGTCACCGCGATCGCGGCCCAGCGCCAGGGGCGGCGTACGGGCACGACCACCAGGGCCGCCGGGTCGTCGTCGGCCGGGGGCCCGGCCCGCTCGGGTGCGGTGCGGGCGGCGGGCGGGTCAGTGGTCAGCGGCATGGGAGTCCTCGGGGGTGGGTGCGGTACGGGAAGCGGGGACGGGCACGGGCGGGGCGCCCCGCTCCCGCAGGAAGGTGAGCAGTGCCCGTGCGGTGGCGTCGTTCTGCCGGAAGGCGGGGGCGTTGGTACGGGGCCGGGCGAACGCGCCGCCGGAGCGGGCGTCGGTGTGCGGGCCGAGGGCGAAGCGGCGCGGGTGCGGGAGGCCGGCCCGGTCGAGGATCCGGCCGTCGGCGGCGGCCACCGCCAGCAGCCCGGTGGGGGTGGCCGCCGCGCCGTCGGCGAACAGGGTGCGCAGCAGGGCGTCCCGTGAGTGCTCGACGGTCGCCTCCGGCAATCGCGCCTCCACCAGCGCCCGGGCCTCGACCCACTCCCCCGGCACACTGGCGCTCCGCGCACGGAACACCCCGCGCCCGGCGTCGGCGGTGACGGTGGTGCCGGCGCCGAGGAAACGGACCACCCCGGCCCGGGAGAGCGCGAGCAGCTGCCGCAGCCGCGGGCCCGGCGGGCCGGAGGCGAGATGGCTGAAGAAGCCGTGCCACCAGGGGCCGTGGTCGCCGATGCGCACCAGCTGGCCGTAGACCGACAGCAGCGCCAGGAAGACCGCCAGGTCGGGGCTGTGCGCGGGGTCGTGACGGCGGGCCAGGTCGGCTTCGAGGTAGCCGCGCAGCCCCTCCTGCAGCGCCTCGGCGTCGGGGTAGCGCAGGCCGTCCAGCGGGCGGTCCAGGGCGTCCAGGTCGAGGCGGTCGGCGGGGTCCGGGACCGCGGTGGAGACCAGCGCCTCCAGTGCGGCACCGCCGGGTGCGGCGGCGGCGTACTTCTCCTCGAAGTCCGGCCAGTCCATCCGCGTGCGCCCGGGGTGGGCGGTGAACAGCCGGTGGTAGTGGGCGAACCCCAGTTCCTTGTCGATCAGGGGCCGGATGTCGCGCCGGAAGTCGACCCCGTCGGCCCTGGCGAGCAGCGCGTCGACCTGCTCGGGCCCGAAGAAGCGGGGCAGGGGCGGCCGTTCGCCGTCCGGCGGATAGCCGATCTTGGAGTGGTAGGGCACTCCGCGCCGTGACCCGACGTGCAGGACGGGCTCGCGCCCGGAGGGCCGGTAGGCCAACTGGCCGTCGGCGCCGGTGGTGTAGGTGCCGCCGCGGCCCTCGGTCAGCAGCACCATCAGGTCGACGAAGGCCAGCCCGAGGCCGCGGACGAGCACCGCCTCCCCGGGCCGCAGCGCGCTCAGGTCGCTGTCGGCGGTGAACGCCGGCGGCAGGTACGTCAGGTGGTGCCGGTCCGCGAAGTCGCGCAACTGCTGGTGCTCCGGGGCGAGTTCGGCTTCCAGATGGCCCAGGGCGAGGACCACGAGGTCGGCGGTGAGGGGCGCGGGGCGGCCCGCCAGATGCACCTGCTGCCGGCCGTCGCGCGCGCCCGAGACCCGTACCGCCCGGTGCCGGTGCTCATGGACGGCGACGGTCGGCGGCAGCGCGGCCACCGACCGCTCGTGGACCCAGCCGAGGTAGGCGCTCTGCAGCCGCCGGCCGGCGAAGTCGCGGGGCCCGAGCGCCGCGACCTCGTCGGCCCGGCCGGGCGCGACGGGGATCTCGCCGTCGCGCACCGCGCGGGCCCACTCGGCGAGCGAGGGGCCGGGCCGCACCGGTCCGTCGAGTTCGACGCTCTCGTCGGTGAACATGGTGACGTCCTCGGCCATGGAGTTCATCCACAGCAGGGAGGACTGCCCGGCGCGCCAGATGCGGCCGCCGCCGGGCGGATGGGGATCGACGAGATGCAGGTCGAGGGGCCGGTCACCGAGGAGTTCGGGGACATTGGCGGCGATCCGCTCGACCAGACCGGTGCCGCGCGGCCCGGCCCCCACGATCACGACGGACGGCCGCGCCGGCGCCCGCACGTCCGGCCTCACCGGGCACCCGCCGCACCACGGGCGTAGTGCCGCTCCAGGTAGTACTGGCCCACGCCGAGCACCGAGGTGACGACGATGTACCAGAGGGTCGCGACCAGCAGCAGCGGGACGACCTGGTAGGTGCGGTGATAGACCAACTGCACGGAGTAGAGCAGGTCCTGGACGGCGATGACGCTGACGATGGAGGTGCCCTTGAGGGTGCCGATCAGCATGTTCCCGGCCGGCGGCACGATGGCGCGCATCGCCTGCGGCAGCACGATCCGGCGCAGCCGCCGCCAGGCGCCGAGCCCCAGCGACTGGGCGGCCTCCAGCTGCCCCTTGTCGACGGAGAGGATGCCGCCGCGGACCACCTCGGCGGCGTGGGCGGCCTCGTGCAGGGTGAGGCCGATCAGGGCGATGGCGACCGGGCCGAGCAGGTTCACGGTCCGCACGCCGAGGACCGTCGGGTACAGCGCCCCGATGTTGAACCAGAACAGCAGCTGCACCAGCACCGGCATCGACCTGAAGAGCCAGACGTAGCCCCAGCTGACGCCGCGCAGCACGGGGTTGCCGGACAGCCGCATCGTCGCGAGCAGGGTGCCCAGTGCGAAGCCCAGCACCAGGACGGCGACGGTCAGCCAGAGGGTGAGCCCCAGGCCGCGCAGCACGGCGGTGGTCAGGAAGTAGTCGGCGACCACGTCCCACTGGAAGGCGTCGTTGCGCACGACGGAGACGAGGGCCGGCGCCAGCAGGGCGAGGACGGCGGCGGCCGCGGCCCACTGGCCGGTGCGGCGGCGCGGCACGATCCGGGGGACCCCGGGAGGTGTGCCGCCGGGCGCGGCCGCGGCGGCCCCGGGAAGGGCGGCGAGGGTGTCGGAAGGCATGCGAAGGCTCCGTGGATGCCGAGAGCGAACTCGGAAGTGGAGCGCCTTCACACAGGCAGAACGGGCCGTGCCCCTCAGCACGACCGGCCTTGAGGCTATGGGGTGAACACGCCCCGCTGTCAAGGGCGTCCGGACGGCGAGCCGTTGATCACTGCATGGTTGACGCGGAAACGGATGCCTGTTCCACTTGGTCGCATGCATCTCCGGCAGCGGCTGGTCACCCGCGACCACATCGACTTCGGTCGAGTGTGGTCGTCGTCCTGTTGAGCTGACCCCCTGCCCCGAAGCCCGTCGCCGGTCAGGCCGGGCCGTTTCGCGGTTCCCTCTCTCCCGTCAACCGCGCGCCTTCACACCCCGCGCCGCCGTCCGGCGCGCCCCTCCCCTCGCTCCACCCGCAGTTCCCGTCCGCCCCACCTGTCCTGTCGTTCCTTCGGCACGCTCGAAGAAGGGCGCAGTATGCGCTTCGGTGTCCTGACGTCGACCGACCTGGCCCCGGCCCCGCCGCCCGGGCCCCTCCTCGGCCCGCACTTCTGCCCCCGGCCGTGCGCCGCCGCGGCCCCGGTGCCGCGGCCCGCCGCCGGAGCGGCCCGGTGACCGCCGCGCCCGGACCGCTGCCCGCGGCCCGTGCGACGATCCGGCACACCACCGTCGACGACCCGCTCGCCCGCCCCCTGCTGGCGGAACTCACCCACGAATACCGCACCCGCTACGAGAAGCCCGTCGATCTGAGCCTGGAGTACCCGGCAGGCGAATTCGCCCCGCCCCGGGGCACGTTCCTGCTCCTGCTGGCGGACGGCGGCCCGGTGGCCGGGGGCGCGTACCGCCGCTACGACGCCCGCACCGCGGAGTTCAAGAGGATCTGGACGCACTCCGCGCACCGCAGGCGCGGACTGGCCCGGCAGGTCCTCGACGCCCTGGAGCGGGACGCCGCCGGCCGCGGCTACACCCGTGTCTTCCTGACCACCGGCCCCCGCCAGCCGGAGGCCAGGGGCCTCTATCTCGCGGCGGGGTACCGGCCCCTGTTCGACCTGTCCGCCGCCCCGGAGTCGATCGGCCCGCTGCCGTTCGAGAAGCATCTGGAGATCCCGCGCCCATGACCCCCACCACGCCCCGCACCACCGCGCTGCGCACCGCGGCGCTCCTGGCCGCCGCGGTCCTGGCGCTCACCGCCTGCGGCTCCGGCACCCCGCCGGGCACCGCCGGGGCCGCGGGCCCGGCCGCCGCCGGCGACCGCCTCCCCACCACGGACGTGGTCTCCGGCATCAGGAAGGACCCGGCCGCGGCGGCACTGCTGCCCGCGGATGTCCGGGCCCGGGGCAGCCTCTCGCTGGCCACCGCCGTCGGCACGCCGCCCGGCGCGGCCTACCGGGCCGACGGCAAGACCCTCGCCGGCCAGGACATCGACATCGCGGACGCGGTCGGCAAGGTCCTCGGCCTGCGGATCCACCGCGAGGTGGCGAGCTTCGAGGCGATCCTGCCGGCCCTCGGCAGCGGCACATACGACCTGGGCACCGGCAACTTCGGCGTCACCGACGAGCGCCGCAGGACCCTCGACTTCGTGACGTACATCAACGACGGCCAGGGCTTCGCGGTCCGCAAGGACAGCCCGCTGAAGAAGGTCGGCTCGCTGCGGCAGTTGTGCGGGCTGACGGTCGCCACCGGCGCCGGCACCACCTTCGAGGCGACGCTGGAGGAGAACCGGCACCGCTGCACGGCGGCGGGCAAGAAGCCCTACGACGTGCGGACCTATGCCGAGCAGGGCGCCTTGTGGATCTCGCTCCAGCAGGGCCGCACCGATGTCGTGATGAGCACCGTCAACGGGCTGCGCTACGCCGTGCGGCAGCAGCCGGACCTGCGGTTCCTCAACGAGTTCCGGCGGCTGGACGTGGGCTTCGCCTTCAAGAAGGGCACCCCGCTGGCGCCCGCCGTACGGGCCGCGGTCAACCGGCTGAAGGAGGACGGCGCCTACGACCGGATCCTGAAGAAGTGGGGCACCGGGCCCTCGGCCCTGAAGACGTCCCGGATCAGCCCGCCGGAGATCCGCTGAGCCCGCTCCCGGGGCCCGCGGGGCATCCGCACTGGTCCCGCACCTGAACCGACCCGCGGGTCCGGTCCGCCCGCCGCTGACCGCTTTGCCACCGGCACAGGGTCAGGTACCGACCGTCACGTTCTTCATACTGTCAGTTTCCTTACGGGGCGCATGAGCTGATGCCGCGCCACCCTCTTTGCACCAGATGTGTCACGAACCCCCCGTGCGGCGGCTATCCACTTGGCACACTGTCGGCCTGATGGACGACGATAGGGGTACACACACAGACACCGCGGGTGAGAGGAGGCGTCAATGGGATCGGTGCGCAAGGCGAGCGCCTGGCTTGGCCTCGTCGACGACAGTGATGACGAGCGCTACTACGACGACGACTACGCCGAGGGACCCGATGCCGGCGACTCGGGCGAGAGCCCCTGGGTCACCGACCCCCGGGTCCGGGTGGCCGACGAGGCCGCCCAGGACCAGGGCACCCGCATCGCCACGGTCACCCCGGAGAGCTTCCGGGACGCCCGCGGCATCGGCGAGCTCTTCCGGGACGGCGTCCCGGTGATCGTCAACCTGACGGCCATGGAGCCCTCCGACGCCAAGCGCGTGGTGGACTTCGCGGCCGGCCTGACCTTCGGCCTGCGCGGTTCGATCGAGCGGGTCGCCACCCGGGTGTTCCTGCTGACCCCCGCCGATTACCAGGTCGTCAGCGGCGAGGCCCGTGCCCACCGCAACGGCGGCTTCTTCAACCAGAGTTGAGCGCGACCCGCGTGTGTCCGGCCGGGGGTCCGGGGGCCCGCGGCAGCAGTCGCGAAGGGGCGGGCCCCCGGACCGCACAGCGGCCGGCGTCAGCGGGCGGGTCCGCTCAGCGGAAGGCGTCGAGACCGGTGAGCGCCTTGCCGAGCACCAGCTGGTGCATCTCGACGGTGCCCTCGTAGGTCAGCACCGATTCCAGGTTGGTCGCATGCCGCATGACGGGGTACTCCAGCGAGATCCCGTTGGCGCCGAGGATCGTCCGGGCCGTGCGGCAGATCTCGAGCGCCTCCCGGACGTTGTTCAGCTTGCCGAAGCTGATCTGCTCGGGGCGCAGCCGCCCCGCGTCCATCCGCTGCCCCAGGTGATGGGCCAGCAGGATCCCCTTGTGCAGCTCGACGGCCATGTCGGCGAGCTTGGCCTGGGTGAGCTGGAAGCCCCCGATGGGCTTGCCGAACTGCTCCCGCGACTTCGCGTAGTCCAGCGCCGCCTCGAAGCTGGCGCGGGCGGCCCCCATGGAGCCCCAGACGATGCCGTAGCGGGCGTGGCTGAGGCAGCCGAGCGGGCCGCGCAGCCCGGTGACCTCCGGGAGCACCGCGTCGGCCGGCAGCCGTACGTCGTCCATGACGAGTTCGCTGGTCACCGAGGCCCGCAGGGACCACTTGTGCTTGATCTCGGGGGCCGAGAACCCCGGGGTGTCCGTGGGGACCACGAAGCCGCGGATGCCGTCGTCGGTCCGGGCCCAGACCACCGCGACACCGGCCACCGAGCCATTGGTGATCCACATCTTGCGGCCGTTGAGCACCCAGTCCCCGCCGTCGCGCTTGGCGTGGGTGCGCATCGCCGCGGGGTCGGAGCCGATGTCGGGCTCGGTCAGCCCGAAGCAGCCGATGACCTCGCCGGCCGCCATCCGGGGCAGCCACTGCTGCTTCTGCTCCTCGGAACCGAAGCGCCAGATCGCGTACATGGCGAGCGAGCCCTGGACGGAGACCAGCGAGCGGATGCCGGAGTCGGCGGCCTCCAGCTCCAGACAGGCCAGGCCGTACTGGACGGCGGAGGCGCCCGCGCAGCCGTAGCCGGTCAGGGACATCCCGAGGGCCCCGAGGGAGCCCAGTTCGCGGGCGAGTTCACGGATGCCGGGCAGTTCGCCGCGCTCGTACCAGTCGGCGATCTGTGGCAGCACCCGGTCGGCGGCCCAGCCGCGGACGGTGTCGCGGACGGCGCGGTCCTCGTCGGTCAGCAGGTCGTCCAGGCCCAGGGGGTCACCGGGGTCGAACGGCGGGACCGCGGAGGAAGCTCGGGACGGCTGTGCGGACATGACGGGGCCTCCGGCGGGTTCGGCGCTCGCGCGAAAAACTAGCAGCGGTAGTTATCTCGCTTCCGACGGTACGGCCCGCCGTGCCGCGCGGCAAGGGTCACCGCCGCACGGCGGGGCGGCCGCGCGGGACGCCCGCGCCGGTCAGCGGCCGGAACTTGCCGGGGCGGGCTCGCCACCGCGGCCGGCGCCGGCCGGGCCCTCGCCCGGAGCAGGCTCCCCGTCCGCCTCGGCCCGCTCCGTGGAGTCCGCCGCCCGGCGCGGCAGCCGCAGCGCGATGCCCGCACCGATCAGCAGCAGCACGGCGCTGGCGACGAGGGTGACGTGCAGCCCGCGGACGAAGGACTCGCGGGCGGCCTCGCGCAGCGCGGCCCTGGCACCCTCGCTCAGCCCCGCGGCCACCTTGTAGGCCTCGCCCAGGGAGTGCGCGGCCGAGGCCGAGGCGCGCCCGGGGACACCGTCGACATGGGACAGGCCCGGGGCGTAGGCGGCGTTCATGACGCTGCCGAGCAGGGCGACACCGATCCCCGCGCCGAGCTGGTAGGAGGTCTCCCCGATCGCGGCGGCGCCGCCCGACTGCTCGGCGGGCGCCTCGCTGAGCATCGACTCGTACGCCCCGAACAGCGTGGACTGGAAGCCGAACCCGAGCAGGACGAAGCCGAGGGACAGCAGCCACGGACGGTCCTGGCTGCTCATCGCGGTCAGGCAGAGCACTGCGGTCGCGGTCAGCACGAAGCCGAGGGAGACCATGGCGCGCGGGCCGAGGGCCTGCAGCATCTTCGAGCCGGTCAGCCCCGCGGCCATCGCGGCGAAGACCAGCGGCAGCATCCGCAGGCCGGTCTCCAGCGGGCTCAGTCCGAGGACGAGTTGGAGGTACTGGACGGCGATCAGCTGCAGGCCCACCAGGGCGAGCATGGCCAGCACGATGCAGCCGACGGAGGTCCCGAACGCCGGCCTGGCGAACAGCCGCACATCGATCAGCGGGTGCTTGCGCCGGCGCTGGCGGCGGACGAACACGACCAGCAGCAGCACCCCGAGGACGATGGGCAGGAGCGTGGTCGTGCCCAGCACGGCCGTGCCGCTGCCGATCCGCTTGACGCCCAGGACGATGCCCAGCACACCGAGCGCCGCGACGATCGCGCCGATCACGTCCCAGGGGCCGTTGCGCTCACCGCGCGACTCCGGCAGCAGCCACCGCCCTATCAGCAGCATCGCGGCCATCATCGGGATGTTGATGAGGAAGACCGAGCCCCACCAGAAGTTCTCGACGAGGAAGCCGCCGAGGACCGGGCCGACCGCGGCACCGACCGCGGCCACCGCGCTCCACACGCCGATCGCGACCGCGCGCTCGCGCCGGTCGGGGAAGACCTGCCGCAGGATCGACAGCGTGGCCGGCATGATCATGGCGCCGCCGATGCCGAGCAGGGCGCGGGCGACCATCAGGATCTGCGGATTGGGCGCGAGGGCGGCGGCGGCCGAGGCCAGGCCGAAGAGGCCGTAGCCGAGAAGGAGGATGCGGCGGCGGCCGACGCGGTCGCCGAGGGTGCCGAAGAGGATCAGCAGGGAGGCCGCGATCAGCGGATAGACGTCGACGATCCAGAGGAGCTCGACGGGTCCCGGTCGCAGGTCCTCGGTGACCGAGGGCACGGCGACGTACAGGATCGTGGTGTCCAGCGCGACGAAGAGCAGGCTGACGCAGAGCACGATCAGCACGGTCCAGCGGTTCGCACCACCACGTGAAAGCCGGGGAACACCAGCCGTCCGTCCACTGCCGGACGCGGTCGTCCCGGACATGCAGCACCTCCAGTCATGCTCTCGCGGCCACGGAACAGGGCGCGAAAACGCCCCGGGCGAACCGGCGGCACGGGCGAGTTAAGACGCTCAGACTACGCGAGTCCCGTGGCGTGCCGCGTGGCTCACCTCACGATGAGACGCTCATCGCAGCGCCATGCGTTCCCCCACCTGCCGTCGGCAGTCGTTCTTCGGCCACCTGGATAATCGTCCCGATGAACGATCTTGCCTCCGCCGCCGTTCCCGGCCGGACCCCGTTCGACGGATCCGTCGTACGGGCCGCGCTGCGCCGGGCCGCGCCCGCGCTGCTGGCGTACGCGGCGATCCGGCTGCTGGGGATCGTGGCCCTCGCCCTCTGGTCTGCGGCCGACGGCAAGAACTGGCACACCCTGCTGGCCGCCCGCTGGGACGCGCTCTGGTACACCCGGGTCGCCGAGCAGGGCTACGGCTACACCGTCGCGCTGCCCACCGGCGAAGTGCACTCCAACCTGGCCTTCTTCCCGCTGTTCCCCTGGCTGGAGCGCGGGTTGTCGGCGCTCACGACGCTGTCGCCCGCGGACGCCGGGCTGTTGGTGGCCTGGCTGACGTCGCTGGGTGCGGCCTGGGCGCTGTACGCGACCGGGGAGCGACTGCACGGACCGCGGGCCGGGATCGCGCTCGCGGCGCTGTGGGCCGCGCTGCCGGTCGGGATCGTGCAGTCGATGGCGTACTCGGAGGCGCTGTTCACCGCGCTCGCGGCCTGGAGTCTGTACGCCGTGCTCACGGAGCGCTGGGTGTGGGCGGGGGTGCTGTCCTCACTGGCCGGGCTGACCCGGCCGGTGGGCGCGGCGGTGGTGGCGGCCGTGTGGCTCACCGCGGCGGTGACGCTGTGGCGGGAGCGGGCCGGCGGGGCACGGCTGCGCACGGCGCCGCTCCGGCACCCGGGGATGCTGCCCGGTGTGCTGCTCGCACCGCTCGGCTGGTGCGGCTACTACCTGTGGGTCGGGGCGCGGCAGGGCTCGTTCACCGGCTATCTGGACGTCCAGGAAGGCTGGGGCAACGGCTTCGACGGGGGGATCGCGTTCTGCTCCTTCATCTGGCATCAGCTGTCGGGGCCCACGTTCGCGGCCGGACTCGCCCTGGTCGTCGGCGTCGGACTGGTGATCTGGCTCCATGTGCACGGGGTGCGGCAGGGGCAGCCGCTGCCGCTGGCCGTCTACGGCGGGGCGGTGCTGGTGCTCGCGCTGACCGCCAAGGGCTACTTCGGGTCCAAGCCCCGGCTGATGCTGCCGGCCTACCCGCTGCTGCTGCCCCTGGCGGTGGCGCTGGCGCGAAGACGCCCGGTGTGGACCTGGCTGGTCGTCGGGGTGGCGGCGGTGGGCTCCGCGGCCTACGGGGCGTTCTGGCTGAACGGTTCGGGCCCGCCATGACCCCACACCAACACTCCGCGTGACCGATCGAGTCCGTTCCGTGAGCACCGCCGCGAGGAAACGTCACGCTACCCATGAGGGAATAGCCGATAAACGCCGGAGGGGAAAAGAAGATAAGGCGCTCAGGGTGACGACACGCGCATGCGCGGAGCCGATTGAGAATCGCCGGGAATTCCCTTCCAAATCCCTGCGGCGAAGCCCCGATTGAGACACATTCCACATCACATCGTCATTACAAAGCGCACAGTTTGACCAAGCACCTACATCACACGCGGTAACGTCGATTGAGTGCGTACCGATGACAAGCTCGACCAGATGGAGGAGCGCCCGACCGATCGCGCCCGACCGCCGCGCATGACCCGGACCCGCCTGTGGCTGTTCTGGGGCACGCTGGCGGTGTATCTCGCGATCGTGGCCGGGGTGCTCGTCACTTCATGGCTGGTCACGTTCGACTGGCAAGTCATGTTCTTCAGGCCGTACAAGCAATGGCCCGAGATCCATGCCTTCCTCGACTACTTCGTTGTACTGGGGCAGCGCGGACCGACCGCGGTGGCGGTGGCGGCCTGGCTGGGCTGGCGCTGCTGGCGCCAGCGCAACCTCCACCCGCTGCTGGTGCTCGGCGCCTCGCTGCTGCTGCTGAACATCACCGTGGGCGCCGCCAAGCTCGGCATGGGCCGGCTCGGCCCGCACTACGCGACCGTGGTCGGCGCCAACGAGATGGGCCTCGGCGGCGACATATTCCCCTCGGGCCACACCGCGAACGCCGTGGTGACCTGGGGTGTGCTGGCCTACCTGGCGACCACCTCGCTGCGCCGCCGGACGCTGTCGGTGATCGCCGCGCTGGGCGCGCTCGGCGTCGGCATGACCACCGTCTACCTCGGCACCCACTGGGTCAGCGACGTGCTGCTCGGCTGGGCGGCAGGGCTGCTGGTGCTGCTGGCGATGCCGTGGCTGGAGCCCGGGATCACCTGGTTCGAGGACCGCCTCATGGGCATCCTGCTGCGCCTCTGGCTGCGGCTGCGCCCCGACTCGCTGCGCGGCCCGCTGCCGGTCGGCTCGCTGGCCCCCGGCGTCTCCCGGCAGCGCATCGCCCCCGACGGCGAGGTGCTCGTCCGCGAGCCGATCTCCGCGGGCACCGGCGGCCGGTCCGCCGCCCACACCCCGGACGGCTGGCCGCACCACCCGGCGCGCCCGTACACCATCCGCTCGGAGCGCGCCCCGGCCGCTCCGGCCGGCAGCCGGCGTCCGCCGCACGCGGACCGGATGCCGCGCACCACTCCGCTGAGTCCGACGTCCGGGCGCGGCCGCAACGCGAGCGGCTGAGCCCACCGCGGGCAGCCGGGCCGGTACGCACACCCCACCCCGCAGCGAAGGCCCCGTCCGCTCCCTGGGGAGCGGACGGGGCCTTCGTCGTCGGTGCGGCGCTCAGCCCTGCCAGGTGCGGTGCACCGTGCCGTCCTCGACTTCGAAATTGAGCCGGCCGGCCAGGTACTCCATGGTGATGATCGCGCCCGGGGGCAGTGCGCGGACGGTCGTCCAGCCACGCCCCCTGGCCTGCTCCTCGGCGTCCTGCTGGGCGAGGCCGACATACGCGTCGATGTCGTCCTGGGGGTTGTCGGGAAGGTTCGGTACGTCCATGACAGCCACCGTAGGCGTCCGCGGCGGCCCGCGGAAGGCCGGCCCTCGCACACCCCGGTGACCGCCCGGTCCCCCATTGGTCACACTTGTGTCACAGCCGACACCGGGGCGTTTGCCGGAACTTTCGTCACCCTTACGCGCCGGGCGATCGCGCATCCGGGTGGAATTTTGCACAGCCGGAATTCCACCTTGATCGAATGCGAAACGGGAGCGGCCGCCCGGCACATCGCGACGGGCCGTCCGAAAACAATCCCCCGTAAACGCCGGATTCCCTTTACCCGACGCTCTTTATCGGCCGCCGGGAATTTGTCCAACGCGCCACACTCCGCACACATTTTCCGCACATCGCCCGGCTTGCCGGTCCCGCGACCGCTCCCGCCCGCCCATCGCCCCTCCCCCGGGCCCGCCCGATCCCACCGGAACGGACCGGAGCGCCACCTCGCGCTGCGCCGCCCGCGCGAGCATCATGTGCCGGGCCCCAGTACACCTTCGACGAACGAGGTGCAGCGGATGGTTACGGACACCGACCGGGCCACCCTCCGGCCTCCGGGGCCCCGGCGCCGCGGGGCGGTGCTGGTCGACTGGCTGACGACCACCGACCACAAGAAGATCGGGCACCTCTACCTGATCACCGCGTTCGGATTCTTCCTGGTGGGCGGGCTGCTGGCGCTGGTGATGCGCGCCGAACTGGCCCGGCCCGGGCTGCAGATCATCGACGCGGAGCAGTTCAACCAGGCGGTGACGATGCACGGCACGATCATGCTGCTGCTGTTCGCCACCCCCGCCTTCGCCGGTTTCGCGAACGAGATCATGCCGTTGCAGATCGGCTCGCCGGATGTGGCCTTCCCGCGGCTGAACATGTTCTCGTACTGGCTGTTCCTCTTCGGCGGGCTGATCGTGCTGGGCAGCTTCCTCACCCCCTTCGGCGGCCCGGCCTTCGGGTGGACGGCCTACGCCCCGCTGAACTCGATGGTCCGCTCCCCCGGCGTCGGCGCCGACATGTGGATCATGGGGCTGGCGCTGGCCGGCTTCGGCACCATCCTCGGTGCCGTCAACTTCATCACCACGATCCTCGTGCTCCGGGCGCCCGGGATGACGATGTTCCGGATGCCGGTGTTCACCTGGAACATCCTCTTCACCTCGATCCTGGTCCTGATGGCGTTCCCCGTCCTGGCGGCGGCGCTGCTGGTGCTGGAGGCGGACCGGCAGTTCGGGTCGGTGGTGTTCGAGGCGCAGTGGGGCGGTGCGCTGCTGTGGCAGCACATGTTCTGGTTCTTCGGCCATCCCGAGGTCTACATCATCGCGCTGCCGTTCTTCGGCATCATCACGGAGATCATCCCGGTCTTCTCCCGCAAGCCGATCTTCGGCTATGTGATGCTGATCGGCGCGACGATGGCCATCACGGCCCTGTCGGTGATGGTCTGGGCGCACCACATGTTCGTGACGGGGGCGGTGCTGCTGCCGTTCTTCTCCATCATGTCGTTCCTGATCGCGGCGCCGACCGGGGTGAAGTTCTTCAACTGGATCGGCACCATGTGGCACGGCTCGGTGTCCTTCGAGACGCCGATGCTGTGGTCGATCGGGTTCCTGGTGAGCTTTCTGTTCGGCGGGCTGACCGGCGTCATCCTCGCCTCACCGCCGCTGGACTTCCATGTCACCGACTCCTACTTCGTCGTCGGGCACTTCCACTACGTCGTCTTCGGGACGGTCGTCTTCGCCACGTACGCGGGCTTCTACTTCTGGTGGCCGAAATTCACCGGCAAGATGCTCGACGAGCGGCTGGGAAAGATCCACTTCTGGACACTGTTCGTCGGCTTCCACACCACCTTCCTCGTACAGCACTGGCTGGGCGTGGAAGGCATGCCGCGGCGCTACGCCGACTATCTGGCCGCCGACGGCTTCACGGCCCTGAACACCCTCTCCACCGTCGGCTCCTTCCTGCTCGGCCTGTCCACGCTGCCGTTCCTCTACAACGTCTGGAAGACCACCCGGCACGGCGTCAGAATCACCGGCGACGACCCCTGGGGTTTCGGCCGCTCCCTGGAGTGGGCGACCTCCTCACCGCCGCCCCGGCACAACTTCACCACCCTTCCGAGGATCCGTTCCGAGTCCCCCGCGTTCGATCTGCACCATCCGGAGGTGGGGAAGCAGCCGGTGGTGGCGCCGCCAGTGCCCGGGACAGCCGGTCCCTGATCTCCCGGATGCGGCCGAGCAGCTCCGGCGGTTCGCGGACCTCGAAGTCGAAGCCCGTCAGCACGATGTGGAGCACCATCACCTCCAGGCTGTGCGCCCCCGTCCGCAGCAGGCAGGTCCGCTCGTCGACGGCTTCGAGGGTCCCGGCGGCCGGGCCGATGCGCTCCGCGGCGCGCTCCAGCGGGGCGTGCAGCAGCACGGTGGCCTGCCGGGCGTAGACCCGGGTGGAGATGCCCCGGGCGACGTACTCGGCGAGGTCCGGGGCCGGGGGCGGGCGGGGCGTGAAGCGCGGCCCGTGCGGCGGGGTGGGGGTGAGGCGGTCGGCCCGGTAGGTGCGCCAGTCCGCGCGGTCGGTGTCCCAGGCGACGAGGTACCAGTGGCGCCGGGCGCAGACCAGGCGGTGCGGTTCCACGATGCGGCGGGAGACCGTGCCGTCGTGGGCGGTGTAGTCGAAGCGGAGCCGGTGGCAGTCCCGGCAGGCGTGCGCGAGCTCGGTGAGGACGTTCGGGTCCACCCGGGGGCCGCCGCTGCCGAGCAGCGGGACGGTGAAGGCGTTCAGCGCACCGACCTGGCGCCGCAGCCGGTGCGGCAGCACCTGTTCCAGCTTCGCCAGCGCGCGCACCGAGGACTCCTCGATGCCCTCGACCCCGCCCGCCGCCGCGGTGCGCAGCCCGACCGCGACCGCCACCGCCTCCTCGTCGTCCAGCAGCAGCGGCGGGAGTTCGGCGCCGGCGCCGAGCCGGTAGCCGCCGGCCGTGCCCGGCGCGGAGTGGACCGGATAGCCCAGCTCGCGCAGCCGGTCGATGTCCCGGCGCACCGTGCGCGGGGTGACGTCGAGCCGGCCGGCGAGCTCCGCGCCGGACCACTCGCGGTGGGCCTGCAGCAGCGAGAGCAGACGCAGCAGACGTGCCGAGGTCTCCAACATGGCCCGAGTCTCGCAGCCCTTGCGGACAGCTGCGGTCCTCGATGCGTCACGAGGACCGCAGGCGGGGTCCCGTCAGCTCTCGGCAGGCCCCGCGACCCGTACGGCCAGGTCGTTGTCGAGCGTGTAGTACGGACCGACCCGGAGCTCCTCCGCGCCGGCCCGCACCGGCAGCGCCGGGTAGCTGAAGACCTGCTTCTTGTCGGCGACATCGTCCAGGAGGCGGGCGAGGCGCACCGGCCGGGCGCCCTCGGCGGGGCGCAGCCACAGGTCCCAGGGCTCGCTGCCGTGCGCCCAGCGGGCGGCCAGCTCCTCGTAGGGCAGCGTGAAGGTGAACTCCGTGCCCTCGACGGTCAGCGGGACGGTGACGGTGGCCGGCGCGGCGCCGCAGGAGGTCGGGTCGCGGCGCACACGGGCCTCGGCGCGGGCACCGGCGCCCGGCGCGGCGCCGTAGAGCCGGCCGGAGACCGTCATGCCGTCGGGCGCGACGAGGATGTCACCGGCCTCGGCGTGCGGACCGCGCCGCCAGCTGCGCAGCGCGAGGTTGCCGAACTTGGTCGCGTACGGGATGCGCACGCCGAGCCGGCCGATGCCCGCCAGCGGCCGGCGGTCCACCAGCGACCGCAGGTCGTTGAGGCCCGGCAGCAGGCGCCGCGGGTCCTGGCCGTCGCCGAGGTCGGCGTAGGCGTTCCAGCGGCCCTCGGCGAGGGGGACGGTGCTGGGCAGCACGGCGCGCAGGCACCCGGCGCCGTTCGGCCCGAGCGGCAGCCGTACCTCGTCGTCCGCGCCGTCGCCGCCGCGCAGCCGCAGCACCAGCGCCGCGCTCCAGGCGGCCGGGGTCTCCTGAGGGGCGTTCAGGTCGAAGGTGAGGCCGCCCGCGGAGTCCGCGATGCAGTCGGCCCTCAGCTCCACCGGCGCCCCCTCGGCCGGTTCCGCCGGCCGCTCGGGGCGGTTGGTTCCCGCGCTCGCCGGAACCCTGGGTTCCTGATCGATGGCAGAGGACTCCTTCATCTCGTCTCCGGTGACCGTCAGTTGGCTCGGCGCGGTCATACCGTCCGCACCCCTCTCAGTGCGGCGCAGGCCGCGTCCTTGGTGGCGTACGCGCCGCTGAGCAGGGCCCCCCGGGCGCGATGCAGGTTGCCGCGCAGCCGGTTGCCCCGCCCGCGGGCGAGCAGTTCGCCGAAGAGCTCCTCATAGCGCCCGGCGACCGCGGCCGGGTCGAAGCGGGCCGACGAGGCCAGCGCGGCCGCGCCCATCCGCTTGCGGGCGGCGTCGTCGTTGATCAGTTCGAGCAGCGAGCCGGCCAGTGCCTCCGGGTTGCCGACCGGCACCAGCCGGCCGTCCACCCCGTCGTCGATGATCTCGCCGGGGCCGTGCGGGCAGTTGGTGGCGACCACGGGCAGCCCGCAGCGCATGGCCTCGACGATCGTCATCCCGAAGGACTCCAGGCTGGAGGAGACCGCCGCGATCGAGCCCTTGGCCCACTCGGGCTCCAGGGGGTTGGCCGGGCCCATCAGGAAGACGTGGTTGTACAGGCCGAGTTCGTCGATCAGGGAGCGCAGCGCGGCCTTCTCCGCGCCGCCGCCGTAGATCCGCAGCCGCCAGTCGGGCCGTTCGGCGGCGACGTGGGCGAAGGCACGGATGAGGACGTCATAGCGCTTGACGCGGGCGAGCCGGCCGGCCGCGACGACCCACTTGCCACTGCCGTCGGCGGGCGCGAGGGCGGGCTCCGGCACGCTGTTGGGCACCGCCTCGACGCGCACTCCGGGCAGCCGCAGCGTCCTGCGGTAGGTGCGGGCATCGGCCTCGGTGACGGTGGTGACCGCGTCGAGGCGCGGATAGGCGCTGCGCAGCGCCAGTTTGAGCGCCCGGCTGTGGGTGTCGAGGGTGAGGTGCTCCTGGCCTATCCGGACCGGGCCGCGCCGCACCTGCTTGGCGATGTGCACATTGAGTCCGGGCCGGGTGCCGACCACCACGTCCGTCTCCAGCCGGCGCAGGTGCTGGGCTATCCGGCGGTCGGTGAGCTCGCTGTACTGGCCGAACCGGTTCTCGGCGGCGGGAAATATCCTGGCGGGGCGGGCGTGCGCGGGGTCCGCGCCCTCGTAGCCGGGGCTGTTCTCCCTGAGGTCCACGAGATGCCGCAGTGCGACCCGCGGACCGAGGTCGAAGACCGGGTCGTCGCGGTGGCGCAGTACCGACACGATCTCGACGTCGTGCTGCTCGGCGAGCGTTCGCGCGAGGTTGAACGTCGTCCTGATCGTCCCCCCGATGCCGTAGGCATTGTGTATCAGGAATGAGATGTGCATCCGTCCCCGTGTCCCCTGGTCTTCCGGTCGTGGTCTCCCGTGGGCCGCGTCGCACCCCCCTCCCGTTGGCGCGACGCGGCCCCTTGCCGACCGGTAGGACCGCGAATCAGGGTTCCTGGTTGGGCCTTTCGCCAAGTTGTTCCGCAAAAGTTAGGTCATCGGTAGCCGGGCCGCGGAACCCGCGGGGCCCGAATCCCCTCCGCCTGCACCCCGTGACCAGGCCTTGCGCCGGGCCGGGCCGGGCCGGGGCACGGGAGTCCGGCCGTCCCGGCCCGGCCGGACTCCCGCCGTCCGCCCCTCAGTCGTCGCGCTCCGGCCGGGAGTGCGCCTTCGGCTTCTGCGGGAGCCGCAGCTTGATGCCGACCGGCAGCTTGCGGGGGTCCGGCCCGATGGTCGAGCGGTTGGCGCTGTACAGCGCCCGCCAGCCGCCCTTCACGTGGTACTTCTCGGCGATCTCGCCGAGCGTCTCCCCGCGCCGTACGACATGGGTCCGGGCGGGCGGGATCAGCCCGTAGCGCTGGGCGCACTCGGGCCAGGCGCCCCACCCCTGGGCGGCCTGCACCCTCTTTGCGATCTTGATCTGCTCGCCGCGGCTGGCGAGGTCGGCCCGCTCGGCGAAGTCCAGGCCGCCGAAGGCCTCCCAGGTGGGCTGCCAGAACTGCAGCCCGCCGTAGAAGGTGTTGCCGGTGTTGACGTGCCAGTCCCCGCTGCTCTCGCACTCGGCGAGGCAGCCCCAGGGCCACTGGTCCGCGGCACAGGCGTGCGTGCTCTTGCCGCCGGAGCCGTCGCCACCCGCCCCGTCGGCGACGGCGTCGCCGGGCAGGCACAGCACCAGGGCAGCGGCGGCCGCGGTGAGCAGCCCGACGGATCCCACGAAGCGCCGAGGCGCCGAAGAGTTGTCCGACATAGCCGGTGACGGTAAGCAGCCGCCGGGCGCTGACCAGCGCGCCACGCCCTCGGGCCCCCGCACCCACCCGGTCCGGTGTACGGAACACCGCCGACTGCAGCAGGTTCTGCGCAAGAGTTGGCGTTATGTGACCGCTTCCGGGGCGGCTTTCCATGGATTTCCGCTGTGCGGGGATTGGTTCGATTCCGTTCCCGCCCTCGCGTGACTCCTGCCGCAGGTCACCCGTTGTCCTTGTACGAGCCGGGAGACCACCCGGCAGACGCACAGAGATCTAGGAGCCACCCGTGCCGCGCATGCTCGACGTCAGCGACGACGTTCGCGCCGAGATCGGCGACGAAGAAGCCGACCGCCTGCTGGCCGGTGGCGACGCCCCCGGCAGCTACGACTGCACCTCCTGCCGGACCCCCGGAGACAGCGAGCAGGAGCGCACCAGCACCGTCCTGTTCGTGGGCGAGGAGACCGCGGTGCTCGCGTTCGCCCATGCCACCTGCATCCCCTCGCAGGTCGTCCCGGTGTCGGAGGAGCAGCTCCAGGGAGCCGTGCGCTCCATCACCGGAGAGGACGCCGCCGCCCCCCAGAACCCCGCCCCGGCCGTCCCGCTCCCCACCGCCCCGCGCCAGGCGACCCTCGGGATCACCTGCGGCCTGGTGCTGGTCGAGAACGACCTGCGCCCGGCCCTGGTGGTCGAGCCGGACGGCCCGATCGCCCGCCCCGGCTCGGTCGGGCCGGACGACGACTTCCTCCCGCTGCTCCTGGAGCAGGGCTTCCAGCCGGTGACGGACGTGAACCAGCTCCCGGCCCCGAACCCGGGCTGGTCCGCGCTGCTGGCCATGGGCAAGCTGCACGCCGTCCTGCAGCCGGGCAACGCCGGCCAGCAGGCCGCCTGGTGGCAGGCCCACCAGCCGCTGGCCGTCTCCGACGGCTGGCGCGCCGCCGCCAACAAGGCGCAGTCGGTGCTGATGTACGCGGCGCCCGCGGGCTCCATCGGCCACCAGCCCCGCGAGGACCTGATGCGGGAGGCGCTGGAGAACGCCGCGGCCAAGGGCACCCTGGTCGCCGCGGAGATGCCGCTGGCCGGCACCTGACGGCCCCCGGCACCCGATCGCGGGGGCAGGACCGCCGATCCGGACGGTCATGCCCTCGCGATCAGCCATTTCCGCACGAAAGCCGCATCCCGCGGCCATCGGGGTCGTTGGCACATACGTGCACGCATACGACCCCTCCGCCCGCGCCCCGTACAGCCCCCCGATCCCCGGCATGCGCCCGTCCTACGAACACCGGACGGCGCACCCCACGGACCATGGTGCGGCCACGCCGATCTATGACGCGCTGTACGCCGAGTACCGCCGCGCCTTCCGGGCCCTGCCCGGGGACCGTACGGACGAGCCGGAGCTCCCGGAGTCGCTGCGGGGCAACGGGAGTTGGAGCCGTACGGCGGGGCCGGCGGGCCACTGGGAGGTCGTGAGCCGCCCGTCGTACCACCCGCGGGGCCATGCCCCGGCGGCGCTGCCACCGGGGCAGCGGGACGCCCGGCCGCACGGACGCTGATCCGCCCGCGCGGCCCGGGGCCGCCGCTACTTCTTCCTGCTGCGCTTCTCGCGCACCCGCACCGAGATGTGGATCGGCGTCCCGTCGAAGCCGAACTCCTCGCGCAGCCGACGCTCGACGAAGCGGCGGTAGCCGGCCTCCAGGAAGCCGGAGGCGAACAGGACGAAGCGCGGCGGCTTGGTGCCCGCCTGGGTGCCGAAGAGGATGCGGGGCTGCTTGCCGCCGCGGATCGGGTGCGGGTGGGAGGCGACGATCTCACCGAGGAAGGCGTTCAGCCGCCCGGTGG
>Ga0207426_1001015_pt1 | contig 27187 bp, 22 predicted proteins | sample AraplaMF_Cvi_mMS_FD_184265 | JGI IMG/M metagenome (GOLD analysis project Ga0207426, IMG submission 184265) | Arabidopsis root microbial communities from the University of North Carolina, USA - plate scrape MF_Cvi_mMS (SPAdes) (version 2) | ecosystem: Host-associated > Plants > Roots > Endosphere... | reverse complement strand
CGGTAATCACATCAGGCGGCGTCTTGGTGCTGAGTTCCCATGGCAGCGTGGCCGGCGTCGTCGCCGCCACCCAGCCGTCGTGATAGATGGCGCGGTTGCCGAGCATCTCGAAATATTGGGTCTCGTGCCGTGTCGGAGTATTCGCGTTGGCCTTGTCCCAGGTGTAGACCATGCTGACACCCTCGATCGGACTCTGTGGAATGCCATTGATCATGTCCGGCGCCGAAATGCCTGATGCCTCGAGTATGGTCGGCACGATATCGATCACGTGGTGGAACTGACGGCGCACGCCGCCGGCGTCGGTGATATGGCCGGGCCACGACATGACGACGCCCTGCGAGGTTCCCCCGAAATGCGAGGGCACCTGCTTGACCCACTTGAACGGTGTATCCATCGCCCAGGCCCACCCGGCCGCATAGTGCGGGAAGGTTCGCTCCGAGCCCCAGAAGGGATACCAGAGGAACTGGTCCTTGACCGGCACCGAGACACCGTTGAAGGTCGTGAACTCGTTCGGAGTGCCGTTGACCATGCCCTCCGCGCTCGCCCCATTGTCGCCGCCGATATAGATGATCAACGTGTTGTCGAGTTCGCCGAGGTCATCGACCGCCTGGACGACGCGCCCAATCTCGTGGTCGGCATAGGCAAGATAGGCGCCGTAGATATCCGCTTGACGGATGAACAGCTTCTTCTCATCGAAACTCAAGGAATCCCATTGCGGCAGGCCGTCCGGCCAAGGGGTCAGCCTGGCATCCTGAGGCATGATGCCGAGCCGCTTCTGGTTGGCGAAGATCGTCTCCCGCACCTTGTTCCAGCCGTCGTCGAACAAATGCATGTCACTGATCTTCTTGATCCATTCTGGCGTCGGATGATGAGGCGCGTGGGTTGCGCCCGGCACGTAGTAGACGAGCCATGGCTTACCGGGGGCAATCTCCTTCAATTGCTTGATGTATCCGATCGCTTCATCGGCCATTGCCGTCTCGAGGTTCCAGCCCGGATTGCCTTCGAAAGGGTAGATGGCTGTGGTGTTGCGATACAGGTTCGGTTGCCACTGGCTAGCATCGCCACCGACGAAGCCGTAGAAGTAGTCGAAGCCCATGCCGTTCGGCCACTGGTTGAAGGGTCCCGCCTGGCTCGACTGATAGGACGGCGTATTGTGGTTCTTGCCGAACCACGACGTGGCATAACCGTTTTCCTTCAGGATGGTGCCGATGGTGCCCTTCTCGATCGGGATAATGGAATCGTAGCCGGGATACCCCGTCGCGATTTCACCCACGACCCCGAAGCCGACCGAATGATGGTTGCGTCCGGTGATCAGCGCAGCCCTCGTCGGCGAACAGAGCGACGTGGAGTGGAAATTCGTGAAGCGCAGCCCTTCCTTCGCGATGCGATCCATCGCGGGCGTAGGGATCACCCCACCAAAGGTGCTCGGTGCACCGAACCCCTGATCGTCCGTCATGATGAGCAGCACGTTGGGCGCCCCTTTTGGTGGCACGATGCGCGGGGCCCACCATGGTGTCGATTCCGACGCCTTCTGCTTTATTGCGCCGCCAAAATTCGGATCGGGCGAGGGAAGTTGTTTTCCGGTAATGGTGGTGGTGGCTCCGGGAGACCCTGGCGTACCCGTTACCTGTTGAGCCCAAGCCCATCCTGGGACACAACCAAGGGCTAGGAAGCCCGCACCCGCAAGCATGCTCCGGCCAATTTTCATGACGCCCCCCCTGCCGCAAACATCGCAAGGCACGATTATAAATTAGAGGTTGCTAATTTGCATCAATTAATTCGTGCGCCAAGGGCCGCGAACCCATTGGGATCCATAGCTCCGAGGACTTGATACCGGTTATCTTGGGCTAATAAGTTGACAGAATAGGGAACCCTTGATTTCGCTGAAACGGTCAACGAATTTTTCTTGAACTGACGGCGAATTGTTTGGGGACGCCGCCGAAAGAAGCGCTAATCCGCCGACGAACAAGAACGACAAATGTTGACACTTTGGCCAAGGGGAGAATGGCCCAGCGCCGCGATACAAATGGCGTGAGACATGGCCGGGAGTAGGCCATGAGGACTACATCGCCTTTGACGGCACCCGCGAGTTCGGCCACGATCCTTGAGTACCCGATCGAGGTCCATCAGCGCGGCCAAACGGCGACTATACTAGATTTGCGGAAACAGTATAGACCGCCAGCTGGGCGATGCAGGTTGCCCAAACGAGTTGGCTATACTAGATTTGTGGAACTGGTATAGGAGCCGATCTCATGAAGCAAATTGACCTCATGTTTCGCACGATGGTAGCGGAACTCCAACAGCGGACGTTCGATGCTCAATGGTCGGCCGACTTTCCTCCGACGGGTCGCTTCGTCCCGGTAACAGTCGATAATCGCAAATACTGGTATTTCGATGAACCAGACGGCGCGGGCGGTCAAAAGCGGCGTTATGTCGGACCTGCTGACGATACCGAAATCTCCGCTCGGGTCGCAACGTTCAGGGCTGAAAAGGACGATTACCAGAACCGGCGAAAAATGGTATCAGCCCTGACGCGCGAAGCCGGTATGATCGCGCCGGATCGTTTCACGGGCGCGGTCGTCGAGGCGCTGGCTGCAGCCGGTCTTTTCCGGCTTCGTGGCGTCTTGGTGGGAACGGTCGCCTTTCAATGCTATGCGGCATACCTTGGCGTGCGCCTACCAATGGCCGCGATCCTGACGGGTGATGCCGACATTGCCCAAGATTACGCGATCTCGGGAGAAGTGGCAGATTCCATGCCGCCAGTTGTGGAACTGCTGCAAGGGATCGATCCGTCATTCCGGGCGCTCCCGCACATATCCGGATCGCCCCGCTCTAATGCTTTCCGGAATGATAGCGGCTACCGCGTCGAGTTCCTGACGACAAACCGGGGATCGGAGGAATACGCTGATCAACCGGCGAACATGCCCGCGCTCGGCGGAGCTGCGGCGGAACCGCTCCGATACATGGATTTCCTGATCCGTGATCCGGTCCGAACGATCCTGCTGCATGGTGCCGGTGTCTCAGTCGTTGTGCCCGATCCGTCGCGGTTCGCGGTCCATAAGCTGATTGTCGCTGGTCGTCGCCTCAATGATGCCGGTGGGCGGGCAAAGAAGGACAAAGACTTGCGCCAGGCCGGAATGCTTTTCGAGGCACTGCAAGAAACTGCCTATGGTCGGGAACTGGCTGCCGCTTTGCGTGAGGCGTGGGGTCGAGGGCCGTCATGGAGGAGTGCGATCACGGCGGGCGTTGATGCAGTTCACAACCAATATGAACCGGCCGTCCATCACACGTTTGGCATTCTGCCGCTAGAGGAAGTGGAAAAGGCCCGTCTATCCAATGAGCATAACGTCTGACGGGTTGCTCATCGCGCATTGATTTGCAACGGAAAATTCAACTTGAAGTCAATACACTTTATACTTTTATTAACAATCAGCAATACACTCAACTGCATCGCGAGTTGCCAAGAAACGATGTTTTGATTTCGGCACCGCCGAGATGGTCGAAGCACCCATCGATGCCTTGTGCTCAAATCGTGCGATGCTAGCTCATCAAACTCAAGCAGCTAGGCAAACCCCGCGACAGCCAGGGCCCAACCGCTTCGACTCGGCTATAGGTAGTCCGGCACTGGACGCGACACGCAAGAATGCTGCCCATCCCTACCAGCAAACCGAAAAACACTGCTGGTGAGCTAACGTGCCCCAACTATGGTCGTGAGTGACGTGCACGCCTTCGAGCAGGGCGAGCCATCTGCCGATCGAAGAGAAAGGGCTCCGACAGCGGACTCGGGATTGCGACCATTTCCATCACGCCCTACCTACTGGCGATGATCGTATTCCTCGACTTCGAAGCCTCCTCCCTCAGCAAGCACAGCTACCCCGTCGAGATCGCCTGGGTCTTCGAGGATGGGCGCTCGCGGTCATTCCTGATCAAACCGAAGTCCGGATGGACGGACTGGTCCGCAGATGCAGAAAAGATTCACGGTATTTCGCGCGACCGCCTGCAGGAAGATGGAAGCGACATCGAACTCGTCGTGGGGGAATTGATGGCAGAGCTTTCGGGGCACGAGCTTTATGCGAGTTCGCCCTCCTGGGACGGGAAGTGGCTCAGCGCACTGCTTCGGGGTGGAGGAAAGCCACGCCATGCATTGCGGCTTCGGAAATCAGACGATCTCTTCATCGAGGTGGCGTCTGCCATCCTTGGCGCCGATAGCGCAAACGTCGATATTCCGGGTTTCGTCGCCGATGTCATCGCCCAGTCGGAACCTGTCAATCCGGCTCATCGCGCCCTTCCCGACGCACGCCTCGAGCTGAAACGGCTCGGGCTTGTCCAGGCTGCCGCCAGGAAAATTGCGGCCTCCTGCCACGATTGACGCGTCCGTTGCTGCAAGCTTTGCCGTTGCTCCAAAGCAGACATCGTCGGCGAACAGGTTGTAGGTCGCAGATGCACCAGAGAACCTGATCTCAGAAGAGATCGCTCCGAGCGGACGTTCTCCTGTCTCTGTCTTCCTGCTATCGTGGAGATGGGGGATGACCCTATGAGCGAGAATCGCAAGCTGGCTGCAATTCTGGCCGCTGATGTAGTCGGATATAGCCGGCTCGCCAGCGAGGACGAAGATCGCACCCTTGCAAGGTTGCGGGCACTGCGCAGCGACCTGATCGATCCAACCATCGCCGTGCACAATGGCCGCGTTATCAAGCGCACCGGAGATGGAGCGCTGGTCGAATTCCGCAGCGTTGTCGATGCCGTGCGCTGCGCCATCGAGGTACAGAATGGCATGGCCGAGCGCAATGCCGGCGTTCAGCAGGATCGGCGCATCGAGTTCCGGATCGGCATCCATCTGGGGGACGTAGTAGAGGAAAGCGATGGCGACCTGATGGGTGATGGCGTCAACATTGCCTCCCGTCTCGAGGGTATCGCGACCCCCAGCGCCATTTGCCTGTCCGAGGATGCCTATCGCCAGGTCAAGGCGAGGCTCGATCTCTCCGTCAGCGATCTTGGAGTGATGCAGCTCAAGAACATCGCCGAGCCCATCCGGGTCTATTCGCTTCAGGTCAGTGCCGCTGCGGAGGCAAAGCCAGCAGTAAGCGCAGGCGCCGTGGCTCATGCTCCGGCCGAATCGCCGCCTGAGCTTTCGATTGCCGTGCTGCCCTTCGTCAACATGAGCGGCGATGCCGAGCAGGAGTACTTCGCCGACGGCATCTCCGAAGATATCATTACTGCGCTATCGAAGCTGTCGCAGCTGTTTGTCATTGCTCGCAACTCATCATTTACTTTCAAGGGCCGGAGCGTGAACGTGCAGGAGGTGGGGCGCAATCTCAACGTGCGTTACGTGCTGGAGGGAAGCGTTCGCAAATCAGGCAATAAGGTAAGGATCACCGCGCAGCTCATCGATGCGACCACTGGCGGGCATCAGTGGGCTGAGCGTTTCGATCGCGACCTGAGCGATATCTTCGCGGTGCAGGATGACGTCACGCAGCAGATCGTCGGTGCTTTGGAACTCAAGCTGACGGCGGGAGACCAGCAGCGCCTCGCGGCCGAGCAGACACAAAATCTGGAGGCCTATGACTGCTTCCTGCGGGGTCGTGAACACATGTGGCGGCTCACGAGAGAGCAGAATGTTGAGGGCCAGCAATTGTTGCAGCGCGCCATCGATCTGGACCCCAACTTTGCCCCGGCCCACGCGTTCCTCGCCGTGGCGCAGGCACTGGCCTACGTCAACCAGTGGAGCCAATCGCCCTCGAAGTCACTGCAACAGGCGATCGTTTCTGCGACGCAGGCGGTCGCGCTCGACGATCGATATCCCTACGCGCATTGGGCGCTGGGCGTCACCAACTTGTACCTGCGACGACTTGACGTGGCCATCCGCGAGGCTGAACGCGTGATCGCGCTTGCCCCCAATCTTGCCGAGGGCCATGAAAGCCTCGGCAACGCTCTGCATTATGCGGGCCGGTCCGACGAGGCCCTCGTCTGTTTCGAGCGCGCAGTTGCGCTGAATCCATATTATCCCGACATCTTCCTGCACTTCCACGCGCAGGCGATGTTTCAGTTGGGCAGGTACGAGGAAGCCGTTGCCTTCCTGAAGCGTCGGCTTGTGCGCAATCCCGGCACCGACATCTCACGCGTGTTGCTAGCGGCGAGCTATGGTCACTTGGGCCGCTTCGCGGAGGCGCGCGAGGAGTGGGACGGAGTGTTCCGCATCAATCCTGATTATTCACTGGAGCACAGGCGCAAAGTGCTGCCCTACAAGAACCCTGCCGATTTCGAGCGCGTTGTGGACGGCCTGCGCAAAGCCGGTCTCACCGAGTGATTGACGCGGCAGTCTACAGCCTGCTCCGCGGCGGCGCTCATGCTTCCAGCGCTGTGGCGCAAATTGCGCCGACACCCGGAATTGTCATCAGTCGAGAAGCGAGGGCATCTTGCGTGGCGGGTATGCGAAGTTCCTTCTGAAGCACGGCGAGCTGTCCGGATCCGGCTGCTATGGGCTCAGACCGCAGATCCGCTCACCAAGGAGAAATTCAATGCCACTCCGATGAGCAACTGACAGCAAGGCCTTACCCATTGGGGTTAAGCGCCTGGTAGAACAGACTTCGGTGCATGGCCTTATCGACTGGAACCGAGGTGTCTTGGCGAGTCCACTGCACCGGGGCTGCCAATGAGAGAAGACGCCAGCAGCTCCAAACGCGCCGATGAGCGCTGAGACAGCAGCAGAGGTTCGCGCTAAGCCGCGCCGATCCACGTAGGTAAAGCTACGAACATACAAGTGGGAAAGCGGGATGTAAGAATGCTGTGCCACATCCACCGGCAAGGAGATTTCAAATGCGAATTTAGAGAACATTTCCAAGCGGTTTTTGATGGGCTACTTCAGACGCGGGCCGCCTTTGCAGACTACAGCCGAATGGCGGGTGTGGTGCGGATTCCGGCCAAGTAACTAGGTGCATTTCCGTATGACGCTGTTCGTTAAGCACCCTTGCACTGCTACGCTCTGCGCCGATCTAAAAAAGATATGCGACGAGGAGCATTTCAGATCGTATGCCGTCCTCAAATTTCCCGACGCTGGCACTGCCAATTTTTCTGACATGCTTATTGGCACAGATTGGTCAAAGGACGCCATTCTTCAAATATGCAAGGAAAGCGTTTTCCAAACGAAACTCCTGGATCTTGTCAAGTTTTCGACGTTGCCGATGGAAATGGAGCTAGAAACCAGAATAGAAAATTGCAACGATTCAGTATTCATCATGTCCAATTTGGGAAACAAACTTTACGCTTTCTGCATATACGACCCGGAAGACAGTAAATATCTATTAATATTTACGTCAAACCCGCATCAATACCATAATAGCAATTCTGTACTGATGAAGTGCCTTGCTGCAATTAACAGTTACTTCAGGCAATCCGTTGCCTCAAGACAAAGATCGCCGTTATCTCAACGCGAGATCGAGTGCCTGCGCTGGGCGGCGGCGGGTAAGACCAGTGAAGAAACTGCGATCATCCTGTCCCTGTCCGGATCAACAATTAACGCGTACCTAAAATCGGCTATGCGCAAGTTGAATGCATACAACAGGGTTCAGGCGGTCGTGCAAGCTTACAAACAGAAAGTCTTGTGACGCTGCTGTCCCCTTGCAACGCTACCACCCAACTTCAGCAATGCGCGAAGACTAAAGGCAAGCGCCGCAACGCTGGGCGCGCCGAGATCGGTCCCCTCAAATAGACGGCTTTAGCAGCTCAGCAACATGCGCATCGGTATGTTTACCTACCCGGCGCCTCTACCAATTGCAGATGGAAACGCGGTATCTTCCTGAGATTTCATTTTTAATGCAGTTGTGATGGTATTCGTAAATGGTTCAGCGAAATCCGGTCTATCTCATCGATGATGATGAATCGATCAGGGATGCGATACTGCTGAATTTGCACGTCGACGGGTTGATCGCCATGGGTTTTCCCGACTGCAACGCTTTTCTTTCCAGTCTGCCGAATTTGAAGCCGGGCTGTATCTTGCTTGATCTACATATGCCGACGAAGGGTGGGTTGGAACTGCAAACGGAGTTGACCAAGGCGTGCATTTACTGGCCCATCATTGTCGTCACCGGAACCAGAGATCTTGAGAGTTGCCGAGCGGCATTTCGCGCCGGCGCGGTCGATTTCCTATGCAAGCCCATTGGTGGCGACGAGCTACGGGAAGCGCTCAAGCCAGCATTTGCACAACTGGAAACACTCCTGGAACGCGACGAAGCGAGCCTTCTGGTGCATCAGCTCACGCTGAGAGAGCGGGAGGTATTCGACTTGTTGTGTCGCGGATTCGGCACCAAAGAGATTGCGAAGGTGCTTGCTATTTCCACCCGAACCGTCGATGCACATCGCGCCAACATTTCCACCAAACTGGGCACACGGTCCGTTGCTGAGTTCGTCCATATTCAGATGTTAGCATCCGTATAGGTAGCTGACTTGGGTGAGGAAGAAAGACACCGAGACGCCGCCGAAATCCGCTGCATCTCAATGAGGACGATGAATCGGTGAGGGATGCGATACTACCGAGTATGCAGGTCGACGGACTGACCTTTGAAGCCGGGCTATATCCTGCTCGACCTTCTTAAACCAATGAAGGACAGTCTCCTTCCCCGACCCTTCACGATCGAGGATTTCGCTGAGCCATTTCATTCCATCATCATCTGCCGCATCGAGAATAAATTCTTAAGTCAGCAATTGTTAGAGGTTGTATCTAGGTAAATATACCGATGCGTGCATTCGTCGTCAGCGCCACCTTCGCTCCCGACGACCTGTAACTTTATTCTAACTTCAGAGATTGCAAGCTTGTTTGCTTCCCAGCGATTGAGAACCGCAGTTAATTTGGCATTGCCCGCCATCCTGATTTGGGTCGCTCTGCAGTTTCTAGTTACAGTAGTATTGATATTTTTCCATATAGACAAAGTTGAGAACAACATTGCTTCCTACGCCCAAAGCCTTGAGCGTCTGGCAGTTAGTCGGAACAGCCAGAACTTTGGCTTCATGCAATCACTTACGATGGTAGCGGACGCTCCACGTAGCCGTTCTATCGCGTCTTTTACGAATCTCGCGGAGAACCTCCACGCCCGGTACCCGCAAATATCTGGCATAGCGTGGTATGAAATGGAGCCGGACGAGAAGGTGCGACTGAAACCTATCGTGCAAGTGCCCACCGAAAGGGAGAGCCCGATACTGAAATCTGCAAAGCTGCTTGAGGCTTTAGGAGGCCACCATGGTCAAGTGCAAGTTGTTGTTGATAGTAAATTACAGAACAAATACTACATTATTGAGCACGTCCGTAACTACAAAAATCATTTCTCTGTCATAATAACGATCGATTCTCGAGAAATGCTCAAGCCATCTTTAGTAGATAATTGCCCAAAGGTTACCTGGACGTCAGGAGAATTGACTTTGTTCTCCAATGTATCCACAAAAAGGAACAATTCGCTTATACTATCAACAATAGAACGCCGTATTGAGGTTTATATCGGCGATATATATCAAAAACCAAACGACAATTTCTTGAAAACGAGCATCAATGTCGAAAAACCAATCGCCTTGGACGCGATTTTCGACAACAGCATGCTGTACGTCTTCTCCACATTCTCCATACTTATAGCGGGTCTGTCTTCCTATGCTCTCCACCAAGGCCAGGTCACGCGGCGCCTGCGAGAGGCCGAGCGACTCGCAAAAGCGAATATAAACCGCCTTGAACTGGAAAAGCGGCACGAACATGCGTCGCGAGTCTACGCGATTGGGGAAATGGCGGCGGCAATTGCTCACGAGCTGATTCAGCCACTGACAGCCATTCTCATTAACAGCCAAACTGGTGTGAAGTTGATGGATGCCATGTCGACACCCCAGACGAACGTGACGAGTATTCTTTCCTCGAACGTGAAAGACGCGCAGAGAGCGAGCGAAATCATCAGAAATGTTCGAAGCTTCGTAAGCCCGAAGCCAACAGACACCGCCTGCACCGACATAATTGCGGCGATACGTGAGGTTGCCACCCTCATGGAAGCTTTATTCGCAGAGTGTGGTTTCGAACTCGCACTCGATTTCGACGAGGAACCGCTGCTTTGCAAAATCGGCAGAGTTGAATTCGAACAGGTCGTTTACAATCTCGTTCGCAATGCGTTGGAGGTGGGCGAGCATCTTGACGCCGAAGACCGGATTGTCGCGATCAGCGCTCGGCGTACTGACAATCGTATTTCTATCCGAGTACGGGATCGGGGACCTGGTATCGAGGAGATTATGCTGCAGAACCTCTTTGTCCCATTCTCGACGACTAAAGTTTCGGGTATGGGTTTGGGCCTTTCTCTTTCTCGCCGTATCGTAGAGCGTGCTGGAGGGGAGCTTTCTGGCAAGAACCATCAAGGTCGGGGAGCGATCTTCGAGATAGTGTTGCCAAAGGCGACGAGCGGGATAGCGTCGTCAAACCGTCGGCAGCCGGCTACAGCCGACGAGGCTCATGTCACCGCGAGACAAAGCAGTCTTAAAGTCGTTGATGTTGCCGTCGCTAGAAGGCAACCAAAGCGCCCACGGTCGTCCTGCTGAAATCGATATCGACTGGCGCGGCAAGCTCATGGAATGGGTGGAGAAACGGGGGATTGCATTGAGCCGCATCCAAACCGGGCAAGCCGAAGCAGAATGCCTATGTCGAACGCTATAACCGAACCGTCCGACATGAATGGCTCGACCAACACATCATCGAAGGCATTGAGGGGGCACCGAAATTTGCCACGCAGTGGCTATCAACCTACAACAACGAACGGCCCAGTATGGGCATCGGCGGCATCAAGCCCGCACCGAACTGAAATGGCCGCGTGAATTCTACCGCGGAGCTCCGTTGAAAACGAGTGGATTACCACTCGACGTGGCCGAGAAAACAGCCAATCTCGTAGGGATTTGGTCTGCGTCGGTGTCGCGGGCCGCGTTCGTCGAAGTCGATCGGATGCTGGAACTTGGCCCATCTATCGCCGATACCCTTTCGAAAGCGAGTCCGATGCGGCTGAGAAGAAACGCCATGCGTTTTCCCCGATCCGTTGACCGATCGAGATTGATCAGAAAGGTGTGGGGCCTGGGCCGGCACGTGCCGGGCGTGTGATGTTTTCTGGGCGGGAACGAAAACTCATCGAGGCCTCGGGGGTCGTGGCAATCGCAAATAACACCGGCCCTTAAAATCTCCGCACTCTGTCCACGATTATACGCTTTCGTAAGATTGTGCCTTTCTACGAAGGCCCTATCGCGCTAGCCGAACCACTGAAAGCTAGTTGAAAGCTTCGAGCGGCTACCAACGAGCTGCATCGTGGAGGAAGCACTTGTATCGTGATGACAGGCGATGCGTAACTCATACTGGAGGAGACCTTAATGCGTTCGTCACGCAGTCTTTTTAATAGCATCGCTGTTTCCGCAATGATCGCCGCCGCGTCGTTTGGTGCATCCACGGCCCGCGCCGCTGACAAGATCACCATCATGGTTGGCGGTTACGAGAAGCAGATCTACCTGCCCGCAAAGCTCGCCGAGTCCCTCGGATACTTCAAGGATGAAGGCCTGGACGTCGAGCTTCTGAATGAAGCCGCAGGCGTCGACGCCGAGAACCAATTGCTAGCCGGTGCCGTCCAGGGCGTTGTTGGTTTCTACGACCACTGCGTCGACCTTCAGGCCAAGGGCAAGTTCGTCGAGTCCATCGTCCAGTTCAGCCAGGCACCAGGCGAAGTTGAGCTCGTCTCCACGAAGCAACCGGACATCAAGTCGCCGGCAGACTTCAAAGGTAAGAGCCTTGGCGTAACGGGCCTTGGCTCGTCCACCAATTTCTTGACCCTCTACATGGCCTCGAAGGCTGGGTTGCAGCCCGGCGACGTCGTCACCATCCCGGTAGGCGCAGGCGCGACATTCATCGCCGCCATGCAGCAGGATCAGATCCAGGGTGGGATGACGACCGAGCCGACGATCTCGCGCATGTTGAAGACAGGAGAAGCAACTGTCCTCGTCGACATGCGAACCGTCGAGGCTACGCGACAGGCGCTTGGCGGCACCTATCCGGCGGCATCGTTCTACGTCGAAACCTCTTGGGCGGATGCTCACAAGGACGAGGCCCAGAAGCTGGCCAATGCGTTCGTGAAGACACTCCGCTACATCAACACGCACTCGGCGGCCGAGATCGCTGAAAAGATGCCTAAGGACTTCTACGTCGGCGACAAGGACGGGTACGTCAAGGCACTCGACCAGGGCAAGGGAATGTTCACGCCAGACGGCGTGATGCCGGAAGACGGCCCCAAGACAGTCCTGGCGGTCCTTTCGGAATTCTCGAAGAACGTCAAAGGCAAGCAGATCGACTTGTCAAAGACTTACACGACTGAGTTCGTAAAGAACGTAAAGTAAGTCACGTTGCGCCACTTCCGTCCAGTCGGAAGTGGCTCCCACCCTGGGCATCGCGTGTGCGCCCCCAAAACCACGCACAGGTATCACCATGAATCAGGACAACAAGCAGATCCCCGCGATCGAGCTGATCAATGTCAGCCGTCGCTTTGTTTCCCCGACCGGAAAGTCATTGACGGCACTGCGCGATTTCAACATGACGGTTGGCCGCGGAGAGTTCGTTGCGGTCGTCGGCCCAACGGGTTGCGGCAAGTCGACCACTCTCAATCTGGTCACAGGTCTTGCGAAGCCTAGTGCAGGTGAAGTTCGCTTGATGGGCGGCCCAATCAACGGCATAGACCCGCGTGTTGGCTTCGTGTTCCAGACCGACGCTCTCTTTCCCTGGAAGAATGTCCTCGACAACGTCATGTCCGGCCCGCTCTTCCGTGGCAAGTCGCGGACTGAAGCCGAGAAGGGTGCAAAGGATTGGCTCGCACGCGTCGGGCTATCCAAGTTCATCCATCACTATCCCCATCAGTTGTCCGGTGGAATGCGCAAGCGCGTTTCGCTCGCGCAGACGTTCATCAACGAACCTGAAATCCTGCTGATGGACGAGCCGTTCTCGGCCTTGGACGTCCAGACCCGCACTGTAATGCACGAAGAACTCCTGAAGCTTTGGGCGGACCGCAAGGCGTCGGTCATTTTCGTCACCCACGACCTCGAAGAGGCCGTCGCGCTCGCCGACAAGGTCTACGTGCTGACCGCAGGTCCGGCGACCGTGAAGTCGGTTTACACGATCGACCTGCCCCGCCCGCGCGTTGTGTCTGAGATCCGTTATGACCAGACCTTCATCGACTACTGCAAGACGATCTGGGACGACCTGCGGCAAGAGGTCGAGACCAGCTATAGGCGCGCAAGCGAAGCAGCCTAAGGGAGGAAATCAGACATGGCATACACGACTTTCGAGGCCCGAACCGCGCCAATCTTCTCCGCCGGCACCTCTGATGCCGAAATTGAAGCTACTGCGCTGAAAGCCATAAAGCGCCGGAAGAACCTCGTTCTCTTCTGGCAGGTATTTATCCTGGTAGCCGTCGTCGGCATGTGGGAGCTCTCCTCCAACATGCACTGGATAGATCCGTTCTTCTATTCGAGCCCCAGCGAGGTGATGCAGCGGCTCTACGAATGGGCGACCCAGGGGACCACCGAAGGCTCGCTCTGGTACAATCTCTGGGTCACAATGGAAGAAGCCCTGATCGGGTTCTTCGCGGGATCGATCACCGGCGTATTCGTCGGCATCGGCCTTGGCCGCAACAAGTTCCTGTCGGACATTTTCTCGGTCTATATCAAGGCGATCAACTCGATCCCGCGTGTTGTTCTCGCGCCAATCTTCATCATGATCATGGGCCTTGGGCTACCGTCCAAGGTTGCCCTCGCCTTCATCATGGTGTTCTTCGTGGTGTTCGCCAACGCCTTCCAGGGCGTCCGCGAGGCAGATCGCAACATGATTGCCAATGCTCGCATCCTGGGAGCATCTGACTGGCAAGTAACGCGCACAGTCGTGATTCCTTCCGCCATGAGCTGGATCTTCGCCAGCCTGCACGTATCCTTCGGCTTCGCGATTATCGGTGCGATTGTTGGCGAGTTCGTCGGAGCTCGGTTCGGCATCGGCCAGCTGATTTCAATCGCAAAAGGAACATTCGATGCTGCTGGAATGTATGCCGCGATCCTGCTTGTGATGGTCGTTACGCTTTTCGCCGAATTCATCATGACGTTGATCGAAAACAGGCTCGCGAAATGGCGGCCGCAACAGCACATCGACACGCAATAAGCAGCTAGTCCTCCCAAGGACCATGGGGCTGGGTTCGTACGGGCCCGGCCTCATCTATTTCTTACGTCAACCGCAATAACCTGTTGATTTAGAGCAATAGATGGCGATCATCAGACACCTGTAAACGCTTAGAGATTCCTCCTTCGCAGAGAGTCGTCGTTCAAATTCGGTGCCAGGCGACGGCATGTCTGAAGAATCAAAGCTACGAGGTCTCCGACCCGCCCACTGATCCAGCGCTGCAACTGGGGCAGCATCTTTCCTCGTGGGCAGCCAGCCCCTTGTAGGACCCTTTCTGATAAACCCTCCGCAAGGGCCACCTGCTGACGTAGACAAGCGCAGTGTGTCGTCGCTTATCGTCAATGCAGCGCCAGCATCGATAACCAGGACGGATCGATGCTTACCTATGCGTGTTATTCAGCTGCGCAGAGTTCCCCAGGGATGGATCCGGTCCATTGCTTTATCGACAGAATGCCCGTATATGTTGTGTAGTCGGTGGTTAACGTGGGTAATACCTCCCATCCCATGCGCCGACCGTTCCCCTCTGGAGGTTTCAAACCTCCACACCTTGGGCCTCGACTGTCGATGGCCCTATTTTTTTGGTCCTAGCCAACCATCTGTTGGACAGTCCAGCCTCCGGGTGGCTGAAGGGCCTTCAACTTGACGACCTTGCCCTGTCAGCCTGGTCTCCTGCGAGGCTGAGCATGTTGGGGCCTGCTAACACGCTCAGTGTTTGGCTCTTGCAGGCAGCCTAACCGTTACCACCAGTCCGCCACCCTTGGCACCATCCAGCCAAACGGTTCCACCAGCACCCGTCGCAACCTCAAGAACGATGGCTAGCCCCAAGCCGCTTCCCTCCCCTTCGGTGCCGATAATGCGATAGAAGCGCTCGAGGACGTGCTCGCGCTCCATTGGGTGAATTCCCGGCCCGTTGTCCTCGACACGAAGCACGGCTGTCCCATTTTGTCGCGTTACACCCACAGTGACCCGGCCAGGCGCAGGCGTGTAGCGGATGGCGTTGTCAACGAGGTTTACCAGCATCTCCCGCAACATGGTGCCGTCGCCCTCAACATCGACTGAACCATTTTCCTCCAGCCCGATGTCGATGCCACGGCGAAGCGCTTCCTCGGCTTGCGTGCCGAGTACCTCCCTTGCAACGGCGACGAGATCGACAACGTCTGTCCGTGGCCGTCTGCTTCCAGGCTCTGCCCGCGACAGGGTCAGGAGCTGACTGGCAAGCCGCGATATCTGGTGCGTGCTGTTGCGAAGCGCCTGCAGGGCCTCATCGCGGCGCTCTGTATTTTTCTCCCTTGCCGCAACGCTGGCCTGCGTTGAAATGAGCGCAAGGGGCGTGCGGAGTTGATGTGCTGCGTTCGAGACAAATCGCCTTTGAGCGGCCATTTGGTTCTGGACCCGCTCCATATGGTCGTTGAGCGCGAGAACCAGTGGGCGCAGCTCGGATTGTACCATCGACGGTGACAAGGGGTCGAGCCGATCTCGACCCCTCTCACGAACCGCATCGCGCAACCTAAGCACGGGAGCGAGCCCACGCTGGAGACCAATAATCGTGACAACGCCCGCGAGGAGTACGAGGACAACCTGCTTCGTGAAATCCGAGAACCACAGACGGCGCCGCAACGCATACTGAGCGTTGTGGGTGACCGCAACCGTCACGGCGATTTCGCCGTCTTTGGGGAGGCCAACGACCGGGTGATTCAACGTCAGCGCTCGTATCCCGGCGTTACGAAAGGCACGATCCTGCCCTACCCGCTCGACGGTCGGCAACGGTAGTTCGGGGAAGCCCGCGACGAGATTTCCCCAGGCCGTAATGACTTGGTAGAAGACTTGATCCCCGTATCCGGTATCGAACATTTCGATTGCCGCAGGCGGGATATCAACCTCAACTGTACCTCCTGCGTCAACGCGCACTGCTTCCGCGATGACGCGGGCCGAGGCAAGCAACGTATGGTCTGTAACAAGCTTCGATGCGGCGTCTGCGGTTCGGAAGCTGTCGTAAAGATTGAAACAGATCGCGCCGAAGAGCGTCAGGATCACCCACGCAAGCAGTTGCGCTCGCAGGCTTTCGCGAAGCCGCCTGAAAACCGACCGCGGATAGTTGTACCACGCCAGCTGCATATCACTGTGCATCTCGGAGCAGATAGCCTAGACCACGCAACGTCGCGATCTGCGCTGAGCTTCTCTCAAGCTTCTTGCGCAGACGGTGAACATAAATCTCGATTGCAGTCGGGTCGGCCTCGTCATCGAAACCGAATACGCTTTCGGACAGCGTGGCCTTTGACACCGTGGTTCCCACCTTCATAACCAAGTATTCCAGCACCGCGTGTTCGCGCGGAGTAAGGGCTAGCGGTTCACCGCCGATGAAGAACTGACGCGTTGAGCCAGCAAATCTCAGATCGCCCACCATGATTTCAGGCGCGGCCCTGTCTTGCCCGCGTCGTACGACCGCTCTGATCCTGGCTTCCAGTTCCGCGATTTCGAAGGGCTTTGCGAGGTAGTCGTCCGCGCCGCCATCAAGCCCGGCCACCCGACCGTCAAGGCTGGCATTGGCCGTCAGAATAATCACGGGCACCTTCTCGCCATTTTGACGAATGCGTTTCAACAGCGTCATGCCATCGATCTTGGGAAGGGAGAGGTCAAGAATGACGACCGAATAGCTCGCGACCTTGAGCATCAACTCGGCATCTTCGCCGTCGAAGGCGATGTCCACTGCATACTGGGCTTGCCGAAGCGCCTTGCCGAGCCAGTCGGCAAGTTCCTTATTGTCTTCAACGATCAGGATTTTCATAGTCTGTCCCTAGCACATGCGAGCCGTTTGTTGAATGCGAGAGTGCTTCAATACAAACCCCATGTGTGCACAAACCCCATGTGTGCGAGATAGCTCGATATGACCATCGATTGTCGGCAGCGGCTACGACAGGCTTTCGAGCGAACCCGCCAGAACTCCCGGATTAACACGCCGCGCCGTATAGGCTGGGCGTTCACCGCGGCCAGCCGACTTTCAGCTTGTCGGCAATCCGGGCTTCGACAATCAGCAATGCCATGAAGAGAATGATCGCCAAGAGCCAGCCAAGCAAGGCATCAGACGCGTAGTGTGCACCCACTGCGACACGCAAACCTGCCATTATCAACGAGCCTGCGACCAATGGCGGTCCAACCCACAGGCGAATACGGGACGGCAGCAGGAAGAGAAGACAGAGCAGCCACCCTGCCCCGGAGGCTTCGCCAGAGACAAAGGAACAGTTCTTCGCACACTCGCCAACGAACGTCCCGGCTGCTGCAAAATCGAAGGGGCCGCCGAAGAGGCTCGTCTGTACAGGCCGAGGTCTGCCCGAATAGGATTTCAGAAACCCGTTTACAATTAGCCCCGGCCCCAAGCAAAGGCTTACGATCGCAACCACCAGCCTGCCCATCGGAATGCGATTGCGAATTTCCCTTGAAAGAATGCCACTCGCACCGACCACGACAATCAGCGCTGCTGCTGCGTATGGAAGCACGTACAGGATCTGCCTTACGTGTTCGACGACCTGCAGTCGACGAAGTGGGAAGTACCCGCAGACAAAATCTGGAAGAGCTGCCTCACAAAGTGGGCCGGTGAAGAAGAACGAGGACACCTCGACGTCAAGGGAAGGATGGAGATAAAACGTGGCCAGCAACGCGAACCATGCGCCGATTAGTGCGAGTACTGCCGTAGCCGGAGGGGCTGGCGTATAAGAGGACTGGCCCATGTGCGCCATATTCAAATCTCAACGAATGAAGCCTGAGATTGTCGCGTATCCATCATCAGCCTGACAAACACCTGAACCGGCAAATCATACCGACGATTACCTTTTGCGACAGTTAACGGGTTGCTTCTGTCGGCTCGCTCGAGCTTTGGGACAGCGTCATATAGATCACGATACCGACGATCAGCCCGAGGAAGAGCAGGCTCGTGTAGGTCGTTCCGAAGCCCAACCCGCCGTATTCAAGTGGTTGTGACAGCAGATCACCCAAAGAGGCACCCAACGGGCGGGTAAATATGTAGGCAAGCCAGAACGCCACGATTGAATTAAGGCCCGCGAGGGCATAGCCCGCAGTAATAACGCAAATGACCACCACAAAGAGGAGGGCTGTGGTCAGGTAGCCGAAGTCAAACGTTTCCGCGATCAGGTCCCCCGCCGCCGTGCCCAATGCAAATGTGAAGAGGATAGCCAGCCAATAGAACGCCTCGCGTCGCATCGTATAGATCGTGTGGATCGACAGTGTGCGTTCGACCGCAAGCCAGACCGAAAACGTCACAGCGAGTGCGATTGAAAATCCAATGGTGGTTGCCTCGAGCGGAACCCCGAAATTATCAACCAGATTGTCCGTGATAAGCGTACCGACAATACTGATCAGCACAACCGCCGCCCAATAACTCGCAGGCACATAGCGCTTCTGTGCGAATTGCATTGCCACGACCGCGACGAGGACCACTGTCATGATGACCGACGTCACCGTCAGGCCCAGGCCGAGGTTGACTGCGAGATAGTCCGCTGCCGTCTCGCCCATTGTTACGGCCATGAGTTTGATCAACCAGAAATCAATGGTGACCTCGGGGACCCGGTTTACGGGGGCGGTCTGTGCCAGCGCTTTCATCTGCCCGCTCCTTTACTTGCCCATGATCTTCATTGCGTCGGCAAGGAACTTGTCCGAACGGATGTCATCGTCTGCATTGCAGCGTTCAACCGCTTTCGTTTCGAGGTCGTTGACCTTTTGCACGTCTGCGTCACTGAGCTTCGCCCCGGCCTTGGCAGCGCGCATGTCCTTCAGCATTTCTTCACAGGGAACGGCCGAATGCGCAGGAATGGAGAGAGCGAGGAAGCCAAGCGCAGCGACCCCGTTGAGAACAGCGGCGGCAACAATCGTTTTCATGATGAGTGTCCTTTGAGGATTTCTCCGCTGCCCAGAGCGGCAGTAGCGGGACACTATGCGTCGTCGTATACAGGCGCCTTGCCACAACCATACGGTTTCGTAAGGTCGCGAGATCCGTCACGTTTCGGATCCGTGTGCTTTCCGAAAGATTGGCGAAAAGCCAATGGTTCAGACAGCGGTCAGGTAACTATGGCACGCGAATCTGATGCGGATTTTAGTTATCGAAGACGATCGCAAGACAGCTGACTTCCTTGCCAAGGGCTTCGGAGAGGCGGGACATGTTTGCGATGTCATGAAGGATGGGCGAGACGGCCTCTTCCAGGCACAACGGGAAGAGTACGATGTCGTCATCGTCGACCGCATGCTTCCGGGATTGGACGGTTTGTCGATCGTCCGGTCGCTGCGCGCTGCCAGGGTCAGCACCCCTGCCCTGTTTCTCACGTCGGTCGGCGGCGTGGATGATCGGGTCGAGGGGCTCGACGCGGGCGGCGACGACTATCTGGTGAAGCCGTTCGCCTTCTCGGAGTTGCTCGCAAGGGTCAATGCGCTCTTGCGACGCCCTCCCGTGCAAGAGCAGAAGACGGTCCTAAAGGTGGCCGACCTTGAACTCGACCTGATCCGACGGCAGGCAAGGCGCGCTGGACAGGCAATCGAGCTTCAACCAAGGGAATTCACACTGCTCGAAGTCCTGATGCGAGGAGAAGGTCGCGTGCTTACGAAGACCATGCTGCTCGAAAAGGTCTGGGATTTCCACTTCGATCCCAAAACCAGCGTCGTTGAAACGCACATCAGCCGCCTTCGCGCCAAAATTGATAAGCCGTTTCAAGCGCAGTTGCTGCACACGGTCCGTCATACCGGATATAGCCTGCATGCGCCTAACTAACCTCAGACGAAGCACGCCGTTTCGCCTGGCGCTATCGTTCGCGCTGCTGTTCATCCTGACAGTGGTAGCAACTGGTGGCATCATGTATCACCTGCTCCGCAACGGCCTCAACGCCCAGCTCGACACCGCGCTAAACGACACGTTCCAGGTCGTTTCCTCGACCTATGCGCCTGACGACATTGAGGACTTGGTCACCACCCTCGACAGCTATGCTAATCTCAAACCGGCTGACGACGGTGTCTACTCCTTGATTGATGGGTCCGGGAAGAAACTGGCTGGCAATTTCAAGGCGCCGATACTTCCGGAGGGCGTCTTTACCGTGACATCGGCCGATCTCGGCTTGAAGGGTAGCACCGTCTACCGGCTGCAGGGAGCCAAACTGGGCCAGAATACGCTCGTTGTCGGCAGGAGCTTCGCGCAGATGGACTCCATGCTGAGGACGGTGCTCGTCAGCCTGATCTGGGCTGCGGTCCTCGCTGTCCTTGCGGCGGTCGGCGGAGGCATATTCCTTGCAAGCCGGGCGCAAAAGCGCCTGGATGGCGTTGCCCGGACGATGCTGGAAGTGTCAAATGGGCAGCTGGAAAGCCGGATACCGCTGCGAAACGCAGATGATGATCTCGACCACGTCTTCAAGCAGATCAATGACGCACTCGTTCGGCTTGCAGGACTGGTCGAAGGCATGCGCCAGGTTAGCGCGGACATCGCACACGAACTGAAGACACCACTCAACCGCCTGCGGCTGACCCTGGAGGAGGCACGCCAAGCACACGGCGAACAAGATGACGTCGCGAGGTTTCTCGACGAGGCGCATGACGAGTGCGATCAGATAAACGCGACGTTTGAAGCGCTGTTGCGCATTTCACAGATTGAAGCAGGCGCGCGCCGCCTGAGCTTCAGCTTGGTAGGACTCGGCGAACTCCTTGATCTCGTGGAGGACGTCTACACCGATGTCGCGCAGGACAATCACCAACGGCTGATCGTCGAGCCGTGCCGAGAGACATACATCAATGGAGACCGCGAACTGCTGGTTCAAATGGTCGTAAATCTGGTTGAGAACGCCATTGCGCATTGCCCTCCGGACACCGTTATCAACGTTTCCCTGCGGCGCGATGGTCCGATCGCGGTCATCACGGTAGCCGACACTGGTCCCGGTATACCCGCCCCCGAGCGCGACAAGGTATTCCGACGGCTCTACCGCCTCGACAAAAGCCGGACGAGGCCGGGAAGCGGTCTCGGACTAAGCCTTGTGAAGGCGATAGCCGATCTGCACGGGGCGCGGATCGAGATTGAGGATAATAGTCCTGGCGTCAAGATTTCGGTGCAGCTTCCAGCACTCTAGTCCCGGTCCTTCAGGCCTCCGTCAGCTTCGGCTGGCATTTGGCCGTGAGTTGTCAAAACCTGCGGAACATTGATGTCAAAACGTACTTCGGTGATTTTCGCTTGCCTGATTGCTGTGGGAACGGCGGTCGGTTGCTATCCGCTTTATCTTCAACTTTCCGGCAATTTCCACACAGTGATTGAAGGGCAATTGTATCGCTCGGCTCAACCAACTCCCCGGCAACTTGAGAGATATGTCTCCAGCCACGATATCAAATCGATCATCAACTTGCGTGCGAGTGGCGACAAGGGAACATGGTATTCCGCGGAACTCGCGACCGCGGGCAAACTTGGCGTCGAGCATGTTGACTACCCGATGTCGGCCTCCCAGGTTCTCACACCTGAGCAGGCCGACCGTCTTGTAGCGCTCATGGCAAGCCTTCCGAAGCCTATCCTGATTCACTGCCAGGCAGGTGCAGATCGTACGGGACTTGCTTCAGCACTGTACGTCAGTCGGATAGCTGGGCGCGACGAAGAAGCCGCCGAGCGGCAGCTATCTTACTATTTTGGCCATGTGGGTATCCCTCGTCTTTCGGCAGCATATGCCATGGATAAGAGCTGGGAAAATCTGGAAGTTCATTTCGGGCTAAGGGGTTAGGCTGGATTTTTCGGCCGACTCGCCAATCCATCCGTCTTGCACAGTACGACGGGGTGCCGTCCTCGAAGATCGGCGAACTCTGCCCCGGCGGTGGCGATCTCTTAGAACTAGAAGCCGAAAGGCCTTTGGCCGGTCGAAACACGGTCGCCTGTCGTGGCACCCGCCATCGCTTCCGAGGGACTCCGTTCGCATCGAGATGACGCCCACCAACCGCCTGACCCATATAACCGTTTCAGGAACGTCACTTTCCGGGAAATGGCCGACATTTCGAACTGCACGCAGAAGACACGCCGACCGCACAGAACGGCATCACACCAGAAGCGACGCGCCATGATCGTTAATTCTACTTGGCGGCCGCCAAGGGGCAGGCCAGGTCGCCGCATATAGTGACTTTGGACTCTCCGCCTGGGCCGTCCATTCCGGACAAGGGGCCGAGCGAAATCGCGATCGTAGCCGAATCGGAAGAATGTCCCCAACAACCTTCACCTCGTCAGGGCCCTCAGGGCGAGGTTCGCGCACTGGAGTCGATGCTGCATATGCTGATCCGCCAGTGAATGAGCCGAAGCCTCGCCCGCAACAGCAGCAATTCTGAATCAGCGCGAGCAAATCAACATCCTACGACGCCCCCTTCAGGTTCGGGTCAGCAATTTACGCAATTTTTGAAATACTGGTTTGGGGAAAGAGGCAGCGGAGGGGCATTTTATGAAGGGGACTTTTATTGACTACGAACTGCTGCGGCAGTTCGACCTTGACGCGTTCAGGAAAAGGGCACCCTTTCCTTGGGAGAACATTGGAGGCTTTTTGACCCAGGAGGGATTTCAGTCCCTCTATACCAACTTCCCATCGCTTGAGCTGTTCGAACACCACAACAATATACGTCGATCTCATGGTCAGCGCCCACACAACCGCCACTATCTGGCCTACGAGGACTCGATCTATCATAGAGACAGGCCAGCGGAAGCGGGTGGCGTTGTCGGTCGCGAACAACTGCCCACGGCCTGGCAGGGTTTCTTGGACGAACTAGAGACGAGCAAAGAATACCAACGTTTCATTCGCCGTGCGCTCGGAGTTTCCACATTCATCCCGCGCTATGCCTGGCACGTTGGCTCGCGGGGATCCGAGGTCTCGCCGCATCTCGACACCCCACCAAAGATCGGGACGCATATTCTCTATTTCAATACGAGCGATGATTGGAATCCCGAGTGGGGGGGCGCCACGCTGGTACTCGGCGGCAAGAAGATCGAAGCTATGAATCCCGATTTCGCGGACTTCGAGACGAGCACTGCGGCTCGTATCACCGACAACCACAGCTTTCTCTTCAAGAACACGTCGTCGGCCTGGCACGGCGCTACAGCACTTACCTCTCCCGACGACAGCTACCGCCGCCTCTTCAACATCATTTTTGAAATGCCGAGACGCTCCGTCGGGCGCAAGCTGGTCGATCGTGCACGCGCGCTGTTCAAAGTACCAGGTTAGTAGCACCACACCGGGCACTTTAACGTTCCTTCGCATTCCGGCTGCCCCTAAGCGCTCAGTTACCGTCACCCGGGGGGTACCATATGTGGAAGCCGTTCACGACAGAACGCCTGGCAGGCAGACAATGCTCGGCGTCGTCGGCTCGTCGGTGAAAACCGGCAGCCGGCCAGTCGATACGGTCTTCAAGATCGCCCAGTGCGAGGACACTCTCGCGCGCCTCCAAAACTCAAAACCGAACTCCAGAACCTTAGCCAGCCCTGCAGTTCGGCCCGAGGAAACTCACACGAAGAAGATTTCAGCGTGCGGCTTTCAGTTCGTCAAAGACACCCATTTTCTTCATCGAGCTCACCAGACCAGTAAGCACAATCACCGCAACGAAAAGCCCGACAAGTACCATCGCATAAGAGAGCTCCTGATCCGATATGGAATCTGCCGCCACCCTGTAGAACTCGGTAGCCAACAGCGCGATCAGCGTTGACGACATCGTCGAGTAGTCCTTGGCAATAACGCGCCTGATATTGAATGCCATTCCTTCCGTGGATGCCGAGAATGCACTCAGCTTGAGCCCCCACCTGGGGACGTCCCGGCAGTACGCGCTGTAGGCCTCCCCGAACTTGTCGGCCAAGAACTCCTCTTCCGCGTAAATGATGCACTGGTAGATAAACCCGAACAACAAGCATCCGACGGCAACGACCACTGGATTGCCGTGGAACAGGAAGAGCCCGGAGTAGATGAGCATGTTCCCAACGTACAACGGGTTGCGGCAAACACCGAACATGCCTTCCGTGACCAGGTCCTTGGCATAGACCCGCTTATTCAGGCCGCCACGCTTGATATAGGCATAACCGATCACGGTTGCGCGCAGTATCAAACCGGCGGATATGATGAGCAGTGCGGCGGCGTCTTTCCACTGTTCGAGCGTCGCGCTGCCCAGAACCGTTGCGGCCGGCGGCACAGCGACAAACAATGCGACGATGATGAGTGGAAACGCCTGGTTTCGATACTTGAAAAAGAAATTCCCGATCGACAGCATGAGATCCTTCATGGCTTCTTGTCTCACTTAACCGCGACGATGCCGCAGAAATTATACCAACGGAAGAACACTTCCGTGCTCTTGAAGCCCACCTCCTTGAGCAATTGGGTGTTCTCCTCGAGGCGGTAAGGGATGAGAACGTTTTCCAACGCCTCCCGCTTCTTTGATATTTCGATCGAGGAATACCCGTTACGCCGCTTGAAGTCGTAATAGTGGTCGATGAAGAGCCTGTTGAAGGTCGTGTCCTCGCTGGTCAACTTCTCGATCAGCAGCAAGCATCCGTGTTCGTTAAGACCGTCGTAGATCGTTTTCATGACCCGCTCGCGGAAGAGCGGACGTACAAATTGCAAAGTTAACAACATCGTCACGACGCTGGCGTTTTCCACGGAGAAGCCGCGGTGAAGGTCGCCTGTGACGAGCTCGATAGATCGGTTTGTTCCCGACTCCTCGATCTTCTCGGCAGCTTTTTTGAGCATCTCCGGGGCATTGTCGATACCGACGAAGTCCACGTGGTTGTCGACGACATGGTCGAGTGCGAGGAGCGTCGTGGCCGTCGAGCAACCAATGTCGTAGAGGTTGGACTGAGGCTGAGCAAAGTCCCGGGCCAACTCGCAAACCATCCGCTGCATCTCTCCGTAGAACGGGACCGAGCGGCTCACCATGTCATCGAAGACATTCGCGACGGTGGAGTTGAATGAGAAATCCTCAACAGCATTGCGTTCGTCGGCAAACACCTCGTCACGCGAATTTGTATGCAGCACAAGACGGCTAGACTTATCGGTCATGTCCGCTCCAAATGTATAGCAATGTCAAAAGGGCGTGCTTTTCCCCTGCACACCCGGCGCGCCGCGAATTTGTCACGGTATTCTGACGGCTACCTGAAAGCGACGCCATTGACACCGCTGGCGGAATGCAACGCCTGAAGGCGAGCAAGCACGCGAACGCCCAAAGAGCCGCGAGCACCACACGTACTAAGCTGGCACACCTGGGAATCGGGAGGCGACAATTGCCTGTGCCAGATAGGTTGCCCCCGAAACCATGGCGTGACCGCTCGCAAAACTTGCATTGCCGACCGCCAAAGACCGGTCACAACGTCGCCACGGGCCTATAACGTCAGGCTGTTGCTGGATAGCCAGTCGCCTGCAAGCAAAACAGGAAGGGACAGGGCTTCGACCGGTCGGCGTGAAACCACAGAAAGACCGACCGTGCCCATGGTAATGCACTGAACAACCGCCACTCCACAGAGGCGTCCCCATCGCCGTCGTGATCCAGGAAGGTCCGAGAGGCAGGCCAACATCCTCCGCGCGTTTCGACGAAAGGAGGAAAGTCTGATCCCAAGCCCGCTGTCGTCCTCACCGACTTCAAGCAAGAAATGGAAGAGACCTGCGGTAGCCAACAGCGGCAAAGCAAAGGACATTGACCGATCGGCAACTGCCGAGTTCACTCGCGCGCGCTTTGCCAAACGGCCATTTCATTGCGTGATACGCCCGCCTCATCGCCTGATCTTCTTCATTCGTGCGGAGAGTTCGTCTAGGTCGAAAGGTTTGACGAGGAAATCGTCCGCCCCACCCTCAATTCCCGCCAGTCGATCGCTGTATTGGTCCTGCGCCGTCATGATGATAACCGGGGTCTTGTCACCTTCCCTTCGGATAGCTCGCAGGAGGGATAGGCCATTGCCGTCCGGCAGCCACAGGTCCAGAAGCACCAGGTCATACTTCTTCGATGTCAGTCGACAGGCAGCGTCCTTCAGGTTCACACACCAGTCAACGCAATGCCCATCAGCCACGATATGAGACGATACCGCGTCCCCGATGTCGATGTTGTCCTCGACGACAAGCACATTCACCCGATCGCGCTCCTATCTGTTGTGTTGCTGTCGCGTGGAAACGATGTTCACGAATTTCGACTTCTGCACTTTGCGAATACGTCGAGCCGCTTGTCGTAAACCGACGTCTCCACGTTCATCATACCGAGCACGCTGTGGAACAGGTTGTCGTGAGACGTCGTGCCAAGTGCCTCTCTTCGGAGGCAATCCGTGTCCAGATCCATCGACTTACTGAAGTCGTTGTCAAACCACGTTAGGAACGGCACGTGCGTCTGCTGCGAGGGAGCAAACATGTACGGTGTTCCATGAAGGTAGAGCCCCTTCTCGCCGAGGGACTCCCCATGATCGGACATGTAGATCAGGCCCGTCGCCATCTTGCCCGAACGGGACTTGAGGCGGTCGATGACGGTCGCGATGAAGTCGTCCGTATAGAGGATCGAATTGTCATAGGCATTGACGATCTTCCCGGTCGAACACTTGCCAAGCTCAGGGGTACGGCAGTCGGGAACGAACCTACCTTGATGTTCGGGATATCGTAGATAGTAAGCGGGTCCGTGGCTGCCCAGCTGATGGAGTACCAGAACGCTATCGCCTTTGACATGGTCCAACCAGCCATCAAGCTTGTCCAGGAAGATGCCGTCCAGGCACTCGCCTCCCTGGCAGAATCGCGGATCTTTCGAATTCGCCAAGTCGAGGTATTGGACACGATCAGCAACGCCCTTACTGCCCGTATTGTTGTCGAACCAGGCAACGCCAATTCCTGCATGAGCCAGCACGTCTAGAAGTGATTGAACGAAGGCGCTAGCGCGCCACCTGGGTGCGCGGATAGCGCAAAGGTGCCCTGCCTGCGAGGATTGCGGTTGCTAAAGCCCAAACCTCACAGACAGGAGACACCCGAT
>Ga0207426_1001014_pt1 | contig 27217 bp, 26 predicted proteins | sample AraplaMF_Cvi_mMS_FD_184265 | JGI IMG/M metagenome (GOLD analysis project Ga0207426, IMG submission 184265) | Arabidopsis root microbial communities from the University of North Carolina, USA - plate scrape MF_Cvi_mMS (SPAdes) (version 2) | ecosystem: Host-associated > Plants > Roots > Endosphere... | reverse complement strand
TGCTGCGCGACGGCAGCAATGAGATCACGGTGAGGCTCTACGTATGGGGGCCGCTGAAGGGCTTTCTCGACACCGTCTATGTCGGACCCGACGCCGCCTTGCGCCCCGCCTTCGAGACCCGCACGCTGCTGTTCGTGACGCTGCCGGTCGCGTTCTCGGCCTGGCAATCGATCCTCGCCGTCATCCTTGCGATCATGTGGCTGATGCGGCGCCGCGAGCCGGTCTATGGCGTGTTGGCCGCGGCCATGGTGCTCGGTGTCATCCAGGCCTTCATTCCGCCGCCGGTGCCACCCGCCCCGGTGTCGCGACTCGCTTCGGTGCTGCTCGCGTCCGCGCCGACCGAGAGCGCGCTGATCGTCGCCTTCGCCGTACTGTTCTTCGGCTGGCGCTGGCCACGCTACGGTGCGCTGCTGTTCGTACCGGGGCTGATCGTGTTCGTGGTCGGACTGATCGCGGGGCCGCCGCTGCCACGCGTCTTGTTCGTGACACTCGGCATCCCCACGGTCGGATTGTGCCTGTTCCTGATGGCTTGCGTCACGGCCGCTGCCGTGGTGCGGCGGCAGGATGCGGCAAGCTTCACCATCGGCTGCGCGGTGACCATCGTGCTGACGTGCTGGATTCACGACATGCTGTCAGTGTTCGAGATCGTGACCAACGAACGCACTTTCGTGTCCCGCCTGTCCTATTCGGCGATGCTGGTCGCGATCGGCGCCGGGCTGACCTGGCGCTTTGCCCGCGCGCTGAACCAGGTCGACAGCTTTGCCGGCCAGCTCGTGACGCGCGTGCGCGAGGCCGAGGAGCGGCTGAAGGCGAGCTTTGCCCGCGAGGAGGAGCGCGCCCGCGCCGCCGCCCTCGCCAACGAGCGCACCCGGCTGATGCGGGATCTGCATGACGGCCTCGGCGGCCAGCTCGTCAGCATCGTTGCGCTCTCCGAGCGCGGCCATGAGAGCGCGAGCATTACGGATGCCGCCCGTGCCGCCTTGAAGGATCTTCGACTCGTCATCGATTCCATGGACGACATCGGCGGCGACCTGATGCTGGCGCTCGGCTCATGGCGCGAGCGCGCCGCCGCGCAATTGCGGCCGCACGACATCGCGCTCGACTGGCGCGTGGCAACGCCGCAGGGCCTGCCCCTGCATCCGGAATTGCGGCCATGGCACGTCATCCAGATCGTGCGCATCCTCGACGAGGCCGTGACCAATGCAGTCAAGCACGCGCAGGCGCGCCACATCACCGTGACCATCGAGACGATCGACGATGGTCAGGGCGCGTATGGCGTGATCAGCGTTGCGGACGACGGCAGGGGGTTCGTCGGTGAAACGGCAAGCCAGACCGCACGCGGCCTGCGCAACATGAGAAGCCGCGCCGCGCGCTGCGGATCGGCATTCGAGCTGAGCTCGGACTCCCAGGGCACCCGAGTACGGCTGCAATTGCCGCAGGTCTTTCCCGACAGTGACGCCGCCGCGGACTGAAAAGCCCCCTCTCCGGACGTGGGGCGCACGGAGAGAGGGCACGGGCGATATGATCCATGCCGGCGGACGACGGGGGGTTCGTCCGCGCGGCTCCGTCGCCCGAGATCAGATTTTCTGAAGAACAGACTCAGCGAACGCCGACCCGGTTGACCGGGCCGCCGCGATTCATCGGGGTCCCAGCGCGAACGCCGACACCGGGCGCGCCGACGCCGGGCGTTGCCACAGCAGCCGCGGCGACCGGCGCTCCCGGCGCGACCACGACCGCCGCGGTCGGCCGCACCACGCACCCCTTGGGTACGCCGACCGTCTTGCAATACACCACGGCCTGCGCCGGGCTCGTACCCAGCGACACCATCGCCGCGCCGGCCAGCATCACCATCGTCAGCCCGGCGCTCAGCGCTCCCAATCTTTTCGACATCCTGCTCTCCCGTTTTCCGTTCGGCGTCCCGGTGCGACCACCGGGTCTCGCGGCCGACGTGCAGCCTGAATGGCAAAAGACGATGCGCGGATACATGCCATGAAGATGGGGGTGCCGCAGAGATGCGACCGGACCGATGCCATGAACATGGCATGGACCGGCAGCAGCCCTCCGCGAGATGGTCCGGCTCACCCGCTTCGCGCGGGACCCATCGCAATTCCAGAAAGGTGCTTCATGAAGACTTCAGTTGCCGCCGCGCTGCTGCTTGCCGCCACGATCCTGCCCGCCGCAGCGCAATCCGGCCCGACGCCGCAGGAGCAGATGGCCTGCCGCAGCGACGCCGGCAAATTCTGCGCCGAGCACATCGGCAAGCCGCCGCAGATGAATGCCTGCCTGCGCGAGAACAAGTCAAAGCTCTCGGACGCCTGCCGCAAGGTCGTCGAGTCGCACGGCGGTTGATGTCGTCCGCTCCGGCACACACCCGCAACCCGCGACGCACGTGAGGCCAATTCCAAGGGCGGCCAGAACCGCAGCTACTGCCTTGGCTCGATGTCACATGTCTTAAGCAACGCATTGGCCAGCGGCAGACCGCCCTTCAACTCGAGCTCTCTGAGCAGGCGTTCCATCGCCACGAAACCCAGCGTACGATAGGCTTCGAATTGTTCGGGTTCGAAGAACTGGTTCATGGTCGGCTCGTTTGGAAAATTGCGGTTCTTCGCCCGGTAGCCACGCACGATAAAATCGAGGTCCTCGATCATTCTGGCTTTGAGATAAATCAGAATTCCAGGCTCGCGACCCGGATAGTCGATCCTTGCTGTAAAATAGGTCGTCTTTGAGAAGGGCACATCCAGCGGGAAGCCGCTTCCCGGCAAGGGCATCAAGCCATCGACTCGACTATCCAGATTGAGAATGACCCCAAAATCCTCGCGCACCCGCTGAGCGACCGAGACCAGTGCCGGCATCGCTGACGCCTCGTCCTCCTCCCCGTCCACGATCAGGATGATTTTCAGGCGGCGGCGCACCAGTTCGTAAAGACCTAGGTTATCGAAATTACCACCGTCGCTGAGTTCGACGAAATTGCTGTCACTCTGGTAGCCGCGCCGCAGCACGCCGGCCCAGAATCCGGGTACGATATGGTTTGGCCGCCGTGGCTTCGTGTTCGGCCGCGCGAACCACCAACCCAACCGCAGATTCATGAGCATCATCGCGATCGACACGAGTCTTTCTCGCGTGGCGCCTTCGCCGATATAGGCCGCATTGGAATTGACCGCCGCGCCCGATGCCGCCATCGCCGTCGGCAAAGTAACGGGATTTTTCGAACCTATATAGTCCGTCGTACGCTGCCACCCCGTCGATGCACTTCCGACATAAAGCGGGCTGAAGATGAAATTGTCTCCGCCGCGCTCAAATAGCGTCGGATCGGTGTCATTGACCATGATAGCGGTCGTATTGAAAATCGGATAAGGATGCTGCCGATTTTTCTCCGATTCTTCCGCTTTCTGCGGCCAGAGTGACGCGATCGAATAGCGATCCGCGTCGGAGTAGGCAGTCTCCCAGCCTTTCATGCTAGCCGCGGTCGGCATGAATGCTTCCATCAAACGGTCGCGATAAAAGCGATAGAGGCCGAGATAGTTGAGATTGGTCGAAAACGCGAAGAAGAGAGCAAGCAGAATCCAGATGAGTACCAAGGCAGGCATTCCGGCATCATTCGGGATGGCAGCCATAAGCTTCGATAGAGCCTCGTCATTGGGCACAGCAGATTTGGCGACCAGATAAGCCAATACCGCTATCGAATAGAGAAACACACCGGCACAGCCTGCGACGACGTACTTCGTCGCCGAAAACGAGTTTGCTGCGCCTCGTGAGACGTGTCCATAGATACCCGTCACCAGGCCGGTGACGGCTGACGCCACGCCGATCATCCCTTTTTTCTTCGGATCGTCGTCGCCACCTAAGCTGGCGAGTTGCTCCAAAAACGGAATGACGGCAATCAGCGATAGAAGAGTAATCAGGACGAGTATCTTTCCTCCATATATTTCCGAGAAGCGCCGTGCCCGATATTGCGCGTTGACAAAGGCGGATCCAAACGTCTGGAGACTGACGACGAATACGAGCGCCAAGATCAATGGCAATCGAAGGGCTTGAACGACGCGACTGACGGACCCGCCGGTGCCGTCAAGGAAGGTCGACGCCATGATTGTGGCGATCCAGATCAGGCCGACACCGATCAGGGTCAATATGGCAGTTATCATCACACGCGCCGCACGTCCCCCTCCCGTCTCTGTTCTCTCCGGCGGCACGATCGAGCCAAATATCAACAACACCAGCGCGAAGAAGGCCGATAGCGCTGTCGCGAGAACGACGGCTTCACCGAGCAAAGCGAAGACGACATGGTCCTTCGATGTCAGATTTTGCTGGAGCCAGGTAAATACAACACCCGACGTCAGCGGCAGGTGAACGACATCGGTCGCACACCTAACGACGACGCCCATTCCGAACAGTGCGATGAAAGCCGCTGCGCAGAGGGGAATCCAAACGAAAAGATTGAGGAAGATCGTTCGAAAGATTACGGCTGGCAGGGACCAGAACGTCATTTCACGTCCCGGCGTCAAGTATCGCGCATGCCCTCGCAAGAACGATAGCAGGTCTCTCTTCGGGGGATAGTCGGGCAAAAGCTTGTTTCCATACGGAAATCCGCTTCCCGATTCATCGGGCACGGCATTGCGCCAATGCCATTGCAAAGCTGCCGATGTGTAACCCCCACCAGACACGCTCGAAATGTAGTCGAACGCCTTCAGAACATCTTTCGATGCCATCGCTTGCAGTGCGCCAAGGCAAAATGTAGCCGCGCGAATGCCGCCGCCGGAGAGACCAATCCCGGTCCATTCCGCGCAACCGGTTCGATCTCGACCGGCCTCGATGAGTTCCTGCTCGCACCGGATCAGTGCTTCAGCGTCGCATTCGGACTTCAATGCATTCGTTGCGTCGTCGTCTTTTCTCAAGTGACTGTGCCTCCCCAACCCCCGGCATCGTCATGATCGCCCAGCCCGGCTAGCGACTCCATCGTTGTTCGGTCAACGAAAACGGGGCGACCATGCGCGCGCCCAGATCGTTTACCCTGATGATGAAGTCCTGAGACGCAACGGATGCGAAGAACTTCACGCACGCGACACCATCCTTGATCTCGTAGGATTTGATCTCCGCGCGCTGACTGTTGAAGCCGTCGGAGCCTCCGGCGAGAGCCGACGAGACGATGGTATTCCACGCAATCTTGGTGGCCGTCACGTAATGGGCGCTCATGCCGCCGTCGACAATCGACTCGTCGAAGGAAAATTGCGATCGCATGTTCTTGGCAGTCCACTGCCCGCTAAGGTCTTCGGAAGCATCCGTACGCACGCATTGTCCGCGCTGCGCACCTTTTAATCCGAGATGAAAGTTACCAATCGTGCTCGCGAACTCGGCTCCACCAGAGGTCTTTTCGGCACCGTAGTCATGGTCATGATATTCGTCATAGGCCTTCTTGCGGACATTGGCGCGCTTGAAAACGTCGGTGTTGTTGGCGATCTCGCAATAGGCGGTCGAGGACGCCAGATCGCGAACGAGGCGCACCGTGTCGGGACCGCGGATTCCTCCCGCAACGTTCTTTCGTCCAGACTTTATGACAATTGCGCCGGTGGCACTTTCGCGCGGCACGGTCGGTCGGACAACGTACGCGAATGAAATCTTCCGAAGACCGCCGGCGGGCAATGGTTTGACGGAGTCAAACTCGAGCCACTGCCCTCCTGCTTTCACCCACAGTTGCCGATCAGCAAGCGATTTACCGGCAAGCATCTCGCAGCCTGCATCTGCCGCCTGTGAGGCAGTCGCAACAAAAGCAGCGACGACAATGCAGTTGCTCAATAAGAAAGTACGATCCAACAAGGAAAATCCTGTCACGGTAATTCCCTTCGAAATTGCGATCGCCGGTACTGTTCCGGCGACTAAAAAAAAACGAGCGAAATCACGCCTTAAAATTGCAGCTTTGTGACATTTCGCCACGAAGTCAAGTCGGCTTAGTATCAATCAATTTGGCAGCGGCGATCGACCTCGCCCGCTTGGAGACACGGTCAAGGCGGCGCTACTACGCTAATGATGCTCTGTAATCGCTGTACAGCTAGTCGTCGTCGGGCCCGAACAACATGATCCGCGGGGAGCCACCGCGCGGACGGCTGGCGACATCGCGAGACTCGGAATCCTCGCGGACGTTGCGGGCGACATCATCCCAATCGGTACGATCGCGCGTGCTGCGCTGCTCGCGGGAATCATAACGGTGACGATCGGCCCAGCGCTCGCGGCGCTCTGTCCGGCGCCGCTCGGATGCAGCGCGCTTGACGTCGGAATCGCGGGCCTTGGCATAAGCGTTATCGGGTGAAGTGGCTGTGTCTGTCGAGGCTTGCTGGTCGACCGGCCTTGCAGCCTGCGGTGTCGATACCGGTACAGGCGATATCGGCGTCGACCTGGGCGGTTCGACCGCCGCGGCCTGCGTGGGTGGCGGGGCCGGCGGCTCGGCGCTCGCCTGGGGTTCGGATTTGATGTCGGGCTTGGCTTCCGCCTGCGCAGGCCCGGCGACGATCGAGCCAAAAGCCTGCGAGCCGATGATGTATTGCACGCGCTCCGGCGTTGAATTCGCCGTCGCTGGCGTCGCGGCGGCTTCGGCGCGCTGCGCCATCTTGCCGGTGTCCGGGCCCTGTTTGGGCGAGATCGGATTCATGATGTTGCCGGCAACGATCCCGCCGCCGAGGCCGATGGCGATGGCTACGACAATCGTTCCAGCACCGACGAAATAAGCTGTCGAGGCGCGCATCGGCCCACTCCCTGTTTGGAGCGGGCAACGCCGTGGGATTGCCGGATGTTCCTGATCAAAGCGGTTCCGTTGGCGGAACGGAGGATCAGATCTGCTGCGCAACCTTGTCGAGTCCGATGATACGGGCGAGCTTGCGCACTTCTTCCTTCTGATCCTCACGCAGCTGGAACAGCAGCGGCATCGCCGCCGACTTGAGCTGCTGGACTTCATCGCAATTCGGGTCGATCGGCACGCCCGGCGCGTTCGGATTGGAGAGCTTGTTCGCCGAGATCTTGCGCACGACGTTGCGCAGCGCAGCCTCGACCGAGGGCCAGTAATATTCCTGCGACGACGACAGTTTCAGGCGATCGCGGATGCCCGCGATCTGCACGTCGGAGAGCAGCGTATAATTCTTCTGCGGCGCGGGCTTGGCGGCGGCCTTCGGCTTGGCCGGGGCTTCATGAAGCGCGCCGGTCGGAGCCTCTGCGGGGACCGTCGGCTCCAGAGAGGCAACCTTGGTCTCGGCCGTCTTGGTTTCGGCAGCCTTGGTCTCGGCCGATTTGGGCATCGGGAAATCGGCCGGCGTCGCAGCGGCAAAGGCTTGGCGGAGCGGCTCGGTCAGCACCGGAGCCTGCGACAGCTTGTCGGCGGGCACCTGGACCGGCTCGATCGCGGCGGAGGCCAGCGCAAGGGTCGGGACCAAACGATCGGCCTTGGCGGCGCGGTTGGTCGAAAGTTGCTTGGGCGGAGCCTGGGTGATCATCTCGGCGCTGACGCTGGGCACGCTGTCACGTCCGAGAATGGCGGTGGTGGCGGCGCCGAGGACGAGAAAGCAGGTCAGAACGACGATGGTGATGGATCTGGACAAGCGTCTCTCCGGGAACGACCGCTTCACGAGTTTGTTAACGTTGCCCGGAAAAAGGGCGCGAAATAAGGCTTGAGTGTGCCTTCGTTGCGACAATCGGCATGCCTGCGGCGACACACCCCGAAAAGACCAGGAAAATTAGGCTGCTAGCGCCAGATCGTAGGCGTCCTGGATGTCGGCGACGATCTCCGAGGCCTCCCAGACCGCGCGCGGCTCGACCGATTGCAGCGTGACAGTCCAGTTGCCGCCCCGGCGGGTGCGGGGGACGCTGACGATGTCGAAGCGGACGTTGCGGCACAGTGGGTGACGGGCCAGCGCATGAGCCACGCGGACGCGGATCTCGTCCAGCGACGCGGCTGTCTTGCTGTTGAGAAAGTCAAAATCCATCGCCTGTCCCTCTCGTCCTGATTGGCGGCCGTGAGGGGATTCTTGGCGGGCGTTGGTTAATCTGCCGTTAAATATGGGCGTTTCGAGCAAAGCTCGATTAACTGTGATCGGCCGGCGCCTCCGTGTTTTTACGGGGATTGGTGCTCCCGCGCCTCGCGATATTCGGCGACTGTCCGCGCAACGAGATTGCCCATGGCCATCACGTCGGTCACGCCCGACGTCGAATGCCCGCCGCTCCAGATATCGCGCCAGCGTTTGGGACGATTCTCGCGCGCACCGATATCGATGTCCTTGCCGATGTCGATCGCACCGCGCGCCGGCAGATCGTCGGGATCGAGACCGGCAGCCACGATCGACGGCTTCAGCATGTTGGTCTGCAAGCCCGTGAACGCGGTGGTCAGCAGGATGTCGTCGGCACTGCTGTCGACGAGCATTTGTTTGTAGCGATCATCCGCCATGCTCTCGCGAGTCGCGATGAACTTCGTGCCCATGTAGCCGAGATCGCAGCCGAGCACCTCGGCGGCATGCAGCGCATGTCCATCGCTAATTCCGCCCGCAAGCACGATGATGCCGTCGTAGAACGCGCGCACCGCGCGCACGAAAGCGAATGGATTGAGCCAGCCGGTCTGCCCGCCCGCGCCGGCGGTGAGCAGCACGAGACCGTCGGCACCAGCTTCGGCGGCGCGCTGCGCGTGACGGATCGAGGCGACATCGGCCAGCACAAGCGCACCCGCGTCATGCAGCGGCTTCACCACCGGCGCGGGCGAGCCGACCGACGTGATGACGATCTCGGGCTTGTGACGCAGCAGCACGGCGAGGTCGTATTCCAGCCGCGCATTGGAGCGGTGTACGATCAGGTTCGGGCAGAGCGGCGCGGCCCTGTGACCCGTGTGATCCTCGTGCTGCCGCAGCCGCATCGCGATCTCGGCGAGCCACGCTTCGAGCTGTTCCGCGCTACGGCAATTCACCGTGGGGAAACTGCCGATCACGCCGTTGCGACAGGCCGCGACCATGAGCTCGACGCCCGACACCAGAAACATCGGCGCCGCGATCAAGGGCAGCGCAAGACGATCACGGACAATTTGCAGTCGATCGGATGTCACTCACGCCTCCTTGCACGGGCTTTGTCGTTCCATCCCGTCGTCTCTGTGCTAGCGTTGCGCCAACATTGGCACGCGAGAAGCCGATGACAAGACGACGAGGAAACATATGTCCGATCAACTCCACGCATCGTCCCCGACTTGTGCACAGACGCTACGGGCACTGGCGCGGTATCCCGATCGTACCGCGTTCGCCTGGCCCGGCGGATCTCTGAGCTATCAGGGCACTATCGATCTGATCGGACGCATCCAGGGCGTGTTCATGCGGCTTGGCCTGCAGCCCGGCGCACGCGTCGCCTTTCTCACCGCCAACCGCGCCGACACCTGGTGCGCCGGCGTCGCCGCGCAATTGTCGCGGTTCTGCATCACCTGGCTGCATCCGCTGGGATCGCAGAGCGACCAGCTGTTCCAGCTCGAGGATTCCGAAGCCGAAGTTCTGGTGATCGATGCCGCCGCCTTTCGCGATCGGGGCGGCGAGCTTGCGGCCAAGGCCAGCCTGCTCAAGGCGGTCTTCACCATGGGACCGGCCGACTACGGCGTCGACCTCCTGCAGGCCATCGAGATCGAGGGCCACGCCAGCCCGCTGTGCCTCGCCAGCCTCGACGATCTCGCCACGCTGAACTACACCGGCGGCACAACGGGCAAATCCAAGGGCGCGCTGCGCCATCATCGCGAGAACGCCGGAGCCGCCGGTGCCATCCTCGCCGACTTCGAGATCCCGGACGCCGCGCGCTATCTCACGGTCGCACCGATCAGCCACGTCGCGGGCACGAAGGTGCTGCCGACACTGATGCGCGGCGGCACCGTGCACATGCTGAAGGGTTTCGATCCCGAAGCCGTGCTGGCGACGATCGCGCGCGAGCGCATCAATTTCACGCTGTTCGTACCGACGATGATCTACGTGCTGCTCGATCATCCCGCGCTGAGCAAGACCGATCTCTCCTCGCTCGAGCTCGTGCTCTACGGCGCGTCCGCGATGTCGCCAAGCCGGCTGGTCGAAGGCATCGAGCGGATCGGTCCGGTGTTCTCGCAGCTCTACGGGCAGACCGAATGCTATCCGGTCTCGGTGCTGCGCAAGAGAGATCACGACCCCAAGACGCCGGAGCTGTTCCTGTCCTGCGGCTTCCCGATTGCGGCCTGCGAGGTCAAGATCCTCGACGACAACGACCAGGAGGTGAAGACAGGCGACGCCGGCGAGATCTGCGTGCGCGCGCCGCATGTGATGGCGGAATACTGGAAGCGGCCGGACATCACCGCCGAGACCTTGAAGAACGGCTGGGTGCACACCGGCGACATCGCCCGCAAGGATGAGCGCGGCTACATGTTCATCCTCGACCGCAAGAAGGACATGATCGTCACCGGCGGTTTCAATATCTTCCCGCGTGAGGTCGAGGATGTGCTGTCGCAGCACGCCGACGTGGCGATGGTCGCGGTCGTCGGCGTCCCCGACGAGAAATGGGGCGAGGCCGTCACCGCGGTCGTGGTGCCGCGCGAGGGCGCAAGGCCCGATCCGGATGAGCTGATCAACATGGTACGGGCGCGCAAGGGCTCGGCCCATGTGCCGAAGCAGATCCAGTTCGTCAAGCAACTGCCGATGACCGGCGTGGGCAAGGTCGACAAGAAGGTGCTGCGCGCGGGCTTCTGGAGCGGGCGGGACCGCATGGTCGGGTAAATCCCCGGGATTTTACGGTGTCGTTGTGTCCTCGGCACCACAGCACGCCACGGAGTGCAAGCCGGCCGCGTCCGCGCGATTGCCCGCGAATCGGGGAATCAACTAGACCGCTGATGGGGCTGGGAAGCGGAGTTAGTCATGAGAGTCGCTTCCCTGGAAAGTGCAGTCGCCGCGATCACCTTGATCACGGCTATCATCGTGATGCTATGGGAGATCAAGATCTTCTACGGCATGTGAACAGGCGGATGCTCTGGGCGAACACGACCAAGCATCTCTTCCGCGGCGGCGGAAGCCTGCCGTTCAATCGGCGCCGCATGCGCCAGCGCTCAACGCTTCTCGATCACCAGGCTCTGCACGGCGCGGCCGAAATAGCCTTGCCTGTCCGCCAGACGCGACATCGCAAGTCCCGCGCCGTCGGGGCCGATCCAGGATTCGCCGTCGAGCAAGATCCAGTCGCCGACCGGCTGGCGCGCGAGGTTCACCGTGAGATCGGCATTGATGTAGGTCCAGGCGCGGAAGTCGAGCGTCGAGGCGGTGCCGTTGGAGAAATCGGCTGCGATCACGGCGCGCATCGCCTGCGAGACCGCCTCGCCTTCGACCAACGGATGATCGAGGCGAAACCAGATCGCGCCGGGGCCGGCCTTGCCGAAGCGCCCGCGCGCGGCGCGCATCGAGACCATGCCCGCGAACGGACTGGTCGCGCCGTGGCCATCCTCGACAAGTGAGTCCTCCGGCGACGGCAGCATCACCGGCAGATCTCGCACGTCATCGGGCAAGGGCTGCGACTGCCGCTTGATCTTGAGCACGGTCGCGCCGACGACCTGCACGCCATCGGCGAGAAGCTTGATTTCACAGAGCTGGATCTTGCGGCCTTCACGCAGCACACGGCTCTCGATCGTGAGCGGCGCGACCGGCACGGGACGCATCAGATCGATGGTGACGCGCGCGATGTTCATCGGCACCGGCGCCGGGATGCGCTCCGCCGCCCACGTCACCAGCGCCGATGGCGCCGAGCCATGCTGCATGCCCCGGTCCCAGGGACCGGCAGCATTGGGGCTGGTGACGACGCTGTTGCCGTCGACGCGGTAGATGGCGGTCATGTGTTCGATGTCTCGGCTGGCGTTCCCCGGACGCAGCGCAGCGGCGTTGCACGCTGCAGCGCGTCCGGGACACGAAAGCAATCACAACGGCGGATCGACCGCCTCGTCGTATTCCTTCTTGAAGCGCGCGATCAGCTCGGCGGCGGGGACCACGCCCTCGATGCTGCCGATGCCCTGACCGGAGCCCCAGATCTCCTTCCACGCCTTCGGCTTGGCGCGCTCGCCGGAAGCATCGGTGCCGAAATTCATCTTGGAGGGATCCGAGGTCGGCAGGTTTTCCGGATCCATGCCGGCGGCCAAGATCGACGGCTTCAGGTAGTTGCCGTGCACGCCGGTGAAGAGGTTGGAGTAGACGATGTCATCGGCCGTCGAGCCCGCGATCATCTGCTTGTACTTCTCGACCGCGTTGGCTTCCTTGGTCGCGATGAAGGCCGAGCCGATGTAGGCGAAATCGGCGCCGAGGATGCGGGCGGCGCGGATCGCCTTGCCGTTGCCGATGGCGCCGGACAGCGCGATCGGACCGTCGAACCATTTGCGGGTCTCGGCGACGAAGGCCAGCGGCGAGATCGTGCCGGCATGGCCGCCGGCGCCGGCCGCGACCAGGATCAAGCCGTCGGCGCCCTTCTCGATCGCCTTGTGGGCGAACTTCTGATTGATCACGTCATGGAAGACGATGCCGCCCCAGCCGTGCACGGCCTGGTTCAGCTCCTCGCGCGCGCCGAGCGACGAGATGATCATCGGCACCTTGTACTTGGCGCAGAGCTGCATGTCGTGATCGAGCCGGTTGTTCGACTTGTGCACGATCTGGTTGACCGCGAACGGCGCCGACGGCTTGTCGGGATGGGCGCGGTCATAGGCTGCGAGCTCTTCGGTGATGCGCGCCAGCCATTCGTCGAGCAGCTCCGGTGGGCGCGCGTTCAGAGACGGAAACGAGCCGACGATACCGGCCTTGCACTGCGCGATCACGAGATCGGGCACCGAGATGATGAAGAGCGGCGAGCCGATCACGGGAATCGACAGGCGCCCTTTGAACAAGGCAGGCATGGACATTGCGGAACGATCCTCTCTGGACGGTCAAACTGACGTTGGGAGCCATACCAACAAGGCAATCTTTCCACTGTCAAGTATTGCGTTTTGACGCCGGAAGGATGCGGCACCCGCAATTCCAAGCAGCGGAATTCCAGCCGCGCCGTCATTGCCAGCAAAGCGAAGCAATCCAGACTGCCTCCGCGGAGAGATGCTGGATTGCTTCGTCGCAAGAGCTCCTCGCAATGACGGCCGAGAGTTGCGGATGGCGACCGCCTACCCGATCGCATCCGGATTGATCAGCCGCTCGAACGAGAACATCTCGTCCCACTTCTCCTGCGTCAGCAGCTTGCGCTCGATCACGACGATGTCGTGCAGCGACTTGCCGGTCTTGTAGCCTTCGCGCGCGATCTCGGCGCACTGCTTGTAGCCGAGCAGCGGCTTCAGCACGGTGACGATGCCGAGCGAGTTGAGCACCATGTTGCGGGTGTGCTCCTCGTTGGCGGTGATGCCGACCACGCAGTTCTCGCGCAGGCTGTTGACCGCGCGCTCCATGGTGCGGATCGAGAAGAACAGCGCGAATGAGATCACCGGCTCCATCACGTTGAGCTGGAGTTGGCCAGCGCTGGCGGCGAGCGTCACCGTGGTATCGAGCCCGATGACCAGGAAGCTGGTCTGGTTGACGACCTCGGGGATGACTGGATTGACCTTGCCCGGCATGATCGAGGACCCCGGCTGCAACTGCGGCAGGTTGATCTCGTTGAAGCCGGCGCGCGGCCCCGAGGCGAGCAGGCGGATGTCGTTGCAGATCTTGGTCAGCTTGCTGGCGGTGCGCTTGAGCACGCCGGAGAGCTGCACATAGGCACCCGTGTCGGAGGTCGCCTCGACCAGATCGCCCGCGAGCACGAAATCGACGCCGGTCAGCGCGCTCAGATGCCGGACCGCAAGCTTGGGATAGCCGACGGCGGCCGTGACCGACGTGCCGATCGCGGTGGCGCCCAGATTGATCTCGCGCAGCAGCGCGCGCGCTTCCGAGATGCGGTCGACCTCCTCGCCGATCGTGGTGCCCCATCCCCGGAATTCGGCGCCGAGCGACATCGGCACCGCGTCCTGCAGATGCGTGCGGCCCATCTTCAGCACGCGGTCGAACTCGCGGCCCTTGGCGAAGAAAGCTTCCTGCAACTGCCGCAGCGCCGTCATGTAGCTCTCGAGCCGCAGGATCAGCGCCAGCCGAAACGCGGTCGGATAGGTGTCGTTGGTGGACTGGCCGTAATTGACGTGGTCGTTGGGGCTGACCTGCTGGTAATCGCCCTTGCTGAAGCCGAGCGATTCCAGCGCGAGATTGGCGATCACTTCGTTGGCGTTCATGTTTGTCGAGGTGCCGGCGCCGCCCTGAATGAAGTCGGTGACGAACTGGTCCATCATGTCACCGGCGATGACGCGGTCGCAGCCGAGGATGATCGCGTCCGCCACCTTCGCGTCGATCGCACCGAGATCGCGGTTGGCCATCGCCGCGGCTTTCTTGACGTAACCAAGCGCCTTCACGAAGTAAGGCTCCTGGTTCATCGGAATGCCGGTGATGTGGAAGTTCTCCTTCCCCCGGATGGTCTGGACGCCGTAGTAGATGTCGTCGGCGATCTCGCGCTGTCCGAGGAAGTCCTGTTCCGTGCGGCTCATGGGCGCTCCTTTGGTCGCGACGTCCTAAAGCGCGACAAGACTACGATGAATCGTCATCGCGCTTCAGCTTTTTGTTTGAGCACGATCTCCACGCCAACGCGGCCCTTCGGATCCGGATCATGCTCAGTTCTGGCACAGCGCGCGGGTGACGAAGGTATCGGTGCGGCAGTCATCCGGTTTGCGTTGCCTGCCCGGGATGAGAACCTTGGCCGAGCATTTCTCGGACGAGTCGGCGTTGAGGCTCTTGCCTTCCTTGTACCCATTGCTCTGGCAGAGCTGATCGGCGGCGGGCTTGCAATCCGGCGCACCGTTGGTCGAGATCGGGCATGCCACGCGTCCCGACACCATGGTCGACGGCTTCGCCAGCCGCGACAAGTCGTTCATGGTCTCGCTCGGGCTTTTGATCGGCGGCAGGATCGAGGGCAGCTTGTCGAACAGCTTGCCCATTTCGTGGATCAGTCCGGGATTTTCCTCGCGCGCCGGCGCCGAAGGCGCGGACGTTGCGGGCGGCGGCGGAGCCTGTGCGCCCTGCTCCTGCAGGCCAAGCGTGGGCGGCGCGGATTGCGGCCATCCCGTCCCGCCGGCGGCGAGCAGGAGCGAAAGCGCCGCGAATACCAGCGTCCCCCACCGCAGGAGTGAATTGCCGGATCGAACCATCATGACCGCAACCGTAGCCGAACCGGACCCGGCGTCAAAGCGTGGCGGTTTAGATCAGCTTGATCGCCACCACGAAGCCGAGCACCAGCACGATCGCGCCGAGCGTGACCCACAGGCCGAGATGCTCCTCGAGCTTGCGCCGGATCCAGTCGCCGTAGCGATTGAGCAGAATCGCCACGATGAAGAAGCGCCCGCCGCGCGCGACGATCGAGCACAGCACAAACAGAAAGAGATTATAGCCGGCAAAGCCCGAGGTGATGGTGACGAGCTTGTAGGGGATCGGCGTCAGACCCTTGAGCAGGATGATCACCGCGCCCCATTCCGCGTAGGAGGCGCGGAAAGCATCGACCTTGTCGCCGAGACCGTAGACCTGGATCAGCCAGTGACCGACCGAGTCGAACAGCAGCGCGCCGATGGCGTAGCCGAGGATGCCGCCGAGCACCGACGTCGCGGTACAGACCGCCGCATAGAGCCAGGCGCGCTGCGGGCGCGCCAGCGACATCGGGATCAGCATCACATCCGGCGGGACCGGAAAGAAGGAAGATTCTGCGAAAGCCACGGCTCCCATGATCCAGAGCGCGTAAGGCTTGTGGGCGGCGTCGATGCACCAGTCGTAGATACGTTTCAGCATGGCGCCGCGATGAAGCACCATGGGGCGGATTTGTCCATCGTGAGTTTTGTGACGATCTGGTGGCGGCTAGTGGCGCTTGCGCGCGACGCGGCCTTCCAGCGCGACGATTGGCCGCCTGGCAGCGGCGCGGGGTGACGCGACTTTGGGCAGCTTCATCTGCGATTTCGGCAGCTTCTCGGCGATGCCGAGCATGTCTTCACGCCGCGACATCTCGCGCCAGACATCCTCGGGGCGTACGCCCGCAGAAGCCCAGAGCACAGTCAGATTGTAGAGCAGGTCGGCGCTTTCCCGGACCACGGCCTGGGTGTCGCCATTGACTGCGTCAATGACGACTTCGATCGCCTCTTCGGCCAGCTTCTTCGCCATTTTCGAGGGGCCGCGCTGAAACAGACGCGCGGTACGCGATGTTGCCGGATCAAGGTCTCTGGCCGCGAGCACAGCCAGATATAGCCGCTCAAGCGAATCACTCATGGTACTCAAAACTACTCTAAACCAATGGTGGACGCGTTAACGCGCGACCATAAAAGCAAAAAACCGGCCGTCGCTGCAAGGGCGACGGCCGGTTATGGTCAAGACCTGCTGGCCGAAGGTGGGCTAGTAGCAGGTCGAAAGGTTGCCCTGGCCGCCCTGTGCGGACTGGTACGGACCGCCGCAACGGTGGTACGGACGCGGACCGATATAGGAATCGCCGCCGTAATAGACCGGGCCCTGATCGTAGTAGACCGGACCGCCGCCGTAATAGGCAGGGGCATCATAAGCGTAGGCGTCGCGGGTCGCGGCGATCGCGAGTCCGGTGCCGATGGCGCCTGCGATGGCCGCGCCGGCGAAGGCCGCGCCACCACCGCCGTGCCAGTGACGGCCGCCTGCGTAAGAGGCAGTCGGGGCGACTGCGGTCAGCGCCACCACCGCTGCGGTGGCAAGGACGGCCTTGCGGCCGGCAAACCTCGAAAATCGATCAAACATGTCCTGGACCCTCCTTGGGACCTCGAATGGTGCCTGACGACAGGCTCATGTCATTCAAACACCCACAGCCCATGTTGGGTTCCCCAACCCCAACACAAGCTGAACGGGGTTGCGTGATCATGCCGCAACCACGCTCATCCACCGTTCATGTTAGCGCGCGCAGGCTCCCGGCCAGCCGGCGCTGCGAGCGTCACCAAACCATAACAATGCGGGACCGGCGCGACTGATGTTTGGATTCAAAACGATCACACTCCGCGGCCTGCTGGTCGCTGCAATGTCGTTTGCCGTGCTGACGGCACGCGATGCCGGCGCGGCCGAGACCACCGCCCCATCCACCGCAATCCATTTCACCTTCGACCGCCCGATCGATGCGAGCATGGCGCCGTTCTTCCTGGCCGCGAAGGACGGTAGCTTCGGCGCCGAGCGCCTCAACGTCTCCTTCAACACCGCCGCCGGATCGCCGGAGGCGCTCGCGCGCGTCGCCAAGGGCGACAGCGAACTCGCACTCGTCGACATCAACGAGTTGATCCGCTTTCGCGACAAGGACGATGCCGCGCCGATCAAGGCGGTGTTCATGCTCTTCAACCGCGCGCCCTATGCGATCATCGCGCGCAGGAGCCGCGGCATCCATCTGTTGCCCGATCTCGACGGCAAAATCGTCGGCGTTGCCGACAGCGACCTGTCGATGCGGTTGTGGCCGGCGCTGGCGCAGCAGAACGGCATCAACGCCACGCGCGTGAAATTCCATAAGATCAGCGCGGCCGTGCGCGAACCGATCCTCTCCGCGGGCCAGGTCGATGCGGTCGCCGGCTTCAGCTATCTCTCCGCGGTGAACCTGCGCGATCGCGGCGTGCCCGGCGGAGATCTCGTCGTGCTGCGCTACGCCGACTATGGCTGCGAGGCCTACGGCTTTGCCGTGGTGGCCAACCCTGCTTTCGCCGCGGCGAAGCCCGATGCGGTGAAGGGCTTCGTGCGCGCCTTGATCGCGGGCATCAACGCAACCGTCAAGGACCCCGCGCGCGCGGCCGACGAGGCCGCGAGCCGTATCGACGACGGCGACCGCGATCTCGAACTCGCACGCCTGCGTTCGGTGCTGGTCGACAACCTCCTCACCGACGAGGTCAAGCGCAATGGCCTCGGCGGTATCGATCCGGCCCGCCTCGACCGCTCGATCGACCAGATCGCGCAGGACTTCAAATTCCGCAAGCGGCCGACAGCCGCCGATATCTTCGATGGCGGGTTCCTGCCGCCGGTCGAGAGCCGGCTGATCAACTGAGCAAAACAACAAGCTTCCCCTGTATCTCGCGGGCAATCCCTGCTTAGAATGTGGGCTCCGTTCGCCTTAGCCCGAGTTCTACGTCCGCATGTCCATCCTTCGGCTCTACACCCGCGTTCTCGAACTGCTCGGCAAGGAAGCGCGGCTAGGCTGGCTGCTCGCGGTCGCCAATCTGCTGCTGGCGGCCTCGCAATTCGCGGAGCCGGTGCTGTTCGGCCGGATCGTCGACGTGCTCTCGGGCAAGACGGTCGCAGGCTCGACCTCGGCCTGGCCGTTCCTGATGGCCTGGGTGGCGTTCGGCCTGTTCACGATCGGCTGCAGCGCGATTGTGGCCCTGCAGGCCGACCGGCTTTCCCACCGCCAGCGCCAGGCGGTGCTGACAAGCTATTTCGAGCACATCCTGCAGCTGCCGCTGACCTTCCACTCCGGCACCCATTCGGGCCGACTGATGAAGGTGATGCTCAACGGCACCGATGCGCTGTGGCGGCTGTGGCTCGGCTTCTTCCGCGAGCACTTCGCCGCGATCCTCTCGGTCGTGGTGCTGCTGCCGCTGTCGCTCTACCTGAACTGGCGCCTCGCGATCCTGCTGTTCGTGCTCTGCGTCGTCTTCACCGCGCTGACCACGTTCGTGGTGCGCAAGACCTTCGGCATGCAGATGGCGGTCGAGGAGCATTACAGCGAGCTCTCCGCGCGCGCGTCCGACGCGCTCGGCAACGTCGCGCTGGTGCAGAGCTTCGTCCGCGTCGAGTCCGAGGTGAAGGGACTGCGCTCCGTCGCCGACGAGTTGCTGGCGGCACAGATGCCGGTATTGTCCTGGTGGGCGCTCGTCACCGTCATCACGCGTGCCTCGACCACCATCACGGTGCTGGCGATCTTCACGCTGGGCATCGCCCTGCACGATCAGGGGCTGACCTCGGTCGGCGAGATCGTGATGTTCGTGAGCTTTGCGACGATGCTGATCCAGAAGCTCGAGCAGGTCGTCAGCTTCATCAACAACGTGTTCATGGAAGCGCCGCGTCTGCGCGAATTCTTCAACGTGCTCGACGCCGTGCCCGCGGTGCATGACCGGCCCGACGCGATCGATGCCGGCAGGCTGTCCGGCCTCGTCGAGTTCAACGATGTCACCTTCTCCTATGACGGCAAGCGGCCGGCGATCGAGGACCTCACCTTTACCGCACTCCCCGGCCAGACCATCGCACTGGTCGGCCCGACCGGCGCCGGCAAGTCCACCGCGATCGCGCTGCTGCATCGCGCCTTCGATCCGCAGTCCGGCTTCATCAAGATCGACGGCATGGACGTACGCGGGGTAACGCTCACGTCGCTGCGGCGAAACATCGGCGTCGTGTTCCAGGAAGCGCTGCTGTTCAACCGCTCGATCGAGGAGAACCTGCGCGTCGGCAAGCCCGACGCGACCGAGGCCGAGATGCGCAAGGCCGCAGAGCGCGCACAGGCGCTCGATTTCATCGAACGCAGCGGCGGCTTTTCGACCAATGCCGGCGAGCGCGGCCGCATGCTCTCCGGCGGCGAGCGCCAGCGTCTCTCGATCGCCCGCGCGCTGCTCAAGGACCCGCCGATCCTGATCCTGGACGAGGCGACCTCCGCGCTCGACGCCGTCACCGAAGCCAAGGTGAACGCCGCTCTCGACGAAGTGATGAAGGGCCGTACCACCTTCGTGATCGCCCATCGCCTCTCGACCATCCGCAATGCCACGCGGATCCTGGTGTTCAAGAATGGCCGCGTGATCGAAAGCGGAACCTTTGATGAACTCGTGGCCAAAGGCGGCCATTTTGCCGAACTCGCCAAGGCCCAGTTCATGGTTCAGGAGACTGCACGGGCCAGCGTGACGGCCGCCGAGGCTGCCGCGACAGCGGCCAAGGCTCCCTAGCAAGTCCCCGCAGCACCGTCGAAATTCGGCCTATTTCATTGCGGAATACCCATCCGATGCCCTATGCGCGACGCACGCGCCGGTATAGGTTTGCGACGCCGCAAGCGGCGGCGCAGAATTTCAGAACCGAACATCAGATCACGAGAGCCGACCGGAACCGGCGGGTCTCCAAGGACCGGAATCGGATAGTGCACGTCATTCGCCCGCTGCTTCGTCAATCGCTGTTCAACCTGTTCGTGGCGACACTCGCCTGCGCCGCATTGCTCGCGCCGCGCGCGGCAAGCGCCGAAGCGCTGCTGCTGATCGAAGCCGATTCCGGCAAGGTGCTGCAGGCCGAGAACGCGACCATCCCGTGGTATCCGGCTTCCGTCACCAAGATCATGACCGCCTATGTGACGCTCAAGGCGATCAAGGACGGCAAGCTCACACTCGACACGCTGCTGACGGTATCGCCGACCGCCGCCTCGCAGTCGCCGTCGAAGATGGGGTTCCGTCCGGGAACACAACTGACCGTCGACAACGCGCTGAAGATGATGCTGGTCAAGTCGGCGAACGACATGGCCGTGGTGCTCGCCGAAGGAGTCGGCGGCTCGATCGACGGCTTCTCGGCGATGATGAACGACACCGCGCAGCGGCTCGGCATGACGCAGACCAGCTACGTCAATCCGAACGGCCTGCCCGCCGACGGCCAGATCACGTCCGCGCGCGACCTCGGCATTCTCGCCCGCTCGTTCCTGCGCGACCTGCCGGAGTACGAATACTTCGTGCACATCCCCGCGATCCGCTTCGGCAAGCGCGTCACCGGCAATTTCAACAAGCTGATCGGCCGCTATCCCGGCGCCGACGGTTTCAAGACCGGCTTCATCTGCGCCTCAGGTTACAATCTCGTGGCGTCGGCGACGCGCAACGGCCGCCGGCTGATCGCCGTCGTGCTCGGCGCCAACTCCGGCACCGCGCGCGCGGTGAAGGCGGCACAGCTGCTCGAGCGCGGCTTCGGCCAGGACAATCTCACCTGGCTGCGTCCTTCGCTCGGCACCGTCGACAAGCTGGTGCCGGTGGACGCCTCGCCGCCGAACTTGCGCGACGAGATGTGCGGCGCCCATCGCAAGCGGCCGGCCAGCGACGACGACGATGCGCTGATCGCCACCAATGGCGCGACGTCAGGATCGGCCTCTGCTACCGGCGGCGAAGCCCAGGTCACCTTCTTCACGGCCGGCCTGCAGCCGCCGCTGATGAAGGCCTCCGAATTGATGGCCTCGGCGCCCGCGGCGGCCGAGCCCGTGCTGGTCTATACCGGCCCGACTCGCACCGGCACCGCCCTGATCGCGGCGGTCGCGGCCGATGCCGACCAACAGACGGTTGCCAAGCCGCGTGGCAAGAAGTCGCGCGTCGCCAAGAAGCCTGACGCGGCCGACAAGCCGAAGGACGCGGGCACCAGGACGGCGGCGGCCAAACCGGAAGCGAAGCCGGACGCGAAAACTGCAGCCAAGCCGGCCGGCGCCAAGCACGCCTCGGCCAAGCCGGATGCAGCGGCAAAACCCGCAGCAAGCGCTGATCAGGCTGCAAAACCGGCCAAGCCGAAAGCCGCGACCAAGCCTGCCGCGAAGCCAGCCAACAACAGTTAACGTTGCCTCGGGATCAAATATCCGATCGCGCTTCGCAATTGCGGAAGCGCGGTTTGCGAGGATTCCAGTAGCGACTCCCGGACCTTTGTCCTAAGCCTCGACGGCTTGCCACCCGTTCCGGCAGGCTCGATACTGCCGGCAATGAGGCAAGCCCGAGACACAACGGGCTCAGGCAAATGAGGGGAGTTTCCATGGAGCGCATCTGGCTCAAACAGTATCCGCCCGGCGTGCCCGCTGATATCGAGCCGACCCAATACGCATCGCTGGTCGACCTGCTGGAGGAGAGCTTCACCAAGTTCGCCGACCGCAAGGCGTTCATCTGCATGGACAAGTCGATCAGCTATCGCGACCTCGACCAGATGTCGGTGGCGCTCGCTGCCTATTTGCAAGGCCGCGGCCTGCAACGCGGCGCCCGCGTCGCGATCATGATGCCGAACGTGCTGCAATACCCGGTCGCGACCGCCGCGGTGCTCCGCGCCGGCTACGCGGTCGTCAACGTCAATCCGCTCTACACCCCGCGCGAGCTCGAGCACCAGCTCAAGGATTCCGGGGCCGAAGCCATCATCGTGCTGGAGAACTTTGCCCACACCGTCGAGCAGGTGATCGCGAAGACGGGCGTGAAGCATGTCATCGTCGGCAGCATGGGCGACCTGCTCGGCTTCAAGGGCATGATCGTCAACCTCGTCGTGCGCCGTGTGAAGAAGATGGTGCCGGCCTGGTCGCTGCCGGGCGCAGTGGCGTTCAACGACGCGATCTCGGCCGGCCGCTCCCTGACCTTCAACAAGCCGAAGCTGTCGCCGGGCGACGTCGCTTTCCTGCAATATACCGGCGGCACCACCGGCGTCTCCAAGGGCGCCACGCTGCTCCATCGCAACATCGTCGCCAATGTCTTGCAGAACGACGCCTGGCTGCAGCCGGCGCTGGCCTCGCCGCCGCATGTCGACCAGCTCATGATCGTCTGCGCGCTGCCGCTCTATCACATCTTCGCGCTGACGGCCTGCTATCTGCTCGCGGTGCGCGCCGGCGGCTGCAATCTCCTGATCCCCAATCCGCGCGACATCGCCGGCTTCGTCAAGGAGCTGGCAAAGTATCAGGTCAACAGCTTCCCGGCGGTGAACACGCTCTACAACGGGCTGATGCACCATCCTGATTTCAAGAAGCTCGACTTCTCGAAGCTGAAGATCTCGAACGGCGGCGGCATGGCGGTGCAGCGTCCCGTGGCCGAGCAGTGGAAGGCCGTGACCGGCTGCTTCATCGCCGAAGGCTACGGCCTGTCGGAGACCTCGCCGACGCTGACCTGCAACCCCGCGACCACGACCGAGTTCTCGGGATCGATCGGCATCCCGGTGCCCTCGACCTGGATCTCGATCCGCGACGACGACGGCAACGAGCTCCCACTGGGCCAGCCTGGCGAGATCTGCGCCAAGGGTCCGCAGGTCATGTCGGGCTACTGGAACAGGCCGGAAGAGACCGCGAAGGTGATGACCGCCGACGGCTATTTCCGCACCGGCGACATCGGCATCATGGACGAGAAGGGCTACACCAAGATCGTGGACCGCAAGAAGGACATGATCCTGGTCTCCGGCTTCAACGTCTATCCGAACGAGATCGAGGAAGTGATCGCGAGCAATCCGGGCGTGCTCGAATGCGCCGTGATCGGCATCCCCGATTCCAAATCGGGCGAGGCGGTGAAGGCGTTCGTGGTGAAGAAGGACCCGAACCTCACGGCTGAAGCCGTGATCAAGTTCTGCCAGGAGCAGCTCACCGGCTACAAAGTGCCCAAGCACATCGAATTCCGCAACGACCTGCCGAAGACCAATGTCGGCAAGATCCTGCGCCGGCAGCTGCGCGACGAGAAGAAGGCGGAGGCGGCGTAACGCCGCCATTGGTCCATGATCGACGCCAACGACATCACGCCATCAGGCATTCTCGCCTTTTGGCGCGAGGCCGGCGCCGAGCGCTGGTACAAGCGCGACGACGCTTTCGACGCGGAGGTCCGGCGTCGCTTTTTGCTGCTGTGGCAGAGCGCGGCCGCCGGCAAGCTGGCGTCATGGGACAACAGCGACGACGGCGCGCTCGCACTGGTCATCGTGCTCGACCAGTTCCCCCGCAATATGTTTCGCGACACGCCGCAGGCCTTTGCCAGCGACGTGCTCGCACGCGAGGTCGCCCGCCGCGCCATCGATCGCGGTGTCGACAAGAGGATCGACCCGATCCTGCTCGAATTCCTCTACATGCCCTTCATGCATTCCGAGCACCTGCCCGACCAGCTGCATTGCATCGCGCTGTTCGCGGGCACCGACAATGCCGAGAACCAGAAATACGCCCGGATGCATGCCGACATCATCGAGCGGTTCGGCCGCTTTCCCCACCGCAACCGGCTGCTCGGCCGCGGCACCACCGAGGCCGAGCAGGCTTTCCTCGACAGCGGCGGTTTTGCGGGCTGATGACATCACGGTGAAAGGCGACCGGCCTCGTCGCTTTCCGCGCCGGCAATATTGTGCAGGCCCGCCGCACGGTCTAAAAAGCGGGACCGAAATTCAGGGAGACTGACGATGGCGATCCAGACTGGCGACAAGCTGCCCGAGACGAAATTCCGCGTGATGACGGCGGAAGGCCCGCAGGTGAAGACCACCGACGATATCTTCAAGGGCAAGAAGGTGGCGCTGTTCGCGGTGCCCGGCGCCTACACCGGCACCTGCCACAAGATGCATCTGCCGAGCATCTTCCTCAACGCCTACGCCATGAAGGACAAGGGCGTCGACACCATCGCGATCGTGTCCGTCAACGACGCCTTCGTCATGAATGCCTGGAAGCGCGACACCGACCAGCGCGACGAGGCGATCTTCCTCGCCGACGGCAATGCCGACTTCGCCAAGGCGATCGGCATGGAGCTCGACGCCTCCGGCAACGGCCTCGGCATCCGCTCCAAGCGCTACTCGATGCTGGTCGAGGACGGCGTGGTCAAGAAGCTGAACCTCGAAGCGATGCCCGGCAAGGTCGAGGTCTCCGGCGGCGATACGCTGCTCGGGCAGCTCTGATCTCTTCCCAAGAAAGACGTCATGCCCGGGCAAAAGCGCGAAGCGCGTCTTCGCGCTGGATGTCCCGGGCATCCACGTTCTTATTCGTGCGCAGTAAGGCGTGGATGGCCGGGTCAAGCCCGGCCATGACGAGCGGAGAGATCTACGTCTGCGTTCGCGCCTTCACGATCCCGTCCCGCGCCAATTGATCAGCGCGCTCGTTCTCGGGGTGGCCGGCGTGGCCCTTGACCCAGTGCCAGCGAACGTCGTGCGCCTTCAACGCGGCATCCAGCCGCTGCCATAGCTCGACATTCTTCACCGGCTTCTTGTCGGCGGTGCGCCAGCCGTTGCGCTTCCAGCCGTGGATCCAGCCGGTGATACCCTGCCGGACATACTGGCTGTCGGTGTAGAGATCGACGGTGCACGGCTTCTTCAGCGCCTCGAGCGCGGAGATCGCCGCCATCAATTCCATCTGGTTGTTGGTGGTGTGGCGTTCGCCGCCGTTCAGCTCTTTTTCCTTGTCGCCGAACTTCAGGATCGCGCCCCAGCCGCCGGGCCCGGGATTTCCCGAGCACGCGCCGTCAGTATAGATCGTGACAACGGGCTTCTCGCTCACGCCACCAGTCCTGACGGCATCAGCCCGTAGTCGCGCGCGCTCGTCACGCTCTGGTGGAAGCGCAGCTTGCGGGCATATTCCAGCGGATCCTTCGGCTTCACCAGTGCGCCCGGCGGCACGTTGAGCCAGTCGACCAGCCGCGTCAGCAGGAAGCGGATCGCGGCGCCGCGCGCCAGCAGCGGCAAGGCGGCTTCCTCGGCTTCGCTCAGCTTCCGCACACGCTGATAGGCGTTGAGGAAAGCGCGCGCCTTGGTGACGTTGAAGGAATGGTCCGGCTCGAAGCACCAGGCGTTGAGGCAGATCGCGACGTCGTAGGCCAGCATGTCGTTGCAGGCGAAGGTGAAGTCGATGATCCCAGACAGCTTGTCGCCGAGAAAGAAGACGTTGTCGTTGAAGAGATCGGCGTGGATCACGCCCTCCGGCAGATTGTCCGGCCAGACGCCGCCCGAGAGATAGTCGAGCTCGGTCGCTAGGAACGCGCGCAGGCCCGGCTGCACCTCGTCGGCGCGGCTCGCGGCCGCATCGAACAGCGGCCGCCAGCCGGCGACCGACAGCGCATTGGCACGCCTGATTGCGAAGTTGGCGCCGGCCAGATGCATGCGAGCAAGGCCCTCGCCGACGCCGGCGCAATGGGCCACGTTCGGCTTGCGCGGCCACATGCCTTCGAGAAAGGTGATGATCGCCGCGGGCCGGCCCGACAGTTCGCGCAGCGCCTCGCCGTCCCGCGCCTTCACCGGCAGCGGACAGTTGACGCCGTGCTCGGCCAGATGGGTCATCAAGGCGAGAAAGAACGGCAGATCGTTCTTCGCCACGCGCTTCTCGTAGAGCGTGAGGATGAACGAGCCTTGACTCGTATGCAGCAGGAAGTTGGTATTCTCGACGCCCTCGGCGATGCCCTTGTAGGAGAGCAACTCGCCGAGATCGTATTGTCTCAGGAATTCCGCAAGCTCGTCGGCGGCAACGTCGGTGTAGACCGCCATACAGATTTACTCTGCGGCGGCTTCGGGGCGCACCGAGCGCGGCAGCGGGAAGAACTCGTTCTCTTCCGCGGCCGAGACCGTCTCCACATGCAGCGTGTAGCGCTCGGCGAACGCGTCCATGATCTCCTCGACGATCACTTCCGGCGCGGATGCGCCCGCGGTGATGCCGAGGCTCTTGATGTTGCCGAACTTGTTCCAGTCGATGTCGGTCGCGCGTTGCGCCAGCACGGCGATGCCGCAGCCCTCGCGCTCGGCGACCTCACGCAGGCGCTGCGAGTTCGACGAATTGGGGGCACCGACGACGATCAGCGCGTCGACCACCGGCGCCACCTTCTTCACCGCCAGCTGGCGGTTGGTGGTGGCGTAGCAGATGTCTTCCTTGTGCGGGCCGTTGATGTTCGGGAAGCGCTCCTTGAGCAGCGCCACGATCTCGGCCGTGTCGTCGATCGACAATGTGGTCTGGGTCACGAAGGCCAGGTTGTTCGGGTCCTTCGGATTGATGGTCTTGGCGTCCTCGGCGGTCTCGATCAGGGTCACGGCGCCGGCCGGAAGCTGGCCGAGCGTACCGACCACTTCGGGGTGGTGAGAGTGGCCGATCAGGAAGATCTCACGGCCGCGCTTGAAGTGGATCGCGGCCTCGCGGTGCACCTTGGTGACCAGCGGGCAAGTCGCATCCAGAGAGAACAGGTTGCGGGACTGGGCGTCGGCCGGGACCGATTTCGGTACGCCATGGGCCGAGAAGACCACCGGGGCGGTGGTGTTTTCGGGGATTTCGGCCAGCTCCTCGACGAAGATGGCGCCCTTCTTCTTCAACCCGTCGACGACGTATTTGTTATGTACAATCTCGTGGCGAACATAAACGGGGGCACCATACTTATCGAGCGCCCGTTCCACGGTGTCGATCGCCCGGACCACCCCGGCGCAGAAGCCGCGGGGAGAACAAAGCACGATCTTGAGGTCTGGTTTGGCTGACATTGAGCAATCTCGGGACCGAATCACCTCGCCAAAAGGGCGGGACCGCGGTC
>Ga0207426_1001011_pt1 | contig 27245 bp, 24 predicted proteins | sample AraplaMF_Cvi_mMS_FD_184265 | JGI IMG/M metagenome (GOLD analysis project Ga0207426, IMG submission 184265) | Arabidopsis root microbial communities from the University of North Carolina, USA - plate scrape MF_Cvi_mMS (SPAdes) (version 2) | ecosystem: Host-associated > Plants > Roots > Endosphere... | reverse complement strand
AAGCCCCACGCCGCCAGATAATTCCAGCGTGCACCGCCCGAGGTCTTCGGGTTCGGCGTGATCACGGCGACGCCGGGCTTGAGCAGATCGTCCCAGTCCTTGATGCCCTTGGGATTGCCCTTACGCACCAGGAAGACGATGGTCGAGGTGTAGGGTGATGAATTCTGCGGCAGACGCTTCTGCCAGTCCGCGGCGGTGAGGCCCTTACCGGCGATGGCGTCGATGTCATAGGCAAGCGCGAGCGTCACCACGTCGGCCTGCAGCCCGTCGATCACACTGCGCGCCTGCGAACCGCTGCCGCCATGCGACTGCTTGATCTCGACGCTCTTGCCGGTTTCCTTCTGATAGGCGTTTACGAACGCCTTGTTGAACTCGACATAGAGCTCGCGCGTCGGATCATACGACACGTTCAGAAGATTAATGTCGGCAGCGAGAGCCGCGCTGGCCAAGAACCCAGTCGCGAGAAGTCCTGTCGCGAGAAGGCCTGCAGCGAGCGGAACGATACGGCGCATCATGTCCATCTCCATTCACTTCGACGACGTCAATGTCGGCGAAGGCATGCAGGCGAAACTCGTGGCGAAACGCTCTCAAGTCAACGGAACCGGATTTTCTTGTTCGTAGCGTGGCAGAGCGGCTGTGCTACGAAATCTTCATCGTGTGGATGCCGCATTCTGTCTTGGCCCGGCCGCGCCAGCGACCCGCCCGCTCATCCTCGCCCTCGGCCGTTCTGCTCGTGCAAGGCATACACCCAACCGAGCGAAAACCGGACGCCGCCAATGGATGACGCGGCAATTTGGCGCGGACAAAAATCGCTTCGAGTTCCTCGCGCGAGACATTGGCGAAAGGATTGAACTTCAACCGTGTGCCGTCATCCTCGACGACAGGAATATCGGCGCGCGCATTGCCCTGGAAGCGCTTGCGGCCGTTGAGCCAGGCCGAAAAAGGCCTCAGCGCACGCGCCAGCGGTTCGACCTTGCGGATACGGCAGCAGGCGTCGGGATCGGAGAACCAGAGCTCGCGGTCGGGATCCTCGCGCGACAGCGTGTCGTCGGCCGGCTTGATCGAACGGACGTCCGTCAACCCCAGCGTCGCAATCAGCGTATCACGATAGGCCAGCGTCTCCTCGAACAGCCAGCCGGTGTCGAGGAAGATCACGGGGATCGCCGGATCGACGTCCGCCATGACCTTGAGCAGGGTCGCCGATTCCGTCCCGAAGGACGACACCAGCGCCAGCTTCTCGCGCCCCACCGTCTTCAGCGCCGCCGCGATGACTTCCGCGGGCGAAGCATCGCGCAGGGCGCGATTGAGCTCCTCCACGGAAGGCAACGCAGAGACCGGCGTTGACGAGACCTGGGGCGCGATGGCGTTCACGTGCCTGCAGCCTCGGAGTGACGCAACTGCATGCGCCGGTGCAACGCCGTAACGCGGCCGTCGCCGGTCGGCTGATAGAACACCGAATAGCGCTTCGCGGTCTGCATGAAGGCTTCCGCGTCGGCCTGCTTCTTGACCTCGAAGGAATCGAAGCCGGCGCGCAGCATGAACACGAACTGGTCGCGCAGCACCTGCCCGGTCGCGCGCAAATCGCCGCGATAATTGTAGCGCTCGCGCAGCAGCCGCGCCTGGCTGTAGGCGCGTCCGTCGCGGAAGCTCGGGAACACCAGCGCGACCGTTGCCACCTTACCGAGATACGGCACCAGCTCGTCGATGTCGCGATTGTTCGGCCAGATCACGCCGACCTTGCCGGCGCGCTTGAGCAATGCATCGGCTTCGCCGATGAAGCGCTCGGCCGGCACCAGGATGTCGCCGCTCTCGGGCAGAGGCGTATCGACGGCGAGCTTGACAAAGCTGTCGTCGACGATTTTTCCGCCGTTAACGAGTGGCATAGACACGCTCCTTGAAGGGTTCGACGCCAAGGCGCTTCACGGTGTCGACGAACAGCTCCTCCGGCCGCTCGCGCAGCGCAAGATAGGCTTCGACGATATCCTCGATGACGTCGGCGACCTCGTCGAACTTGACGCCGGGGCCGATCAGATTGCCGAGCGCGGCACTTTCGTCGGCGCGACCGCCGATGGTGATCTGGTAGACCTCCTCGCCGTTCTTCTCGACGCCGAGAATGCCGATATGGCCGACATGGTGGTGGCCGCAGGCGTTGATGCAGCCGGAGATGTTGATGTGAAGACGGCCGATCAGATTGGCCAGCTCATGGTTGGCGAAGCGCCGCGTCAGCTCCTGCGCGATCGGGATCGAGCGTGCATTCGCCAGCGAGCAATAGTCCAGACCAGGGCAGGCGATGATGTCGGTGATCAGGTTGACGTTCGGTGTCGCGAGGCCAAGCTTGTCGAGCGCCTTCCACAGCGCCGGCAGATCGCGCTTGGCGACGTGCGGCAACGCCAGGTTCTGCTCATGGCCGACGCGGATCTCGCCGAAGGAATATCTGTCGGCGAGATCGGCCAGCGCATCCATCTGGTCCGCCGTGGCATCGCCGGGAGGCGCACCGATCGGCTTCAAGGAGATCGTGACGATGGAATAGCCGGGGTTCTTGTGGGCTGAGACCGAGTTCTTGCGCCATGCCTCGAAACCGGGATCGGCCGCGGCCTGCCGCAGCTCGTCCGGCATGTGCGGCAGCTTCTCGTAGGCGGGATAGATGAAGCGCGAGCGGATGTCCTCGATCACCTCGTCGTCGATCTCGAGCGAGGAATGTCGGATCTGCTGCCACTCCTCCTCGACCTCGCGCGAGAACTTCTCGATGCCGAGCTCGTGCACCAGGATCTTGATGCGCGCCTTGTAGATGTTGTCGCGGCGTCCGTACTGATTGTAGACCCGCAGGATGGCCTCGATGTAGCTGATCAGGTCGCGGCCGTGGACGAAGTGCTTGATGGTCTTGCCGATGAACGGCGTGCGGCCGAGACCGCCGCCGACCAGAACCTCGAAGCCGGTCTCGCCCTTCTCGTTCTTGATCAGCTTGAGGCCGATGTCATGAACCTTGATCGCGGCACGGTCATGATCCGAGGCGGTGATCGCAATCTTGAACTTGCGCGGCAGGAACGAGAATTCCGGATGCAATGTGGTGTGCTGGCGGATCAGTTCCGACCAGATGCGCGGATCCTCGATCTCGCCGGGAGCGACGCCGGCCCACTGGTCCGACGTGACATTGCGCATGTTGTTGCCGGACGTCTGCATCGCGTGGATGCCGACCTCGGCGAGATCGGACAGCGCGTCCGGCAGGTCAGACAGCTTGATCCAGTTGAACTGGATGTTCTGGCGCGTGGTGAAATGGCCGTAGCCGCGGTCATATTTGCGCGCGACATGGGCGAGCGCCCGCAGCTGGTTCGACGCCAGCGTGCCGTAAGGGATCGCCACGCGGAACATGTAGGCGTGCAGTTGCAGATAGACGCCGTTCTGCAGGCGCAGCATCTTGAATTCGTCTTCGGTGAGTTCGCCCGAGAGACGGCGCTGCACCTGGTCACGGAATTCCGAGACGCGCTCGTTGACCAGCGTGCGGTCGATTTCGTCGTAAGCGTACATGATTGAAGTGCCTTAAAGCTCAACCTGCGATCAGACCGGCAGGCCGATGGTCACGCCGTCGCGGCGGATCTGCTCGCGCAGATTGCCCGGCAGGATCTTGCCGGCATCATCGACTTGCACCGGTGCGATATAAGGACCGATCGCGCCGACGTCATCGGCCACGGCCTCGGCGAGCAACGCTTTCGCCTCGTCAGAGTTGCGCACGATTGCGGCATCGGTCAGTTCCACCGACCAGCCCTTGGCGGCGGTGCGATAGACCACGACGCCATCCCAGGTCCGGTTGGCGGTTATGACGGAGGGGCCGGCGATTTTCAGTTTCTGTTGCAGAGGGGAGGTCATTCGGCAGCATCCAATAGGTCAGAGATGATTTTGTTGGGTGTTTGGCGGCGAAGCGACCCGGCATGCCGGACCACGTCGCCGATGATGAGGATGGCGGGACCGCCATTGGTCCGCCGCACGAGTTCGGGCAAATCGCGCAGCGTGCCGATCACGCCTTGCGCGTCGGGGCGCGTGACGCGGGCGAACACGCCGACCGGCGTCTCCGGCGAACGGCCGGCGGCGAACAGGCCTTCGCGGATGGCGGGCGCGGCGGTCATGCCCATGTAGACCACGACGGTCATTTTGGTGTCGGTCAGCGTCGACCAGTCCACGTTCTCGGCGTCGCGCGCCTTGTGCGCGGTGAGGAAGGTGATGCGGGTCGCTTCGTGACGGAAGGTAAGCGGCACCTCGAAATCGGCGGCACCGCCGAGGCCCGCGGTGATGCCGGGAATGATCGAATAGGCGATGCCTGCGGCCCGCAGCGCTTCGACCTCTTCGCCGCCGCGGCCGAACACGAAAGGATCGCCGCCCTTGAGACGCACGACCCGCTGGCCGGATTGTGCGGCCTCGATCATACGCTTGTTGATGGCGTCCTGGCCGATGCCGGGCTTGCCGACGCGGCGCCCGACCGGAACGCGCGTGGTGTCGCGGCGGATGCGATCGAGAATCTCTGATGAGACCAGCTCATCGTGGAAGACGATGTCGGCGTCCTGCAGCGCGCGCAGTGCCTTGATGGTGAGCAGATCAGGATCGCCCGGGCCGGCACCGACCAGCGCAACCGAGCCTTCCGGCTTGTCGGCGCGCGCGAATGCGGAGGGATCGGCGATTGCCTTGAGCGCGGCATCCGCGTCGGCCTTGCGGCCGGCGAGCACGGCGGCGCCGATCGGGCCGTCGATCACGCGCTCCCAGAAGCGGCGGCGCAATGGAAACTCGCCGATGCGCGTGTTGATGGATTTGCGGAAGCCGCCGATGAACTCGGCGAGCTCGCCGATGCGCGCGGGCAGCAGCGCCTCGATCTTCTCGCGCACACGACGCGCCACCACCGGCGAGGTGCCGCCGGTGCCGACCGCAACCACCACGTCGCCGCGATCGACGATCGCCGGGAAGATGAAGCTGGAATGCGCGAGGTCGTCCATCACATTGACGGGCAGGCCGAGCGACTTGGCGCGCACCGACATGGCCACGCCGACGTCGCCCGCGCCGGCGCAGACAATGGCGATGACACCGGCGAGATCAGCGGTGAGCGGATCGATGCTGGAGATCTCGACGCGCGCCGCGTCGTCGGCGTTCAGACCCAGATCCTGGTTGCCGTCGGTCGCATGCACGCGAATCCGCGCGCCGGCAGCGGCGAGCACGCGCAATTTTGCGCGCAAAAGCTCACCCGCGCCGATGAGTACCACCGGACCGGACTTGAGATCGAGGAACACCGGCAAGAACCGCATGCGATACTCGCTTCCCCCGCATCCGGGGTTGACTGGAATTATTTTCTATATATGTCTCGTTTCGAGCGCGCAAAGAGAAAATTTTTTCTTCTCTTCTGCTCAGCGACTATAGAAAATTCGCCTCCAAACGCAAAGTGGCAGAGATGCATCTTCTCAGGACCGAATCCGGTGCAGATGGACGGGACGCCCGCCCCCTCGTTTCCGAGCAAATTTCCGCCGGCCTGACCGCCCCCAGCATGGACCATTTGGACCAGCTCGAGGCCCAGAGCATCTACATTTTTCGTGAGGCATTCGGCCGCCTGAAGAAGATCGCCCTGCTGTGGTCGCTCGGGAAGGACTCCAACGTCATGATCTGGCTGGCGCGCAAGGCTTTCTTCGGCCGCCTGCCGTTCCCGGCCCTCCATGTCGACACCGGCAAGAAATTTCCGGAGATGTATCGCTTCCGCGATCATTACGGGAAGGAATGGGATCTCGACCTGCGCGTCGAGCCCTGCCCGCCCATCGATGCCGTCGACCCAACGCTGCCGCCGGCCGCCCGTTCCGCCGCGCGCAAGACCGAGGGCCTCAAGATGGCGCTCGCCAAATACGGCTTTGACGGCCTGATCGCCGGCATCCGCCGCGACGAGGAAGCCACCCGCGCCAAGGAGCGCGTGTTCTCGCCGCGCGGTCTCGAAGGCAATTGGGACGTGCGCGACCAGCCACCGGAATTCTGGGACCATTTCAACGCCTCGCCGCCGCAGGGCGCGCATCTGCGCATCCACCCGATCCTGCATTGGACCGAGGCCGACATCTGGGCCTACACCAAGCGCGAAAACATCCCGATCATCCCGCTCTATCTCGCCAAGGACGGCAAGCGCTATCGCTCGCTGGGTGACCAGGACATCACCAACCCTGTCGCGTCCACCGCATCGAACATCGACGAGATCCTGGCCGAGCTCGAGCAGACCAAGGTGCCGGAGCGTTCCGGCCGCGCGCTCGATCACGAGACCGAGGACGCTTTCGAGCGCCTGCGCGTCGCCGGTTATCTCTGACCCCAAGGACGCATCGCGGTCATGAACATGCTCGTCACCCCCACCTCATCAGCCACGCCGAACGGCACGACGCGTCCGCAAGTCCGCATCGTCATCGTCGGCCATGTTGACCACGGCAAATCCACGCTGGTCGGCCGCCTCTTGCACGAGACCGGCAGCCTGCCCGACGGCAAGCTCGAGATGCTCAAGGCCGTCAGCGCGCGGCGCGGCATGCCGTTCGAATGGTCGTTCCTGCTCGATGCGCTGCAGACCGAGCGCGACCAGGGCATCACCATCGACACCACGCAGATCCGCTTCCGCACCAACTCGCGCGACATCGTGCTGATCGACGCGCCCGGCCATGCCGAATTCCTGCGCAACATGATCACCGGCGCCTCGCAGGCCGACGGCGCGGTGCTGATCATCGACGCGCTCGAAGGCGTGCGCGACCAGACCCGCCGCCATGGCTATCTCTTGCATCTGCTCGGCGTGAAGCAGGTCGCGGTCGTCGTCAACAAGATGGATCGCGTCGACTTCTCGGCGGACCGCTTCCAGGCGATCGGCGACGAGATATCCGCGCATCTCAACGGCCTCGGCGTGACGCCGACCGCGATTATCCCGATCTCGGCGCGTGACGGTGACGGCGTCGCCGAGCGCACCGACCGCATCGGCTGGTACAGGGGGCCGACCGTGGTCGAGGCGCTGGACGCGCTCGAGCCGGCGCGGCCGCTGGAAGCCCTCGCACTGCGCCTGCCGGTGCAGGCGATCTACAAGTTCGACGACCGCCGCATCGTGGCGGGCCGGATCGAATCCGGCAGCCTCGTTGCAGGCGACGAGATCGTGATCATGCCGGCCGGCAAGATCGCGAAGATCAAGACGGTCGAGAGCTGGCCGGTGACGCCGGTCGCAGGACGGCAGGGCGCGGGCCGCTCGGTCGGCATCACGCTCGACCGCGAATTGTTCATCGAGCGCGGCGACATCGTCGCGCATGCCGGCACCGCTCCGCGCGAGACGCGGCGGCTGCGCGCGCGGATCTTCTGGCTGCACGACAAGCCGCTGGCCAAGGGCGACCAGTTGCTGGTCCGCTGCGGGCCGAAGGAAAGCCGCGCCACCGTCGTCGCCATCGAGAAGGCGGTCGATCCCGGCGAGCTCTCCAGCATCGAGAACAAGGCGATCGGCCGCAACCATGTCGGCGAGATCGATATTTCCCTTTCGAACCCGATCGCGGCCGATCCCTACACGGAGAATCCGCGCACCGGCCGTCTGGTCATTGAAGTGTCCGGGCGCATCGCCGGTGGCGGGCTGGTGCTGTCGGTCGATGCCGGCCAGCGCGCCGTGCCGGTCGACATCGTGCCGGTGGAATCGGCGCTGCGGCCCGACGAGCGCTCGGCGCGCTACCGCCATAACGGCGCGGTGGTTTGGCTCACCGGCCTGCCGGCCTCCGGCAAGTCGACGCTGGCCAAGGCGCTGGAGCGGCGTCTGTTCACCAATGGCGGCTCGCCGATCCTGCTCGACGGCGACACGCTGCGCGCCGGGCTCAACAACGATCTCGGCTTCTCCGCTGCCGATCGCAGCGAGAATATCCGCCGCCTCGCCGAAGTCGCGACCCATCTCGCCCGCAACGGCCACGTCGCGATCGTTGCCGCGGTGTCGCCGGCGCGCGAGGACCGCGCCACGGCACGCCGCATCGCCGACACCACCTTCCGCGAGATCCATGTCGCGACGCCGGCCGGCGTCTGCGAGGAGCGCGACCCCAAGGGCCACTACAAGAAGGCCCGCGCCGGCGCTCTGGCCTCGTTCACCGGCATCGGCAACGATTACGAAGCACCGCAGTCGGCCGAGCTCGTGATCGATACCTCGGCGCGGACGGTCGCGGATGCAGCCGACGAGATCGAGCGCATGCTGAAGGCGACGGGCGTGCTGTTCGACGAAGTCGTGGACCTCGCCGCGAATATCTAAACGCGCACTTCGTTGGTTCACGCACTGCCACCACGCAGGCAGTGTGTTCCCTTCCCCTTGCGGGGGAGGGTTAGGGAGAGGGGTTTCCACGGGGACTCTCTCCATCCACGCCAACTGATTTCGCCGACGATTTCGACACACCTTCTCCTGGGTTACCCTTCTCCCCCGCCCTCTCCCGCAAAGGGGGGAGGGAGCGCGGTTATGCGCTTGGCTAAGAGTTGGGCTCGAGCGCTTGTAAAAAGCGTACGCCCGAGACCACGTCTTGACATTTTGACAGACCTTTGGGGGTCTTCTCACCGCCCTGATTTTGAGGCTAATAGGTCTCCGAAAGCCGCCCCTGTGGGCGCATTTTGCTGCTGTCGGGTCAAAAGCAGCCAAAAACAGCCATTTCCAACAAGAAAGACCATCATGAAACGCGTCGACGCCCACGGATTGAAGATCGCTCCCGTCCTGTTTGACTTCATCGCCAAGGAAGCCGCCCCGAAAACCGGGATCGCGCCGGATGCGTTCTGGGCTGGGGTTGCCGGCATCATCAAGGAGCTGGGGCCGAAGAACCGTGCGCTGCTGACGTTGCGCGACACGCTGCAGGCCAAGATCGACGATTGGCACCGCGCCAACAAGGGCAAGGCGTTCGACCTCGACGCCTACACCGCCTTCCTGAAGGAGATCGACTATCTCGTCCCTGAGCCGGCGACGCAGAAGGTCGAGACCGCCAATGTCGATGAGGAGATCGGCAAGATCTGCGGCCCGCAGCTCGTCGTTCCCCTCACCAATGCGCGCTATGCGCTGAACGCCGCGAACGCGCGCTGGGGCTCGCTCTATGACGCCTTCTACGGCACCGACGCGATCCCACACGATCCGTCCGAGGGCGGCAAAGGCTACAACAAGGCCCGCGGCGACAAGGTGATCGCGAAAGCCAAGGCCTTCCTCGACGCCGCCGCGCCGCTCGCGACCGGCAGCCACACCGACGTAACCGCCTATAGCGTCGTCGCGGGCCAGCTCGCAGTGAAGCTGAAGAGCGGCAACGCCACCGCGCTGAAGAACGCCGCGCAGTTCGCGGGCTTCCAGGGCGATGCGGCTTCGCCGTCCGCGGTGCTGCTAGTCAACAACGGCCTGCATGTCGAGGTTTCGATCGACCGCAGCAGCGCGATCGGCAAGGACGATCCGGCAGGCGTCGCCGACATGATCATGGAAGCCGCGGTCTCGACCATTCTTGACATGGAAGACTCGGTCGCCGCGGTCGATGCGGAAGACAAGGTGCTGGTCTATCGCAACACGCTGGGCCTGATGAACGGTACGCTGTCGGCCGATTTCGAGAAGGGCGGCAAGACGCTGACCCGCTCGCTCAACGCGGACCGCAGCTACAAGACGCCGGACGGCAAGGGCGAAGTGAAGCTGCACGGCCGCAGCCTGCTGCTGATGCGCAATTGCGGTCACCACATGTTCACCGACGCGGTGCTGGACGAAAAGGGCGAAGAGGTGCCGGAAGGCCTGCTGGACGCAGCCGTCTCCGGACTTCTTGCCATTCATGACTTGAAGGGCAATTCAAAGGTCAAGAACAGCCGCACGGGTTCGGCCTATATCGTCAAGCCGAAGATGCACGGCCCGGACGAGGTGTCGCTGACCTGCGAGATATTCGACCGCGTCGAGAAGATGCTGGGCCTGCCGGAGAACACGCTCAAGGTCGGCATCATGGACGAGGAGCGGCGCACCACCGTCAACCTCAAGGCCTGCATCCAGCGCGCCTCCAAGCGCATCATGTTCATCAACACCGGCTTCCTCGACCGCACCGGCGACGAGATCCACACTTCGATGGAAGCGGGTCCGATGATCCGCAAGAACGAGATGAAGGCGCAGGCTTGGATCAAGGCCTATGAGGACTGGAACGTCGACATGGGCCTGATCGACGGCTTGCCTGGCCATGCCCAGATCGGCAAGGGCATGTGGGCTGCGCCCGACAAGATGGCGGACATGCTGGCGCAGAAGCTCGCGCATCCGCAGGCCGGCGCCACCACGGCGTGGGTGCCCTCGCCGACCGCAGCGACGCTGCATGCCCTGCACTACCACCAGGTCAATGTGACTGCGCGACAGCAGGAGCTGACCAAGGGCGGCCCGCGCGCAAAGCTCTCCGACATCCTCACCATCCCGGTGTCGAAGTCGAACTGGGCACCCGACGACGTCAAGCAGGAGATCGACAACAACTGCCAGGGCATCCTGGGTTACGTCGTGCGCTGGATCGACCAGGGCGTCGGCTGCTCCAAGGTGCCCGATATCCACGATGTCGGCCTGATGGAAGACCGCGCGACCCTGCGCATCTCCAGCCAGCATCTCGCCAACTGGCTGCACCAGGGCGTGATCACCGAGGCGCAGGTGATGGAATCGCTCAAGCGCATGGCGGTCGTCGTCGACAAGCAGAATGCCGGTGATGCGATCTACAAGCCGATGGCCCCCGCCTTCGACGGCGTTGCCTTCAAGGCCGCCTGCGACCTGATCTTCAAGGGCCGCGAGCAGCCGAACGGCTATACGGAATACATCCTCACCGCGCGCCGCCGCGAAGCGAAGGCGGCGGGCTGATCACCCGATCATGTCGAACATCAAAAGCCCCGGCGTGAGCCGGGGCTTTTCTGTTGGGCCGTAGCCCGGATGGAGCGGAGCGCAATCCGGGACCACCGTCGCTTGTGGCCCCCGGATTTCGCTTCGCTCCATCCGGGCTACACGACCGAACGGACCGCTAAAACACAGCCAGATATTTCAGCAGCGAGACGATGCCGATGATGATGACGATCACGCGCGCGATCTGTTTGGCGCGGCCGTCCATCGGCAGCATGTTGATGAGATAAAGCACGAGGATGATGACGAGAAAGGTGACGAGTACGCCGACCAGCATCGCGAGGCCCCCTTAGGCAAATTGCTTGTGCTCTCCTAACGCCGATGTCCCGTCCCCGGTTCCAATCAGGCAACCCCTTACAACTTCTGGTATTTCCGTATTTCTACAGGGCGGGGGAACTGCCTAAAACTTTACCCTTTTCCTTTCAGATGCGGAAACCGTTCGGGTTTTGCCCCCTGGACGCGTGCGATTGCCTGCCTGCCGCGCCCACTGTTTTCGATGTTTGCCCGGGCGTCTTCTCTGACTTTGGACATAGGACTTGGGGGGACTTCGATGCTCAATCGTCTGACCGTATCTGCGCTGCTGAAGGCGGTGATCGCCATCACGTCGGTCTGCGTGGTAATCGCACTCTCGCTCACCGCCTACGCGTCGTGGGACCGCCTCAAGACCACCAACCGGATCTCGCAGATCGCGGACGCCTCGGCCGACCTGTTCAAGGCGATGCACAATCTGCGCACCGACCGCTCGACCACCTCGCGCCTGTTGGCCGCGACCGAGCCGATGGACGCGGAGATCGACAAATATCTGCGCTTGCTGCGCGATGCGCAGATGCCGGCGATGGCACGCGCGCTCGAGCTGCTGCCGAGCATGGACTTCCCGCAATCAGCCACGCTGATTCCGGAGCTGTCGCGGCTCTACAAGCTGCTGGTCGAAGAGCAAAAGCAGTTCTGGGAAGACGTCGCCAAGCCGAAGGACCAGCGCCGTGCCGGCCTGACCAAGGAATACATGGACACGACGCAGGGCCTGCTCGACGTGCTCGACAAGCTGTCGAACGTCCTCGCCAACACCGTCAACCACCAGGACGCCGAGATCGACCAGCTGCTGTCGATCAAGCAGAACGCCTGGCTGCTGCGCAACACCGCTGGCGAGGGCTCCCTGATCGTTTCGATGGGCCTTGCCGCCGGCAAGATCACGCCGGAAGCGCGCTATAACTACACCCAGTTCGTCGGCGGCACGGCCGCGATGTGGAAGGCGCTGGAGCTGTCGACCTCGGGCATGCAGCTGCCGCCTACTCTCGCCTCGGCCATGGCCGCCGCGAAGAGCGCCTATTTCGATCCGCAATATCTGGCCTTGCGTGACCGTCTCGCCGACGCCTTGGTCAAGGGCGAGAAGGCCGAGATGACCGCCAACCAGTGGAGCCCGCTCACCGTCGGCCGCATGGGAAGCGCGGTGGCGGTCGCCGAGGGCGCGCTCGACGCCGCCAGGGCCCATACGCAGGAGCAGCGAAGTGCCGCGCAGCACGCGCTGATCGTGCAGCTCGTGCTGCTGGCGCTCGCCGTCGGTCTTGCCGCCGGTGCGATCATGCTGGTCAGCCGCCGCGTCATCACCCCGCTCAACACCATTCGCGATGCCATGCTGAAGGTCGCCGGCGGCGACCTCGCGGTGGACAGCGGCTATCTCGACCGCCAGGACGAGATTGGCGCGCTCGCCGGTGCACTGGAAACCTTCAAGCTGCAGGCCAACGAGAAGCTCAAGATCGAAGAGCAGGAGCGCGAGCGCAATGTCGGCGCGGCCGCGCGCCAGCGTGCGGTCGAGGCTTATGTCGGCGAGTTCGAGGGTGCCGTGCGCAAGACGCTCGGCGAGCTCAGCGATGCCTCAGGCGAGATGCGCAAGACCTCGGGCAATCTGTCGGCGGTGTCACGCCAGACCAACGAGCGCGTCCAGGTCGCCGGCAAGGCCTCCAATGACGCCTCCATGAGCGTCGACAGCGTGGCCGCCGCCGCCGAGGAGCTCTCCGCCTCGATCAACGACATCAGCCAGCAGGCCGCGCACGCCGCCGGCATCGCCGGCCGTGCCGTGACGCAGGCCCGCGAGACCGACGGCACCGTACAGGGCCTGCAGAAGTCCGCGGGGCGCATCGGCGAAGTCGTCGGCCTGATCAACACGATCGCGGCGCAGACCAACCTGCTCGCGCTCAACGCCACGATCGAAGCGGCCCGCGCCGGCGAGGCCGGCCGCGGCTTCGCGGTCGTCGCCTCCGAAGTGAAGTCGCTGGCGAGCCAGACCGCGAAGGCGACGGAAGAGATCTCCGAGCAGATCGCCGACATCCAGAAGGTCGCCGGCGACGCCATCAACGCGATCCAGACCATCGGCGGCATCATCGGCGAGGTCAACGAGGTCGCCACCGCGATCGCCGCCGCCGTGCAGGAACAAGGTGCGGCGACCCAGGAGATCACGCGCAGCACCCAGTTCGCGGCGCAGGGCACTAAGAACGTCACGGACAATATTACCGGCGTGAAGGCCGATGCCGACGCTGCCGCGGCGGCCGCCGACAACGTGAAGCAGGCTTCCGAGATGCTCGAGGACCAGAGCCGCCAGCTCGGTCACGAGGTCAGCGACTTCCTCGGCAAGATCCGCGCGGCGTAAGCTGGGGGAGTCGGAGGGCGGAGCGAGTTACACGCTCCGCTCTCGCCTCTACGAACCACGCTCCGTAATTATACGGCAGGAACACTGTCCAAGATTTTTACCCTTTTCGGGCAAATAGGTTCCAGACGGTTGCCGGAAGGCAGGCGCGTCTGCGTGCATCCCTGGTTGTTCGAAGTTCGTAGGGGGGCTGCCGGTCGGAGCCACGAACTTCGAAACGCGTACCGAGGTGCCCGATGCTCAATCGTCTGTCCGTATCCACGCTGCTGAAGGCGGTGATCTCGTCCACCGCACTCATCGTCATCATCGGATTCTCGCTCAACGCGTGGAGCTCCTGGACCCGGCTGCAGCAGGCCAACCGCATCGTCGGGGTTTCGGCGGCCTCGGCCGACGTCTTCAAGACGATGGCCAATATTCGCGCCGACCGCGCGACCACCAACCGCCAGTTGACCAGCGACACCCAGATCGACGCGGACATCGAGAAATATATCCGCGGCATTCGCGACGACATGATGCCGGCGCTGGCGCGCCTGATCGAGATCATGCCGGCGATCGACATTCCGCAGCGGGACACCATCGTGGCCGATCTCGCGCGGCTGAACAAGGCGCTGCTGGCCCAGCAGGCAGAGTTCTGGACCGAGATTGCCAAGCCGAAGGCGTCGCGCCGCGCCGCGCTCGCCAAGGAATATCTCGAGAGCGAGGACGGGTTGATGACCATCCTCGACAAGCTGTCACCGGTGCTGGCGAGCAGCGTCAACCATCAGGACCCCACCATCGACCAGCTCCTGGCGATCAAGCAGATGGCCTGGCTATTGCGCAACACCGCGGGCGAATCCTCCGTCATCGTCGGTAACGTGGTCTCGAGCGGTAAGATCACGCCGGAGACCCAAATCGCCTTCACGAAGTTCGTCGGCGGCACCGAGACGGCCTGGAGCGCAGTCGAGCTCGCCGCGGCCGGCATGCAGCTCCCGCCGGCGCTTTCCGCGGCCATGAGCGAGGCCAAGTCGGTCTATTTCGATCCGCAATATGCCGCCACCCGCGACGGTCTCATCGCGGCGGCAGCCAGGGGCGAAAAGCCCGCGATGACGGCCAATCAATGGAGCCCCTACTCGGTCGGCAAGATGGCGACCGCGATCAAGCTCGCCGATGCCGCCCTCGCCGCCGCCAAGGATCATGCGTCGGCCCAGCGCGCCGGCGCGCTGCAATCGCTGCTGGTCCAGCTGGCGCTGCTGGTCGCTGCAATCGTTCTGACGGGTGCCGCGATGCTCGCGGTCAGCCGCCGCGTGATCACGCCGCTCAACACCATTCGCGATTCCATGCTGAAGGTCGCCGGTGGCGATCTCGGCGTCGACAGCGGCTATCTCGACCGCAAGGACGAGATCGGCGCGCTTGCCGGCGCGCTGGAGACGTTCAAGCAGCAGGCGATCGACAAGCTCAAGATCGAGGAGCAGGAGCGCGAGCGCAATTCCGCCGCCGCCGCGCGCCAGCGTGCAATCGAGACCTATGTCGGCGAGTTCGAGGGCGTGGTGCACAAATCGCTGGGCGAATTGAGCGATGCGTCCGGCGAGATGCGCAAGACTTCGGGTGACCTGTCCGAAGTGTCGCGCCAGACCAACGAGCGCGTCGAAGTCGCAGGCAGGGCTTCCAACGAGGCGTCGTCCAGCGTCGAGAGCGTTGCGGCCGCGGCCGAAGAGCTCTCCGCTTCCATCAACGACATCAGCCAGCAGGCGGCGCATGCCGCGGGCATCGCCAGCCGCGCCGTCAACCAGGCCCGCGAAACCGACGGCACCGTGCAGGGGCTGGCGCAGTCGGCAGGCCGCATCGGCGAGGTCGTCGGCCTGATCAACACGATCGCGGCGCAGACCAACCTTCTGGCGCTGAACGCCACGATCGAAGCCGCGCGTGCCGGAGAGGCCGGGCGGGGCTTTGCGGTGGTCGCCTCCGAGGTGAAGTCGCTGGCGAGCCAGACCGCGAAGGCGACGGAGGAGATCTCCGAGCAGATCGCCGACATCCAGCGCGTCGCGGGCGATGCCATCAACGCGATCCAGGCGATCGGCGGCATCATCGGCGAGGTCAACGAGGTCGCCACCGCGATTGCCGCCGCCGTGCAGGAGCAGGGCGCGGCCACGCAGGAGATCACCCGCAGCACGCAATACGCCGCGCAGGGCACCAAGAACGTCTCGGACAACATCACCGGCGTGAAGGCCGATGCCGACACCGCTGCCGGCGCGGCCGACAACGTCAAGCAGGCGTCGGAAACGCTGGAAACACAGAGCCGGCAGCTCGGCCAGCAGGTGAGTGATTTCCTCGGGAAGATCCGGGCGGCGTAAGCTGCGAGGGCGATGCCGCCGCTACGCCCTCGGTGTCGTCCCCGCGAACGCGAGGATACATACCCGCAGGGAAGAGTTTGGCGAAGGCTCGTAGTTACAAGCCTGCGCGACCTTCTCTCCCTGTGGTATCGCGACGAGCGCAAGCGCTCGCGCGGGGGTCCCGGATCTGCGCTTCGCTTGTCGGGACGACAGCTGGGGTGAGGCGACAGCGATCGCCCCACTCAAAGCACCGCCTACTCCTTCGCCACCACAGGCACCTGGCGGAATCTCGCACGCACCGATTCCGGCAGCGGGGAGAAATTCATCGCCACGCCGCGGCGATCGTTGGCATTGCGGTTGGCGACGACCAGGCCGCTGGCGCCCGCGACGATGTCACCCTTGCGCAAGGTCGGGTCGTCCTCTGCCTTGACCTGCGCGAGGCCGACCGGGTCCTTGCCGTTGCAGGTGCAGCCGGCAACGATCTCATTGCGATAGCGGAAGGCGTTCGGCAGGTCGGAATAGGACTTGCCGCCCTCCGTGGTGGCATCGTCGATATTGCCGCCATAGACCAGCGATGTCTCCGAGGTCGGGCAGAAGCTCTTGCAGGACTGCGCCTTGCTCTCGGCATCGTTCCCCTGCGCCGGGAAGTAGCGGCCGTCGCAGCCGCGTACGCAATAGGCCGTGCCGCCACCATAGGAAGCACGCTGGCGCGGCTGGTCGTAGCGCGGCGCGTCGTCGCCCGGGAACGGCATCCGGATCTCCGGCGCCTGCCGGGCACGGAAGCCGCCGAACAGCGCCGAGAAGAAATCCTCCGCATGAGCGGACGGCGCCAGCGCGAGACCGAGGGAGGCGACGGCCAAGACCGCCGCCGCACTGCCGGCCATTTTGCCGATCGAACGTCTCTTCATGTGACCTCACTCAACCTTTGACGCTTAATTCACGGCCGACGTCGAGACGTTCAGCGCCTGCCGGCCCGAGGGCAGCGTCGTCACGGCCGGACGCTTGCGCACGGGGTCGCCGCCCCTGGCCATCAGCGGCGCGTTCTTCGGCAGCACCACGACCTTGGCCCCGACGCTGACGCGGCTGAAGAGATCGCTGACATCCTCGTTGGTCAGGCGGATGCAGCCGGACGAGACGAACTTGCCGATCGTGGTGGGATCGTTGGTGCCGTGGATGCGGTATTCGCTGCTGCCGAGATACATCGCGCGCGCACCAAGCGGATTGCCGGGCCCGCCGGCGACGAAGCGCGGCAGATAGGGCTGGCGCGCGATCATCTCTGCCGGCGGATGCCAGTCCGGCCACTCCGCCTTACGGCTGACGGTTTGCACGCCCGCCCAGGTAAAGCCCTCGCGACCGACGCCGACGCCGTAGCGGATCGCACGGCCGTTGCCGAGCACATAGTAGAGATAGGTGTTGGCGGTATCGATCACGATGGTGCCGGCGGGCTCGCTGCGATCGAAGCTGACGATCTGCTTGCGCAGGCGATCCGGCAGTGCGGCGTCTTCGTCGGCAGCCTGCGGCTCGTCGCTGGCGTAACCCGGGTTCGCATAGCCCTGCGAATAGGTCTGGTCCTGCGGATAAGCCTGCGGCTGCATCGGCGAATAGCCGAGCGTCTGGGCCTGTGCCGCGAACGGCACGGTCAGCAATGCTGTCGCGAAGGCAAAAGCGGTGACGACGCGCGGCGAGAAGCTGCGACGGACTGAAGCCAACTTGGTCATGTGCTGCCCCGTGGGATGTGTGCATCAGGGTGATGCGGCTTCCCAATGAACGCAGCCAAGCCGACTCAAGTTCCGCGTCTTCGTGCGACGGCGACGTCACAGTCAAGCGATCGCATCTTCACGAAACCGCGATGGAACCGCCGCGTGACCAAGGCGTTGATCGATCACCAATGGGCGTGCGGAGGCCTTCCGTGCGGGAGAGATATTGTGCGCGTCCTACCCAGTGAACGTCTCATCTCCGGCAAGAACGAAGGCGCACCGCTTCCCGAAAGCCATGCCGAACTGCCGCCGGTGATCCGCCGCACCGAGTTCGTCGCCTTCGCGCTCGCAGGCCTGCTGCTGATCGCCGTGGTCACGGTGCTCTATGTCGCGAGGGCGTTCTTCCTCCCCGTGGTGATGGCGATCATCGCCGGCACCATGCTGTCCCCGGCCGCATCTTTCCTGGAGCGCCGGCGCGTCCCGCGAGCCGTCGGCGCCGTCCTGATCGTGATCGCGGTGACCGCGCTGGTGATGTTCGTGTTCGCCCTGATCGCCGCGCCCGCCATGGAGTGGAGCTCCCGCCTGCCCGAGCTCGGCGCGCAGCTCAAGGACAAGTTGCACGTGTTCGATCGCCCGCTGGCCTTGTGGCAGGAGCTGCAGACCATGATGGGCGGCTCCGAAGGCCTGCCGGGATTTCAGCTACCGAAATTCGAATGGGTTCAGCCGGCGCTGGAGTTTCTCTCGCCGACCTTCGCTGAATTCCTGCTGTTCTTCGCCACGCTGATCCTGTTCATCGCCAGCTGGCGCGATCTGCGGCGCGCGCTGATCATGACGTTCGGCGAGCGCGATGCGCGGTTGCGCACGCTGCGGATCCTCAACGAGATCGAGGTCCATCTCGGCAATTATCTTTTGACGGTGACGCTCATCAATGTCGGCGTCGGCATCGCGACCGGCATCGTCTGTGCCGTCACCGGCATGCCCAATCCGGCCGGGCTCGGCGCGCTCGCCGCAACACTCAATTTCATTCCGATCATCGGACCCGTCGCAATGTTCGTCGTGCTAGTCGTGGTAGGCGTCGTCGCCTTCCCGACGCTCGGCGGCGGGCTGATGGCCGCGCTTGCCTTCGGCGGGATTACCTTCATGGAAGGGCATTTCGTTACGCCCACCATCATCGGCCGCCGCCTGGCATTGAATGCGCTCGCCGTCTTCATCGCGCTCGCATTCTGGACCTGGCTGTGGGGTCCGATGGGCGCGTTCCTGTCGTCGCCGCTGCTGATCGTCGGGCTGATCCTGAAGGAGCACCTGATGCCGGTGAATTCGCCACAGCTGCCGCAGGCCTGACCGTTTCCGCAAACGGAACTTACCCCAAGACGAAACGTTTTCCGGCTATCTCAGCCGCCAACAATTCGGAGCCCCAGATGTCATCGAGTAACGCCGAAGCCGGGATGAGAGACTGGACCGACAAAGCCACCAGAGAACGCCTCGAAAAGGATGTAGCAGCCGTGAAAAGCGATATCGCAGCCCTCACCGACCAGATCACCGACGCGCTCAACACGTTCGCCAACTCCACCAGCAAGCAGGCCCGCCGCGGCTATCGGCAGGCGCGCGACAACATGGATTCGGCGATCGACGACTTCTCTGAGCGCGGCAGCGCGATGATGGGTGCCGCACAGGACGCCTACGGCTCGATCGAGGAGACGCTGGAAGACGCGATCACGCAACGCCCGCTCGCGACCGTCGGGCTGGCGCTCGGCATCGGCTTCTTGATCGGCGCCGCCTGGCGCCGCTGAGGCTTGTCGCAAACCCGATCACGGCGGCGCGGGCTGCGCCGCCGTGATCGGCGTGCGACGATACGGCTTGTGGGGAATTGAGGAGCAAGTCCATGTTTCAACGCATCATCGACAGTGTCAGCGCATCGACCGGCACGACGGTCCGCCTGACCTCGCTGGCCGCCGGCGCCGCCTTCGCACTGTTCATCACAACATGTTTTCTGTGCGCCGCCGCCTTCATCTCGGTGCTGCAAAGCTACGGACCGGTGCAGGCCTGTCTCGCAGGCGCAGGCATCTTCTTTCTGCTGACGCTGACGGCTGCAGGCACCTATTGGGGCTACAAGCGGGAGATGCAGAAGCGTGCGCGGATCGCGGCCGAGCGTGCAGCCAAATCTGCGGCCTCGAGCATGCTCGCGGATCCCATGCTGGTCGCGACTGGGCTCCAGATCGCGCGCGCCATCGGCATCAAGCGGTTGCTGCCAATTCTCGCGATCGGCGGTGTTGCGCTCGGAATCATGGCGAGTCGCGCCGGCGTCCCCGACGAAACGTCGGCGGAGCCCGCCGAATAGCGCGACCAGCACACTAACAAAGTTGCGCTGCTGCGAGGACAAATGACGTTCCGAAGACTTTCGGACTTGCCTTGCGCAATTTTTCGTCAATCCCGCGGCGTTCGGCGATTCTTCACGCAAACGCTACTCGGATGGGCAGGCGGTTACCGCTACAAGCAGCGCCCCTGATCCCAAAATCCATCCCGCGATGAAACCGTCCGTCAAGGCGAACCTTGCCGCCTACCAGCACGATGCCAGACTCTATCTGACGCTTGGCATCGCGAACTGGTCGGTGTTCGTCGACCACATTCCGAACAACGTCGTCAACCTGCTGACGCTGCGCAATTTCGGCTTCAGCGGTGCGGCCGACCTGTTCGTATTCGTGGTGGGCTACGGCGTTGCCATCATTCACGGCAAGATGGCGCTGGAACGTGGCTACCTCGTCGCGGCGACGCGCATCTTCCGCCGCGTCTGGCGACTCTATGCCGCCTATGTCGTACTGTTCGTCATCTATATCGATGCCATCGCCTATGTCGCCTCGCAATCGATGGCCCCGGAGATCATCCACGAGTACAATATCTCCGGCATTCTCGAGCATCCGTTGCGCATCCTGGTCCGAGGTCTGGTGCTGCAGGAAGAGCCGCTGAACCTCGACCTGCTGCAGCTGATGATCCCGCTGATGGCGTTCTTTCCTTTCGCGCTGTGGGGCCTGTTGCGGCGGCCGAACCTGACGCTGGCCGCCTCGGTCGCGCTGTACGTCGCGGCCCGGTGGTTCGAGTGGAATTTTCGTGTCTATCCGGACCAGGAATGGACCTTCAATCCGCTGTGCTGGCAGATGCTGATGGTGCTCGGCGGCTGGTTTGCCGTGACGGGCGCGCCTGGTCGCGCGCTGCACGGCATGTCCTGGCTGCGGATCCTCGCCGGAGCCTATCTCATCTTCGCGATGGCGGTGACGCTGATGCGCCATTCGCCGGCGCTTGCCGCCTATCTGCCGGATATGCTCGCCAACAGCATCGCGCCGACCGACAAGGAAAACCTCGCGCCGTACCGCGTGGTCCATTTCCTCGCTCTCGCACTCATCGCGACCCATCTCATCCCCGCGGATCACCCAGGCTTGAAGTTGCGGCCGCTTCAGGCCGTGATCACATGCGGCGAGGAATGGCTCGCGGTATTCTGCGTCGCGGTGTTCCTGTCCTTTGCCGGTCATCTCATCCTCATCACCGGGCCGAATCTCGTTTTGGTGCAGATCGCGGTGAGCCTGGCCGGTTTCGCAGCCATGACGGCTGTCGCCTATTACATCGCATGGTCGAAACGGCAGGATCTGCCGGGCGCCTTGCGGCAGCGGGCCTGACGCCGCGGGCATCTCGCGATTCCGCTAGGCCCGGCGCTGCGGCTGCGCTATGCGAGCAGGGTTGCTTGTGCGCGTGAGGAGACCGGCGTGACGATGGTGAAAAGCGAACGTGAAGAGACCGAGACTGCGCCCCGGCGCGGCCGGCCGCGGTCGATCGAGACCACCAACGCCATTCTCGAAAGCGCCTATGCGCTGATGGCTGCAACCGGCCTCGCCACCACCACCATCGACGCCGTCGCGCGCCACTCCAGCGTCTCCAAGATGACGATCTACAAATGGTGGCCGTCGCGCGAAGCGCTGCTGATCGACGCCTTCCTCCACCACGCCGCGCAGATGCTGCCGCTGCCGCCCGCGAGCTCCGGCACTCCCGCGGTGCGCTTGCGCCGCCACGCCACGGCGTATGCCGAGGCACTGCAGGGCGAGTTCGGCAAGGTCCAGCTCGCGGTCGTCTCCGAATGCATCTCGAAAACCGGTTCGGCCGAGCTGTTCTACGCGCGCTACCTGCAATTCCGCCGCGACGCGCTGGTCGACATGATCGCCGCAGGACAGGCCGACGGCAACATCCAGGCCGACGGCCTCGCCCAGGATCTCTACGATGCGATCTATGGCAGCCTGTTTTACCGCTACGTCTTCGGCATCGCGCCGATCACGCCGGTCTATGCGCGCAATTTGGTCGACATGGTGCTGCGGCCGAAAGGCTAAAGCGTTTTCGAGCGAGGTGGATACCCGTTCGCGTCAACATGACGCGTAACAGGAAGGCCTACGATTTGGTCGGCCGCACCGGTGCGGAAATCCTGTCGGTGCGGTCGCGCTCGGTCATATCGACCACCGTCTCCATCGGCGCGGTCAGCTCATAGACGTAGGAGACGTCGGTGAAGAAGCGCTTGGCGGTGCCGCCGAGCGCCTCGGGCGCGACGCGATCGAGCAGGATCAGGCCGAAATCGGAATCCGGACGGCGCGTCGCCTCGCTGGTGTTGAACTCCTCCCAGCGGAAGTGGAAGACCCCCTCGTTCTCTTCACCCGTCACCGTCCAGTTGGCGGTGATGTGCGGATGCTTGCCAACCAGCGACAGGCCTTCGTCGGAATGCGAGGCGAGCTCGAAGAACAACAGCGACAGGCTTTGCGCCGCGCGTGCACTGACGGCGATGTCAGGACCGGTGACGGCGATGCGGTCCGCATGCGGAATGGCGCGCGCCTCGAATAGCCCTTTCAGCTTGACGCCCTGCCACTGGCTCTCGCTGAGCAGCGAGACCACGTTCGACATGGCGTGGATGCGGCCGATCAACAGCTCGCGCGCGACGTCGATGTCGGAGCCGTGGCGCAAGGTGCGTGTCACGATCGACTGGATCACCGCCAGGATGTTCTTGACCCGGTGGTTGAGCTCGTCGATCACGGCGGTCAACCGGCGCTCGAAGCCGATCCGCACCTGGATTTCGCGGCTCAGCCGCAAATTGTTGTAGGCGACATAGCCGAACAGGCCGCACACCATCGCGGTGATGGCAAAGCCGATCGCTGCGACGATGATCGCGGTCTGCTCGGCGCGCCGGGCCGAATTGGTCTTGGCGTAGTAACCGAGCTGCCAGTCGCGGCCGCCGAAGCTCACCGTGCGCGTCGCCGATGGCGCGGCGCCGTCCGCCGTCGTCTTGCGGGACGACACCACGCCCTGGTCGTTGGCGACAAGCTCGCTGTCTTCGCGCCGGGGATCCTTCAGGGCGACCGCGAACAGCGACATGTCGTCGTTGGTCAGCATCAACGAGGCCAGCTCATAGGAAAACGTGATGAAGCCGGCAGGCTCCGCCGCCCCCTCGGGAATGACCGGAGCGGCCACGATGATGCCGACCGGCCCACCACTGCGCAGGAGCGTGACCGGATCGGACGCGACGGATCGCTTCTCAACCCGCGCACGCGCCAGCATGGCGCTGCGGACCTGGTCCTGCTCGTAGCTGCGGCCGGGCAGCGACTTGGTCTCGTTGCTGCGGGGCTCGAGGTCCATCAGCACGTCGATCGGGTGCGTGACGCCGGCCAGATCGATCGGCTTGTCGTCATAGGTTCGGATCTGCGAATTGGGGAAACCGGCGCTCGCGATCGCCGTCTGGGCCGACGCAAGCTCGTTCGGCTGCAGCCGGGCGATCCAGCCGGCCACCACGAAATCGGTCTTGAAGGCGTAGATCGCCGAGCGCAGCGGCTCCAGCATGTTCGGCTTGATCACAGATGGCGCGCGGAACAGGCCTGAAGCGACACGCGCGAGCAATTCGCGCTCGGTCAGCCGGTCCTGGACCAGGCTCGCATGCACGTCGATCGCGCGCGCGAGCGCGATCCGGTCCAGCGCCAGCTCCTGGTCGTGGACGCGATAGGCCGCAAGCCCGGAGAGCAGAGCTCCGAGCAGCGCGATGAAACCGATGATGAATCCTAGCCGGACCACGCGACTACTCAGGCGAAAGCAGCAGGTCGGCAGCAAGCACGGAGCATGTGAGCGCCGCTCGAACGGCCATGTGCCGAAACAGGGTGAACCCCAGTGGCGAAGATAATGGAGGAGGAGACATCTGGACGCAACTTGGGTCGCCTGAAAAGCTTAATCCGCCCGGCCGATGGTCTGGCCAACACGGCTTTGCTCCGGGCACCGGAGGTAGATAATCGCCATGTCGGAAATTTGTTCCGTGCTGGCCGCACGGCCCCGGGCCTTAATCGCCGAAACAGCCTGCGCCAGTTCGTCGCGCCGTCAGCCCGCCCGCTTCAAGCCGCCTTTGGCCTCGATAAAGCCGACGATGCGGTCCAGCCCCTCGCTCTTCTTCAGGTTGGTCATGACGAAGGGGCGCTCGCCGCGCATGCGCCTGGCGTCCGTGTCCATCTTCTCCAGGGACGCCCCGACATGGGGCGCGAGATCGATCTTGTTGATAACCAGGAGATCGGAGCGGGTGATGCCGGGACCGCCCTTGGACGGGATCTTGTCGCCGGCGGCGACATCGATGACGTAGATGGTCAGGTCGGCCAGCTCCGGGGAAAAAGTGGCAGCGAGATTGTCGCCGCCCGACTCGATCAGCACGAGGTCGAGCCCGGGAAACTTCGCGCGCATGTCCGCAACCGCCGCGAGATTCATCGAGGCGTCCTCGCGGATCGCGGTGTGCGGGCAGCCACCGGTCTCGACACCGGCGATGCGATCCGGCGTCAGCGAGCCCGAACGCACCAGGAATTCCGCATCCCATTTGGTGTAGATGTCGTTGGTAATCGCGGCGATGTCGTAACGCTCGCGCATGGTCTTGCAGAGCAGGTCCATCAATGCGGTCTTGCCCGATCCGACCGGACCTCCGACGCCGACACGCAGGGGGCCGTGAGATTTTGCCGAGGCGCTCGCCATGTCACTTGTTCTCTCTTGATGGATTGAAGGCCGCACCGCTCACGAGCGAAACAGCCGCGTATATTGGGTCTCGTGCCTGAGGCTGGCGAGATCGGCGCGGAAGGTCGCGCTGCCGATGTCGTCCAGAGCCGCGTTGAGCGCACGATGGGCGGTCGCGGCAACCGCGGCTTCCAGCTTCACCAACACCCGCTGGCTGTCGGTCTGGCCGAGCGGAATGAGGCGGCTCGCCGCGGAAATCCAGTTCGAGACCAGTGCATGCAGGAAGGCGTGCAAGGTCGGCGCCAGCGGCACGCCGTGCATCGCCGCGACGACGCCGACCGCGACGGGATAGACCAGTGGCGTGCGGCATGCCGCGACCGTGGCATCCAGTCCCTCCGCATCCCACGCGGCGCGCGAAATGTCGATGAAGGCGCGCCCCTGAGAGGTCGTCTCGAGCTGCCGCTCGCGCGACGGCACGAAGGCAGCGGCGAGCTCTGCGATCTCGCTCAAGCGGACTTCGTCGCCGGCCTCGGCGGCACGATAGGCGTGCACCAGGAACGTCGCGTCGCAAAAGCCCGAGCCGTCGCCGAGCATGGCATCGAGCCAGTCGGCGAGCGTCGCGACGTCGGTGATGTCGCCCGCCTCGACCGCCCATTCGATGCCGCTGGAATAAGAGAAGCCGCCGACCGGAAAGGCCGGCGACAGCCAGGTCATCAGCCGATACAGCGCCGCCGCCTCGCGCTCGGCGAGGTCACCGGCCGCTACCGGCTCATTTGTGGTCATGAGCATGCTTGTGGCCGTGGTGATGGTCGGGGTGGTCGCAATGCTCGTCGTGGTGATGATGGCCGTGGCTGTGGTCATGATCATGCGCGGCATGGTCATGATGATGGTGGTCGTGACCGTGGTGATCACGATGATCGTGACCATGACCGTGATCGTGGTGCCCATGATCGTGATGCGCGTGATTATGATGCGCATGATCATCGTGGCCATGCGCGTGGCCGGCATCGGCATAGGCGCCGCCCTCGGGATCGAATGGTGCCTCGATCTCGATCACACGCGCGCCGAGGCCCTTCACCATGGCTTCGATGACGTGATCACGGCGGATGCGCAGGCTCTTGGCCATGATCTGCGTCGGCAGATGACGGTTGCCGAGATGCCAGCCGACGCGGATGAGGTGATGCGGATCGCGGCCACGGATCTCGAGCAGCGGCTCGGGCGCCGCGACCACCTCGACCAGCCTTCCGTCCTCCAGCACCAGCGCGTCGCCACCGCGGAGCGCAACGGCATTCTCCAGGTCGAGCAGGAATTCGAGGCCGCGCGTCCCCGTCATCGCCATGCGGCGGCGGTGCCGATCGTCGAAATCGAGCACGACCGTATCCGCCGGCGTTTCCGTGAAGCGGTGCTGTCCCTTAACCTGCGTCGCCCGGATCATGCGCTATCCTCAGATCTTCTCGACCTTGCCGTCGCTGATGATCTCGATCACCGTCGGCGCCGTCTTCATCTGCGCAGAATATTCGCGCCACACCTTCATGTGCGGCGCCTTACCGTGGGCGTTGAGATCCTCGCGGGTCTCCCAGCGCTCGACCACGACATAGAGGTTCGGATTGTTGACGCTGACATTGCCGTCATAGGAAATGCAGCCCTTCTCCTTGAGCGTCTCGGCGGTGCAGGCCTTGTGCCCCTTTGATGAAGTCGTCCTTGTTTTCCGGCTTCATGGGCGTGGTGGCGATGACATAGATCATGGGGTTATTCCCTGTTGCTTCTTGTTAGCGGACGTCGACCTTCTCGGGCGTGATCACCTCGATCTTCGGCGGCGCCGTGAAGCACTTCACCGCGACGCGGCCGAAGGTCTTCATGTGCTCCATGCCACGATGCGGCACCAGCGCCTCGGCATTTTCCCACTGCTCGACGAACACCATCTTGGCGGGATCGGTCACGCTCTCATGCATGTCGTAGGCGATGTTGCCGGGCTCTTTCCGCGTCTCCTTGATGCAGGCGGTCGCGGCCGCGATGAATTCGGCCCGCGTCTCGGGCTTGATGGTCAGGGTAGCAACGACGTAAATCACGAGAAATCCTCCGGCTTTTCTTCTGGTTCAAGATACCGGGCGGGACCTTAGACCAGGCGGGATCGAACGCAAAACCGGAAAAATCCGACCCGCCATGCTCTCGGACATGCGTCGAGGCGCTATTTCAGTACATGAAATATCGCTGCGCCATCGGCAGCACCTCTGCAGGCGCGCAAGTGAGCAGTTCGCCATCGGCACGGACCTCGTAGGTCTCCGGATCGACCTCGATATCGGGCGTGGCGTCGTTGTGGATCATGCTCTTCTTCGAGATCTTGCTGCGGGTGTTCTGCACGGCATAGAGCTTCTTCTCGATGCCGAGTTTTCGCGCGAGACCGCCGGCGATTGCGGCCTTCGAGGTGAACACCACCGACGACGCCGTCCGCGCCTTGCCGAAAGCCCCGAACATCGGCTGGTAATACACCGGCTGCGGCGTCGGGATCGAGGCATTGGGATCACCCATGGGCGCGGCAACGATGCTGCCACCCTTGACGATGCAGTCCGGCTTGACGCCGAAGAAGGCCGGCGACCACAGCACGAGATCGGCGAGCTTGCCCTTCTCCACCGAACCGATCAGCTTCGACACACCGTGCGCGATCGCGGGGTTGATGGTGTATTTGGCGATGTAGCGCTTGACGCGGAAATTGTCGTTGTCCTTGCCCTTGT